>OLZA01000957.1_pt1 | contig 11863 bp, 6 predicted proteins | sample 1673431 | NCBI WGS metagenome assembly OLZA01 (sample SAMEA103958111, study PRJEB25191) | human gut metagenome | biome: human-associated habitat [ENVO:00009003]; feature: intestine environment [ENVO:2100002]; material: feces | place: Germany | collected 2013/2015 | reverse complement strand
CAAAACTGTTATAAATAATGTTAATTTGGAAATAAAAGATAAGGAGTTTATAGTCCTTGTTGGTGCTTCCGGCTGTGGAAAATCTACTTTATTGAGGATGATAGCTGGATTGGAAGATATTTCTGAAGGCGAAATATATATTGGAGAGAATAAGGTTAACAATATTGCTCCAAAAGATCGTGATATTGCGTTTGTTTTTCAGAGTTATGCTCTCTACCCGCACATGACTGTACGGGAAAATATTGCATTCGGATTGAAGATGAGGAAAGTTGATAAGGCGACTATAGAAAAAAAAGTTCAGGAAGCTGCGGAAATTCTTAATCTCGGTGAGTATTTAGATAGGAAGCCAAAACAACTTTCAGGAGGACAACGTCAACGTGTTGCTTTAGGAAGGGCAATTGTCAGAAATCCTAAGGTGTTTTTGATGGATGAACCTTTATCTAATCTTGATGCTAAACTTAGGGTGCAAATGCGTTCTGAAATAAAAAAATTACATGAAAAACTTCAGACAACATTTATTTACGTAACGCATGACCAAACAGAAGCTCTTACTATGGGAGATAGAATTGTTGTTTTAAATAATGGAGATATTCAGCAGGTTGATAGCCCTGAAGAAATTTATAACAATCCTAAAAATACATTTGTTGCTGGATTTGTTGGATCTCCACAAATGAATTTCATTAATGGTAAAGACTTAGGTTTAGATGAAAATATTTTATATGGGATTCGTCCTGAAAAAATGATTAAATCAGATGGAGATATAAACTTGACTGTAGAAGTAGAAATTTCAGAAATGTTGGGAAGTGAAAAAATTGTCTACTTTACTATAGGTAATAACAAATGTTCTGCAAAGTTAGATGCAGATTGTAAAATTGATAAGAATATAAATTTGTCAATCAAGAGTTCTGATTTATATAAGTTTGATGCCAAAACAGGTAATAGAATTTATTAATATTAGTGAATGTCTTTTATTGCAGTTAATAAATCATTGAACACTTTACTGATGAGATGAAATTGAAATATAAGCTTTTAGTATCTTATTTTCAACAGTATCGTTTATTGCTTTTTGAAGTTTATCCAGCGGGTAAGTGGTAGATAAACCTGAAACTTTAACTCTTTTTGACTTTAAAAGTTCTAACGAATCTTTTAAATCTGATGGGGATGGAGAATAGCTTCCTAGGACAGTCAATTCTCTATAATAGATTTCGTTATTTTGATATCCGTTATTTTGTGGCGTGCTGGAAAATACTAAGATTTTCCCACCGTCTCTGACATATTTAAGAGCTGTTGCAATAGCCTTATCTGAACCTGATGTCATAAAAACTCCGTCGGCTTTTATGCTTTCACACATTTCAGGAACCAGGAAAGCTTCAATTCCAAGATTTTTTAATAACTCAACTCTGGAAGAAATTAAATCACATCCTATAACATTCATACCAAAAGCCTTAAGTGCTTGAGCCATCAAAATTCCGATAGAGCCGAGCCCGATTACTAAGGCTGTTGAGTTTTCTCTCAGATTTGTTCTTTTAACAGCTCTGATACAACAAGCCAAAGGTTCATAAAATGCAGCTTCATCATTAGTAAGATTTTGTGGTTTAAGGTAGGCGACATTTTTTAGATGTTCTTCTGAAACAAAAACATATTCACTAAATCCTCCAGGTTTGATATTTGTTTCTTTAAAATGTCTGCACATTGAAATATTACCGTTTTTACAGTATTCACATTTACCACAAGGAATATGATGCGAAGTTACAATAGTATCTCCGCATTGAAAATTTGTATCAGAATCAATTTCAATTATTGAAGCAACAATTTCATGTCCCAGCACTGTGCCGTTTTTGGAAATACCTTGTTTAAGTTTAACTATATCAGAGCCGCATAGTCCGCATCCCAAGACTTTAACTATAGCACCTTTTCTTTCGTTTAATTTTTCATCTTCACGTTCTTTTATCACAATATTTTTATTTTCGATTTCAGCAGCTCTCATATTTGTCCTCCTAGAAAATTGTAACATAAAAAGCCGGATTTTTTCCGGCTTTTTCATGTGTATTTATATGTATAGCTTTATTAAGATTTTTTTGCAGAATCTTTCTTATACTCTTCAATTGCAAGTATGGTACAAATTATTAAGCAGATAATGCCAGAAACCAACCAGAAGTAAATTGCACCATCCCAATTTTCCTGTCCGTTTTTACCGAGTTTGTCAACTAAAAATCCTGTACCTGTAGCTGACAGGAATGCTCCAATATAGCCAAATGTTCCGGTGAAACCTGTAGCGGCTGAGGCAACTTTTTTGGAACTTGATTCTACTGCACAAAGTCCTCCAATCATCATTTGAGGTCCGTAAGTAAATGCTCCTAACAAACCTATGATTACATAATCTAAAGGTCCTATTGTATTGAATTTTAATGCAATTATACAAATAATGACACCAACAAGATAAATTAAATTAACAGGAGCTCTTTTCCCTTTAAATAATTTATCTGAGATAAGTCCTGCACAAATTGTACCGCAAATTCCAACTAATGGTAGGGATGCAATCTTATTTGTAGCAGAAGCCAGAGAATCCCCTTTTGCTTTACTCAAGTACATAATCATCCAATCTTCTGCCCCAAATCTAATCACATAAACAAAGATATATGCAATGGCAAGCATCCAAATGGTTTTATTACATAAAATATATTTTTTGAAAATTTGAACATAAGACATATCGTCTTCTGCTTTTTTTTCTTCTGCAGATTGTTGTTTAACAGGTTCGTTTCTATAAACTTCAACATCAGGCAGTCCTAAAGATTGTGGTCTGTCTCTAAGTCTGTCAAATAACCATATTGCAGTTATAATTGCTAAAGCTCCTGGAACTAAAAATGCTGCTCTCCAACCAAAATGAGCTGCAATATGGCCGGCAATAATAAAACTTAAAAATGTTCCTGTTTGGTGAGAACAAGACCATAATGACCATTTAGTACCACGTTCTGAGTTTGAATACCAGTATGTTAAACTTTTCGCAACAGCAGGAAATCCGGCAGATTGGAACCATCCGCTTACACCCCATAAGAATGCTAAAGTCCATAGTAAAACTATTGCAGACATTTTAGTACTTAGTCCGAGTATAGCTACAGCATTTGGAGCTAGAGCAAAAAGAATATTTGCAAGTGCTGTCATTAAAAGTGCTGTAGGCAAAAATTTTCTTACATCAGAGCCGTCAGCCAAAACTCCGTTTACAAATTTACCAATACCATAAGTTAGGTAAAGAGAGCTGCCTAACAGGCCTAATTCCGTTGCAGAATATCCGAATTCTTTCATAATTCCAGGTAGTGCAACTGCGATATTTTTTTTGCAAAGATAGAATATTGTGTAACCTATAAAACAAGCATAAAATATTCTTAATCTCCAATGTTTATACATAGAATCTACTTTTTCAGAATCTTGTATAGTGTCTTGAATTGGAGGCTCTTTATAAAATGCCCCTAATCTTTTTAACATAATTTTTATTCTCCTATTTATTCTTAATTACTTGAATATTTCTGGTTTCTGTTAATTCTTGTCTGGCGTTTTTAATAATTTCTTTTTTTTCTTCGTCTAAACTATGACCATTAACTAATCTGTCAATAAATCCTGTATTTAATTTGGTTGCTTTTTCCAGAGCACCTATTTCTTCTAGTACAGGTTTTATTTGATTAAAATCATATCCAAAAGTTTGTTTGGAATTGTATATAAGCATATCTCCTTCTTGAGAAGTGATAGGTTCTCCTCCTTGTTCAAAATATAATTTAAAAACAGACTTTAAATCTTGAAGTTCTGATTGGAGGGTTGTTATTGTTTGTTGTATTCTCAAAAATCTTTCAAATAAATATTCAACATTATCCAGCTGTTTATTTTCCCAGTCGAATTTTTGTAAGTAAAGCTTTTTTAATTTTGGGTAAGCTAAAGCTAATCCCATAGTATCACCCATTGCACGATGGTGATCTTTTAATTCAACTTTAAATTTTTCGGTTAGAGCATTTAACCCGTGGGCTTCAAGTTCAGGATAAACCTCTTTAAACATTTGTTGAGTATCAATTCTTTCGTTTTTAATTTCATTACCTGTAACTCTTTTAGATGCTTCATTTATAAATGTATAGTCAAAGATTGCATTATGTGCAACTATGGGATAATCTCCAATAAATTCCAGAATGTCAGGCATTATTTCTTCTTCTGTAGGTGCATCTGCTACCATATCAGCAGTGATACCGTGAATTGCAATACTTGATTTTCGAATATGTTGTTGCGGATTAATAAGTGTTTGAAATTCATCTTTTATTTTTCCATTTTCTAAACGTAAAGCCGCAAATTCGACCATTTTTTCTCTAGTGTAATCTAATCCTGTTGTTTCAGTGTCTAAAACTATCTCAATTACTTTTTTTCTTGCCATTTCTTTGTCCTAATTAGTGCTATATAGATGATAGCACAAAAATTTTTTCCATGATAGAATATGAAGTGTTAGTTAACTTTATGGGGTAAAATTATGGCAAATGTAATTGATGTAAATGATGAAATATTTGAACAAGAAGTTGTAAATTCTTCAATACCTGTCGTTGTTGATTTTTGGGCAACTTGGTGTGGACCTTGTAGAAAGCTCGGGCCGGTTATAGATGAAATTGCTGAATCCTATGATGGAAAAGTTAAGTTTGTGAAAGTTAATACAGAAGAAAATTTAGAAACTGCAAAGAAATATTCCATCAGCGGACTCCCTAGTCTTTTAGTTTTCAAATCAGGGGAAGCTGTTGAAAGAATGACCGGTTTAATGCCAAAATCTACAATTATTTCCAACATTGAAAAGCATATTTAATTTGTTTGTATAAATTTTTGAAAAATAACATGGGCATTGTCCATGTTATTTTTTGTGTAACAAATTGTTAAATAGCTTTAATATTTACCTGATTCAACTAAAGTTTTTGGTGAAAATTCCGATAATTCTATATGTATAACTTTAATGGATAAAGGGCAAATATAGTGAAAGTTTCATCAAAAGAACATTCGAATTTAGGAACCTCAGATAATACAACTGGGGTTACTATTGATGCGGATTTAGCTGCTCAGTATAATCCTCGTGTAGTTGAATATGCCCTTAAATTAAAAGCAAAAAACGGGAATAAATATTCAGATGAATTTTATCTTGAATATGCCAGAAATATTGACTTACAAGAAATGAACGGAAAATATGGGCTTGGATTGGCTCAAATGGCTGCAGCCTGTCCTATTCAAGACTCTGATTGGGCCGGTTATTCCTATGAAGAAATTCTTCAAATGGAGAATAATGGTTATAAAATTCCTGAAGAAGTTTTATTATGGGCGCATGCTCAGCAAGAATCCGATGTTACTGCTTACGAAGTTATTACAGGTAGTGTAGAAACAGATGATAGCAGTTCAACAGATGAAGTTACCGGAGATTTTGATTTAAATAACTTGCAAAAAAAAGCTAAAGAATACACAACAAAAAGTGAAAAAGCAGAGGAGCAAGCTCAAAAGAATTTAGAAGAGTTTAATACCTTAAAAGCAAAAGCTTCTAAAATCAAACAAGAAAAAGAAAATACTTATCAAGATTCTATGAAAGAGATTACCAATCTTACTAATGAATGGAAAAAACTTGATGAAAAAAGTAAAAATGGCTCATTGTCAGCATCAGAACGAAAAAGATATCAAGATTTGAGCAGGATGCTGGGTAATGAGAGTTCAATAATGGATGATATTCAGGTTGACAGTAAAGATTTGGATGATTTACTATCATCAATGAATTTGTTGATGACTGGTGCAAATGATAATATTACATTAGCAAATGATACCATTAAGGCTGCAAATGATCTTGCAGGATTTCAAGTAAATTATAATTCAGAACAAAAGACTTATAATACATCAGGTATTGTGTATTCAAACTCCGGTCTTTTAACAGATTTATTGTACGGTGCTCCTGGCTCTACCATACAAAGAATTGCGCTAGATGCAGGTACAGAGTTGGCTCAACAGTCAGATGATATAATTACTGATATGAATACTCCTGAAAGCACTGAGTTGAACCAATTTGCAACAGAATATACAACTGAGGCTAAAAGAGTTCAGGAAAATGTAAAAAGTGTAAATGGCAATAATGATGAGAGTAAAAAAATGCAGGTTCAGGATGAAAATTCAACTCAGAATGCTGCAACAAACAGTGCTGTTAATCAACCCGTCCAACAAGTAAATAAAAATTCTCAAAATAGTGATAACACTAGTAACGTTTCAAAATCTACAGGTAATAAAGATACTGAAGTTAGTAATGGAGGTAAAAATCCTAACTTCTTCGTATTACCATTGGGTGGCAGACCTGAATTGGCGCTTTTGGCAACAACTACATCAATAATCTCAACGGCAAATCTTAGAAATAAACAAAAAGATGTTAATAATACAGAAAAGAAATTAGAAAAAGATTTACAAAAGACAAATAAAGAAGTTCAAAAGGTTTCAAGAGATGCAGATAGAATAGAGAAAAAGCATGCAGAATTTGTGCAAAGGGCAGACGCATATTCTGCTCAATTAGAAATGCTTGTGGCTGCTGAAGAAGAAAAACAACTTGCGGCACAACAGGAAATGGAGAAAAAAGCTCAAAAACAAGCAGGTTCTAATTCTGTTGCTTCACAAAATCCTGTCAATGGTCAAAATAATGCAGCAAATACGACAGTTGCAGCCGGAGCTATGGCTAATATGCAAGGAGTAAATTCTACTCAAGAAGAAGAAACAGAACAACAAACTCCTGAACAATCTCCTGAAATTGATGCTGTGATGAAACAGTTAAATTATTTATCTTCAGCTGACCAACAAATCATGGCTTCACTTGTTAAACCAATAGCTAAAGCAAAATCTTCAGTTGCAGCAAATCAAAAGTCAGCAAAATCATTAAAAGCTCAAAATGCTAGTCTTGATGAGAGAAATTCAAATAATAAAAAGGTTCAACGTAACACAATCATCTGTGGCGGTATGACTACTGCGATGGGAGCATATAATATGGCTGTAGCTGTACCTTTGTTGCATACCGGAATTGCAATGTCATCATTCCCTCCAACGGCAGCTACTGGTGCGGCTTTGGTTGCATTTGCCACAAAATGGATTATTATTGCATCTTTGCAGCTTAGTTTGGGCCCTGGAGCAATTGCTTCTGGTACTGTCGGACTTGTGGCCAGCGGTGATGTATCCGATGATATAAAAGAGCACGATAAGACTTATGCTGATGTTTTAAAAGCTTCAAATGCTAATAATAAAGCTTTAAGACTTGCAAATAATGTAGTAACTCAATCAGAGCAAATTGTTGCTCCTGATCCTGCAAACAGTGGTCCAAAATTCCAAAAGAACAATACTTCAGATAATATTATGAATAGTGATTTATCTACTTCAAGAACTGAAGTAATGACATTTAAGGATATTAAAGATATTAATAATATTCCTCAAGGTCCTACTAACTTGAGTAATCCGTTGAATGATACTAAGAAATCTTCTCAGAATTCAAATGAGCCAATTCAGAATGATACAACTAGTAATTCTAATCAGGTAAATGAAACTGTAAAAGCTTCAACATCAGGTATATCAAGAACTAGTGCAACTACTTCTGCTGAAAATAAGCAACAAAAGACATTTACAATACAAAAAAATGAAGCAAATACAACTGGTGCTAATAATTATGTAAATCAGTCAAATATTGGGGCACGTGAAAATGCCGCAGAATCTATATCCGCACAACAAGTTAATGCTTTGCAAAACAACGGTATACAATCTTCTACTGCTCAAATTCAGCAAAATTCATTGGCTACAGGAAGAACTCAAGCAGTGGCAAAAGTCGGAGCTGCTAAGCCGACTAATATTGCATTTGCAGCTTCTCAGTCTGCAAGTGATAAAAATCAAAAATCTTCAGAAGTAATGCAATTAACAACTCAGGAAACAAACACAACATTAACAACCGGAGAGACTTCAACAACTCAGGAAACAAACACAACATTAACAACCGGCGAGACTTCAACAACTCAAGAAACAAATACAACATCAACAACCGGCGAGACTTCAACAACTCAAGAAACAAACACAACATTAACAACCGGCGAGACTTCAACAACTCAGGAAACAAATACAACATCAACAACCGGCGAGACTTCAACAACTCAGGAAACAAATACAACATCAACAACCGGAGAAACTTCAACAACTCAGGAAGAAAATACAACATCAACAACCGGAGAAACTTCAACAACTCAGGAAGAAAATGTTGAAGAGATTGCAAAACAGGAAAATACTAAGATAATTGCTCAAGATACTAAAACATCTCAAGAGAACTTGGCTGAACAGATAAATTCACTTGAAAATGCTAATCAGACAGCTGCAGATAATTCTGAAAAGGTTGATGAAATTCTTAAAAATAATATGACTAAACTTTCTAGTCTTCAACAGCAATTTGAAAATCTTAATTCTTCTATTCAAAACGCAAATCCGGATGAAGTTACAGATGAAATAAATCCAGTAAAAGCTGAACTTGAATCCGGTTCAGATAGAATTAACACAATTATTACAAATAATAACAATCGTATTAATATGATTTCACAACCGGAAGAAGAAGTTCTTGGGGTTGATGACAATATTGATATTGAAACTCAAGACACATCTAATGAAGTTCCTGCGGTAGTTAATGAAGAAGATGATGAAACTTCTGAAGATACTAATATTCTTGCAGCTTCAGCTTCAACGAATGCCAATGTGAATGCAACTACTATAACTGATGATAAGGCAGATCGAAAACTTTCTCGATTCAATATGGATAGTATAATTGAATCTAAAAAGAAAAAGAAAAAAGTTCTTGCTGTTTCTGCAGCTAAAGGTGGTAAAGCTTAATAAAAAGGCATTTAATCAAAATAAAAAGCGACAGGGAAATGCCTGTCGCTTTTGAATGTTGTATCAAATCAAATTATTTTGATTTTTTAGCTGTAGGATAATAATCTCTTACAACACCTTCAAATGCATCGATATAAATCTGTTTAATATCTGACATTAGAGGGTATGCAGGGTTAGCTCCTGTACATTGATCGTCAAATGCTAATTCAACCATTTCGTCAAGTTTTTCGTAGAAGTCTTTTTCATCTACTCCAAAGTCTTTAATTGAATTTGGTAAGTTGATATTTTTCATAAGTTTATCAACTGCCTCAATTAGCAATTCAACTTTTTCGTCGTCATTTTTGCCGCCCAAACCTAATTCATCTGCTACCTGAGCATATTTTGTCTTAGCATTAGGATATTTGTATTGAGGGAAAATGGCTTGTTTTTTCGGACAATCTACAGCGTTATATTTAATAACTTGTCTGATAAGAAGTGCATTTGCAACGCCATGTGGAACATGGAACATTGCGCCCAATTTGTGAGCCATAGAGTGGCACAATCCTAAGAAAGAGTTAGCGAATGCCATACCTGCAATTGTTGCTGCATAATGCATTTTTTCTCTTGCCATAGGGTCATTAGCACCTTCATTATATGATCTTTCCAAATATCTGAAGACTAATTTTGAAGCTTCCAATGCATTTGAATTTGTAAAGTTTGTAGCCATACAAGATACATAAGCTTCTAATGCGTGAACTAAAGCGTCAATACCTGAAGCTGAAGTTAAGCCTTTTGGCATACCATCAACAAAGTTAGGGTCTATAATAGCCATATTTGGAGTTAAAGCGTAATCTGCGATTGCATATTTTACGTGAGTTTCATCATCTGTGATGATAGCAAATGGTGTAACTTCTGAACCTGTACCTGATGTTGTAGGAATAGCAACCATAGTAGCTTTTTTACCTAAATCAGGAATTCTGCAAATTCTTTTTCTGATATCCATGAATCTCATTGCAATATCTTCAAAATTTGTTTCAGGTTGTTCATATAATAGCCACATAATCTTAGCAGCATCCATAGGAGAGCCGCCACCCAAAGAAATTATTACATCAGGTTCGTAAGGTCTAATCATTTCCATTGCCTGATTAATAGTTGATAATGTTGGATCCGGTTTAACATCAAAGAAGATTTGATAATCAATACCGATTTCATCTAAGACATTTGTAATATTATAAACAGCTCCTGAATTGAATAAGAATCTGTCAGTTACAATAAATGCTCTTTTCTTTCCTTCAAGTTCGCGAAGAGCTAAATCAATAGCACCACGTTTAAAGTAGATTTTTTGAGGAACTTTAAACCATAACATGTTTTCTCTCCTTTCAGCAACTGTTTTGTAGTTTAATAAGTTTTCAACACCGATGTTACCGGAAACGGCATTTTTACCCCAAGAACCACAACCAAGAGAAAGAGATGGTTCTAATTTAAAGTTAAACAAATCACCGATACCGCCTTGAGCAGATGGAGAGTTAATTAGTACACGACATGCCGGCATTCTTTCAGCAAATTTGTCAACTCTTTCCTGATGACGAGTATCTGTGTAAAGGTCTGCAGAGTGTCCTGCACCACCTTTAGAAACTAGTTCATAAGTCATTTCGGTTGCTTCATCGAAATCTTTAGCTCTGTACATTGTTAATACAGGAGATAATTTTTCTCTTGAGAATGGATCGTTCCAATCAACTGCAGGTCTTTCAGCTAATAAAATTTTTGCAGTTTCAGGAACTTCGAAGCCTGAAAGTTCAGCAATTCTATGTGCACTTTGTCCTACGATGTCAGGGTGTGCAGTACCACGTTTAGGATCAATGAATGGAAGATCTATCATTTTCTTTTCTTCAGCTTCATTAATTAGATATGCACCTCTGTATATGAATTCTTTTTTTACTTCTTCGTATATTTTGTCAACAACAACAACAGACTGTTCTGATGCGCAAATCATACCATTATCAAAAGTTTTTGACATAAGTATTGAAGAAACAGCCATTTTGATATCAGCAGTTTCATCAATAACAGCTGCAGCATTACCAGGTCCAACACCTAATGCAGGGTTTCCTGAAGAATATGCAGCTTTAACCATTCCTGGACCACCTGTTGCTAAAATGCAAGCTATATCAGGGTGTTTCATTAATTGATTTGATAAATCAATTGATGGTACATCAATCCATCCGATAATATCTTCCGGAGCTCCAGCTTTAACTGCAGCGTCTAAAACGATTTTTGCAGCTTCGATAGTACATTTTGTAGCTCTAGGGTGTGGTGAAAATATAATAGCGTTTCTTGTTTTTAAGGCGATTAATGATTTAAAAATAGCAGTTGATGTTGGGTTTGTAGTAGGAACAATACCTGCTAGAATTCCAAGAGGTTCTGCAACTATTTTAATTCCGTTTGCCTTATCTTCTTTAATAATACCGCAAGTTTTGGCATTTTTGTGTTTGTTGTAAATGTATTCAGAAGCAAAGTGATTTTTTATAATTTTGTCTTCTAATACACCCATACCTGTTTCTTCAACAGCCATTCTTGCTAGAGGAATACGAGCTTTGTCTGCTGCTGTTGCAGCTGCTTTAAAAATTTTATCAACTTGTTCTTGAGAAAAAGTTGAATAAAGTTTTTGAGCTTTTTTTACTCTTTCAATGAGTAATTCTAAATGTTCAGCGTTGTCAACCAACTCAGACTTAGTTAAAGCCTTTTCCAGGTTTTCAACAGTCTTTTTGCTTTTTGTTGTCATATTTTTTCTCCTTTTTATACCACAGCATTTTACTATTAATATTAATGTCTGTATAATTTGTGAAATTTATCACAATTACATTTTACAGTAAATATGTCATGAAATCAAGTGTAAGATTTACAATCTTTATCTTTTCTTTATCTATAGGCTAAAGTTGCTCTAATAAAGAGTTTTAACAATTTTTATGCCTGTTTATTACGGTTTTGCGTGGAAAATTTT
>OLZA01000949.1_pt1 | contig 11936 bp, 12 predicted proteins | sample 1673431 | NCBI WGS metagenome assembly OLZA01 (sample SAMEA103958111, study PRJEB25191) | human gut metagenome | biome: human-associated habitat [ENVO:00009003]; feature: intestine environment [ENVO:2100002]; material: feces | place: Germany | collected 2013/2015 | reverse complement strand
GCATACAGGGCCTTGCAGGGCATCAAGACCCCAAACAAGAAACCGGAGGACCCCTGCGACTGGCACAGCAGTACCATTGTGGCGATTCTGGAACGGCGGGAGTACACGGGCTGTACGGTGAACTTCAAGACCTATACCAACTCCATCTGGGACAAGAAGCAGCGGGACAATCCCCTTGAGAAGCAGGCCATCTTCCCCAATACCCATGAGGCCATCATCGAGGCAGCCGTGTTTGAGAAGGTACAGCAGGTGCGCCAGCAGCGGCATCGCAATACCCGTACAGGCCGAAGCAGCATCTTTTCCGGGCTGGTGTACTGTGCCGACTGCGGTGAGAAGCTGTATTAAGGGGCGACGAACAATTACCGACCGGAGGGCGCGTTCTTTGACTGTTCTCTCCATTAGAAGCACAAGGACAAGTGCGGTACTCATTACATCCGGGAAACCGTACTCAGCCACATAGTCCTGAAACACATTCAGGCTGTGACAGGCTACATTCTGCGGCATGAGGCACACTTCCGCACGGTAATGGAAGAACAGCTCCGGCTGGAAAGCAGTGAGCAGATCCGCATCCGAAGGAAACGGCTGGAACGGAACGAAAACCGCATCGCTGAACTGAAACGGCTGTTTATCAGGATTTACGAGGACAACGCCAGCGGGCGGCTGAGCGATGACCGCTTCGATATGCTGAGCCTGACCTATGAAACGGAGCAGAAGCAGTTGGAGACCGAGTGCGTAACTTTGCGACAGGAAATTGAAGTACAGGAACGACAGAACGAAAACATTGAGAAGTTCATCCAGAAAGCGCACAAGTATGTAGGCATTGAGGAGCTTGACCCCTATGCCCTGAGAGAACTGGTGAAAGCAATCTATGTGGATGCTCCCGTCAAGGTCAATGGCAAGCGTACCCAGCACATCCACATCCAGTATGACGGCATCGGGTTTATCCCTCTGGAGGAACTTCTGAAAGAAGAAACGGCGTGACCGAAGCCACGCCGTCCCTTGAAAACCAATGGTTTTCAGATTTTGGAATTTAACTGTCTTATGAGCACCCGTGTAACACCGGGGGCTTTTTTTGCAGCCGGCCGTGCTTTCTGCGCGCCCATTTCCTCCTTAAATCCGGCAGACGCGAAATAAGGTGAAAAATAGTACTTAAATTGTAAACTTTCTATGAACGAGCGTAAAAATGTGCGCACATCGCATGCGCTCCTGGAAAATAAGTGATATAACTTGTTTAAACAACACTTGTTTAAACAAGTTATATCATAGTGTATACAAATGCGTAGAATAATATGGTTTCTGCCGGGGTTCGCTTGCCCGGGACATCGCGGAAACAGGGGAAAGGCGGCACGACAGTGACAGAGAAAGAACTGAGAAAATTAAACCGCACAGAGCTCTTGGAAATGCTTATTGCGCAGAGCAAGAGGCTCAGCCGCGTGGAGGAGGAGCTGTCGGCCGCCCAAAAAGAACTGGAACGGCGTAAGATTGCCATCACCACCTCCGGCTCGCTGGCAGAGGCGGCCCTGAAGCTAAACGGCATCTTTGAGGCAGCCGACCAGGCAGCCGCGCAGTATCTGGATAGCCTCCGGGAGCAGGAGAGCAACGCCGAGCACATTATTGCCGAGGCCGAGGCTCACGAGATCATCAATGCCGCCGAGGTGCAGCGGCAGGCCATTCTCGACAATGCGAGCAGGGAAGCCAAGCGGCGCATTGAGCTCTTTGACCAGCAGTTCAAGGGATTTTTGAACACGCACACCTGATTGAGGAGAAAGATGAAACCAGAAAACAAAGCAACCGATACGGCTGTGCCCTCCGTGGACGAGCTCACTGGCGAACTCAACCGAGTAAAATATCACAGCCTATACAAAAAGCTGCTGCGCAGCACCATCTATACGCTGGTGAACGTGGCCGCGATCAGTGTGCTGGTGGCTACACTGCTGCTGCCGGTTTTGCAGATATTCGGCACCTCCATGAATCCGAACCTGCAGGAGGGGGAGATCGTGGTGTCGGTGAAGTCCCCACAGTTCAAAACCGGTGACATAATCGCCTTTTACTATAACAACCGCGTTCTTGTCAAGCGCATTATCGGCTGCCCCGGCGACAGCGTTGTCATCACCGACAGCGGCGACGTATATGTGAACAATACCCTGCTGGATGAGCCGTACCTAACCGAAAAATCCTATGGCACCGCCGACATTGAATATCCGTACACCGTACCTCAGAATTCCTTTTTCATCCTGGGCGACCACCGGGAAAGCAGCGTGGACTCCCGGTCGTCTCTGGTGGGCTGCGTGGAAAAAGAAGAAATCATAGGCAAAATCGTTTTCAGAGTGTGGCCGATCAAGCGGATCGGTTTCGTGGACTAACATCGCCTGGAAATACGGGGAGAAATTTGCATGAACAGGGACATTTATTCGCAGGCTGAACAGCTGAACAAGAAGCACCGCCGGAAGCGCACTTGGTACAAGATCTTATCTGTGCCCATATGCCTTGTGGTCTTTGTGACGGCGTATGCGCTTATTCTGCCGGCTATCACCATGGAATCCACGCCGGATACCTACTGCGGCATTGCCGAGCACGTCCACACGGACGATTGCTACGAGCTTCCCGGTACGCCGGCTCACAAGGAGATCCAATGCACCGCCGGGGCAGATCTGGGCCAGGGCGAGTACATCGTCCACAAGCACGACAGCTTCTGTTTTGATGATAGCGGTGAGTTGCTGTGTGCGCTGGCCGAGCAGGACGAGCACGTCCACACAGACGCATGCTATGACGGTGACAGCCTAATCTGCGGTCTGGCTACGGGGATCGTACACCAGCACACGGCGGATTGCATCATATCCGTTCCCGCCACCGAGCCCCAGGGCCTGGTGTGTACCCTGGAGGAGCATAAGCATACGGAAGCATGCCTCATGAATCCGGAGGGCAAGGCGTCAAGCGACGAGACCGGCGATGATGTCCCCGCTGACAAACCGCCAGCCAGCGATGTCCCCACCGGGGACGATCCCTCCAATGAGACACCCAGGGGAGATGTCCCCACCGATGCAGCCCAAGGCGGCAATGTGCCGGGGAATGCAGTTCAGAGCACCGGTGCAGCAAGCGGCGATACGCCCGAGGACGACGCGGCGGTCAACAGCACCCCGATCACAGATGTGACCCTTACCATCAATGACAATGTTTCCGCTTCCGGCTGCTATGAGGCAGCCGTCACCGGCGGCGATGCGGCGTTGGAGGGAAAAAACGTCCAGTATCTGTGGTATAAGAGCACCGACGGCGGAGCGACCTATACGGCCGTAGAGGCGAAAAACTTTACTGCTGGCGGCAACACCGTGTCTAACATCAGTGGGGACCATGGCGAAAAGCTGTTCCTGGCCCTGGACGGCGGAACTGTCAGCGACACGCTACCCTCCGTGACATACAAGGCCGTACTGATGGTGGACGGCACCGAATATGACAGCGTGTCGGCTGCCTGCACCAACACCACCTATCAGGCCTCCGTTCTGAACGGCAGCTTTGAGGCACCGGATCTGACCAACTACTATTTCCAGGAATTTGTGCCCGAGGGGACTGCAGGCCTGTTTTGGAAAACCACCGCGTTAAATAAGGAAGGCGATCAGCCTAAATACCTGGATGGTAAGACGCAGCAAGATGACGGTGGACGCTACATTGAGATCATTGATACAGGCACCTCTCAACACAAGAGTGACGCAGCCTATCATCACAAGCAGGGCCGAGGTCAACGCCGGCGCCGCGGGCGCGCTGTACCAAACCATAGCTACCATCCCGGGAACCACCATGTATTGGTCCGTGGACCACAGCGGCCGGGAGGGAACGGATACCATGGCCGTGGTCATGATGCCGGAAAGCAGCGCAAAGAGCATTACCACGCAGGAGCAGCTGCGGCAGGTGCTGGATAATCCGAGCAGTTATGGCGCCACGGTTGCAAGTAATCTATCCGCCCCACAAGGCGTGTGGACCACCCATTCCGGACAGTACACCGTCCCGGCAGAGCAGTATGAAACCCGATTCTTCTTCATGGCCGTAAGCACATACAATAACAAAGACTACATCGGCAACCACATTGACAACGTGTGGTTCAGCCAGCAGATCCCGCCGGCTTCCTCAGAAAAGCCCTATTTCACGCTGACAAAGCATGTGGTGGGTCCCCTGACGGAGGGTGACCTGCAGCTGCTATCCGGAAAGCTGACCTTTACGGTTCAAAAGTCCACTGACAGCAGCTTTACCAGTCCCGAAACCGTCAAGACGTACACCGCCACAAATTTGGGCGGCTGGACGCGCAACGACGATGGCTCCTGGACACTGTCCGCCCGTATCTCCATGAGGGATCAGGCACTCGGCAATTACTACAGGATTAAAGAGAGCGGCGCAGAGCTGGATGGGTTTAACCTGACTGTGACGGATACGAACGCCGCTGTGCTGCTGCAGAGCACCACAGTCGCGGGCTTCACCTTCACCAACACCTATGCGGATACCGGGCGAGCCCTGACGCTAAAGAAAATCGTGAGCGCTCCCGACACCACAGGCAGCTTTACCTTTACCGTTTCCTATACGGATGCCGGCGGCAAGCCGCAGACAGAAAGCGTTACTCTGAAAAACGGCGAGTCGACCACCATTACGGGCATCCCCAAGGGTGTTCAGGTCACCGTGACGGAAACCACCACAGACGGCTACACCGTTATTATGAAGGATCCCAGCACCGGCACCGTCCTCGCCGGGAGCAGCAGCTATACCTTTACTATGAACGATGACACGGCCGTGGATATCTACAATACATCCAGCGTTGCACTGCCGGAAACCGGCGGCATCGGACAGGGAATCTTTCTGTTTGCCGGAATCGGTCTGATGCTCACTGCCGTAATTGCAGGATGTCTTCTGAGGCGCAAGTACGGAAAGGAGGCTGATTAACGCTTTTGTTTCCTCTCCTGCCCACGCAAAATATACCTGTACCCGCGCCGTAGGAACTATCCGCTTCCATTAAACTACTTTAAATCAGAAAGGATACGCACGATGAAAACGATGAGAAAGCTTTTCAGGGTTTTGCTGGCCCTGGCCATGACGCTGGCTCTGGCTGTGCCCGCCTTTGCAGCAGAAACCACCGGCAGCATCACCATTACCAATCCCCAGGGGGATCACACCTACACCGCCTACAAGATCTTTGACGTGACCTACTCTGGCGACAACTACTCCTACACCATCAGCGATACCGACACCGCCTTTAATACCGTCAAGGCATACGCCGATGTGGCCGCCAACGGCCTCAACCTGACAGCCGTTGCTGACACGGGCAAGTATAATGTGAGCAGCAGCGCCGGCTTCTCCGCCGCCTCCTTTGCCCAGTATCTGAAAACGAAGGCGGATTCTCTCGGCACCGGCACCGCCTTTATCGAGGATGGTAACACCATGAAGGCCTCCGGCCTTGCCCTGGGCTATTACTTTGTATCCAGCACCAGCGGCACTGTCTGCGAGCTGGCTACTGCCAAGGATATTCAGATTCGCGACAAGAACGAAGTGCCGGAGATCAAAAAGGATGTGGATGACAACGACCGCACTGTGGAAATCGGTCAAAAGCTCACCTACACCATCACCGGCAAGGTCCCCTCCACCAAGGGCTACGACGAGTTTACCTATCAGGTGACAGATACCATGACCGAGGGTCTGACCTACAACAAGGACGTCAAGGTCACCATTGGCGGCACGGATGTGACTGCCGCTGCGACTATCACAAACAGTGAGAACGGCTTTGTGGCCAGCGTCAATATGATGCACTATCAGGATCAGATCGACAAACCTGTAGTCATCACCTACACTGCCACCGTCAACGAGAAAGCCATCCAGAGCGATAAAGAAACCAACACCGCTACGCTCAAGTACAGCAACGACCCCGCTAACAAAGACTCTTTTAAGGAATCCAGCGTGAAAGTGGAGGTGTTCTCCTTCAATATCGTCATCAACAAGTACGCCACCGGCAACGAGAACACCAAGCTGGAGGGCGCCAAGTTCGTGCTGAAGAACAACGATGGCAAGTACTATAAGTGTGACACCGCTACCAAGGCCGTCAGTTGGGTCGATGACAAGAGCGCTGCTACTGAGGTCAGCACCGACGCTAACGGCGCTGCGCGCTTTGACGGTCTGCAGGCCGGTACTTACAGCCTGGAGGAGACCGTCGCCCCCGCCGGCTACAACCAGCTTACCAAGGACATCACCATCGTGCTGGACAAGAATGGCTCTGCGACCATCGACGGCGCTGCCTCCGCTCCCGGAGCTGACCATTCCCTGACTACGGGCGTTGCCAACTCCACCGGCACCGTGCTGCCCGAAACCGGCGGCACCGGCATCGTGATCTTTGTGGCCCTGGGCGCTCTGGCTGTCATCTGCTCAGGCGTATTCCTGGTGACCAACAAGAGAATGAGCAAGGAATTCTTCTGATCCTGCATCCCTGACACACTGCACCGCCATGGGAGGCGGAGGTTCGCCTCCGCCCTCCCGATGGCATATCCTTTCCAAGGCGGACGTATCCGAATACACCCGACACCGCCTATTGCAGGCGGCCGGACAGCCGTGTGTTCGGCTTCGTGCGCCCTGGAACGCAACAGGAGATGAACCCGTGAGAAAGCATAAAGTAATCACCTTAATACTGCTGGGCGTTTTCCTGGTGGGTCTCTCTCTCCTGCTGTATCCGTCCGTCAGCAACTACTGGAACTCCATCACACAATCCAGGGCCATCGTGGACTATGACACCATTGTCAAGAGTCTGTCGCCTAAGGACTATACCGCCTATTTTGAGCGGGCGGAGGAATACAATAGTGAGCTGAAGGCGCTGCCATTCCCGCTGATGGAATACCAGCAGATCAGCGGATACGATGATTGCCTCAATGCCGCCGGCGATGGCGTCATCGGCTATATAGATATCGACAAGATTCAGGTGAAGCTGCCCATCTATCACGGCACGGACCCCTCTATACTGAACCATGCCTGCGGACACATTCAAGGCAGCAGCTTTCCTATTGCAGGAAAGGGTACCCATGCGGCTATCTCGGCACACCGGGGCCTGCCCAGCGCAAAGCTGTTCTCGGATCTGGACAAGCTGGAGGTGGGCGACACCTTCCGGATCACGGTGCTGGACAAGGCCTTTATTTATGAGGTGGATCAAATTAAAACCGTCCTGCCGGTCGATGTGAGCGAGCTGCTCATCGACGAGGAGAAGGAACTCTGCACCCTGGTCACCTGCACGCCCTATGGCATCAATTCCCATCGGCTGCTGGTGCGCGGCCACAGGATCGAATCTGAGGATATGCGCTCCTTTGGGCCTATATCGGATGCGTTTATCATCGATCGGCTGATCGTTACACCGGTGGTGGCAATGCCCATCATCCTGCTGCTCATTCTGTACGTCTGCTTTAAGCCTGCGAAGCGGAAGCTTCCCATCAATGACGAGGGAGAACTGATATGAAAAGAATAAGCTACCGGATCGCAAACTTTATACTGATTGCTGCACTGCTCCTGTCGGGAGCAGTGACCGCCCACGCCGCCTCCACCACGGAGGCCAGTGAAAAGGTGCAGCTGCGCAGTGATTGCACTCTGGACGTGGCCTATTCCTCCGATGGAATGGTCTTTGCCGGGCAAGACATCAAGCTCTGGCACATTGCGGATATTACCGAGGATGCGCAGTATGCTTTGGCCGGGAGCTTCCGGTCATACCCCATCCAGGTCACCGGCACCTCCTCTCAGAGCGAGTGGGATGAAATGACCATCACTCTGAACTCCTATATTCTCGCCGATGGCATCGCGGCTGACCAAACTGCCAAAACCGATGCGAGGGGCAAGGTCGTCTTTGATAATCTTACTGCGGGCATATACCTGGTTTCCTCCGTGCGCACAGAGCAGGATGGCAAATATTATGTGCTTGAATCCTTCCTGGCGGCCGTGCCAGGGGTGGACAGTGAGGGGCAGTGGGTGTATTCCGTCTCCGCAAGGCCAAAAATGAGTGTACACACACCAGCCAAGGGCGAGGTCACCTATAAAGTGGTGAAGGCCTGGAGAGATGGCGGCCGGGGTCGCCCGGTTAGCGTCTCTGTGGAGGTTCGCAGGGACGGACAGCTGCAGCAGTCCGTGACTCTCAGCGCTGAAAACAACTGGATGTACACATGGAAGGCTGTTGATGATGGCAGCGTATGGACCGTGAACGAAGTGAATGTGCCAGCGGGTTATACGGTGGGCATTCAGCGCAGCGGCGATACCTTCAGCATTACCAACACCAAGCCGGAGACGCCTGCAGGAAATAATCCGAAGACCGGCGACACAACAAATATGACCCTGTATGTGCTCTTGATGGCTGCATCCGGGCTGGCGCTGCTGGTGGTGGGCATCGTGTTGAGGAAGAAGTCCCATGCGAAGTAAAGGGCTTTCCATCCTACTTGTTACGCTGGGCGTTTTGCTGCTGGGCGCTGCGGCGATATTATTCGTCGTGCGACAGGCGCAGGATAAGCAAAGGGCAGCTGAGTTTCCCTCTCTGATTGAAAAAATCGAAGCAGCTCTGCCGGAGCGATCAGCGGGTGTTATCGAAAATCGCGCTGACAGCGCCATGGCTGCCGTGGAGATCGACGGAATTGATGTAATCGGCCTGCTGGAGCTCCCGGGCCGAGGCATTAAGCTGCCAGTAAGCGCAGAATGGGACAGCTCCGAGCAGAGCTTTCGTCCAGCCAGGTTTATGGGCAGCGTGTATGACGGTACACTGATCGTGGGAGGACGCAGTGAGGATGGCAATTTCGATTTTATCGATCAGCTGGACGCCGGGGAGGAGCTTACCTTCACCGACATGATCGGAAGGGTATTCCGGTATACGGTGCGTAAAATTTGCCACGCTGATAATGCAAGAGCCGAAACCTTGGCTGACTCAGAGAGCGCGCTTACCCTGTTTGTGAAAAAAATGGAGCTTTTCTCATCGTCCGATGTGCAGCGGCATAGTATTCTCCTCAATAGGAGGTGCAGGACAGCCCCTGTAGACAATGGCAAGCTGCGTCGTCCCACGCGATGCCGCTATGATTCATTATTTAATTTTTTGTTTATAACCCATGAAGGGCCACCGCTGCAGATAGCTGCCCTACCCGGAGGTCGATGGCCAGGTGCAGCGCACCTGATACCCGGCAAAACAAAGCTGAAATATCTGTACCTCTGTATCCCCTGCTTACAGCATGTCGAGAAACCCGGTTGCACATTACGCAGCAACCGGGTTTTTGGCATATTCGCAGAAGAAAGTGTGGAAAATCAAGAGATGGTGCTGGTCGTTCCACCTCCATGTTGCCAGCTTTTTCAGGTTCATGGCAGCAAACTTAAGCTTCACCCAGTTTGTCACCTGTGTGAGGCCTCTGTACTGTGTATAACGCATTGCGTGTTTTTCTTTTGCATCTGCAAAGACACGTTCTGATATTCAATCCCATATAGCTATTTATCAAGCCTTTCCTCAGTTAGGTGGTGTTGTTCGGCCCCATGCGAGATATGCCACAATTTTTGCACAGGTTGGTATGGATATTCCAGTTCTGGGAACTTTCCATAAAGACCGTTTCCAAGTGGAGATTCCCTGTGCATCTTCTGCTATCGAAATACGGGACACATTCCACGAACGCAGTATCGACCCGCAACGAACACCTGCTGCGCTGCTGGTGAGTCACAGTGCCTATGCCTGGGGTCAAACAGCATTGGATGCGGTATCCAATGCAGCCGCATTGGAAGAAACGGCATACCTTGCTTACCAAACCATGCAGTTGGATCCCGGAATCCAGCCGCTTCAATAAAACTCTAAAAATTTTCCGGTTAATATATTATGCACGATCATTAATTTGCGTATTGATAGAGCTGCAGTTTGTACATCTGGAATAATTTGGTGAAATATTGACACAAAAAAAGCCTCTGGCGAAGAAAAGCCAGAGGCGTTTATTTGTTAAGTTGCTACTTTCTTTCGGGTAGCAGTATCGTGGAAGGAAAAGTATTCCGGCTGATGCCGGGACTGGGTATATTCGAACATCACACCGTCAGAATTAAAGGTATTGCTGGTCACCACAGCCAGGCAGTTATAACTGTCCATAAAGATCAGTTCCCGGTCCTGGGGTGTGGCCTTTTCTACCGTAATTTTTCGCTTACTGGTGACAATCTGCATCTTTAATTCCTGTTCCAGGTAAGCGTAGATGGAGTTTTCTGCGATTTCTTTTGTCAAACCGGGAACAGCGGATTTCAGGAAATAGTTAACGTCCAAAATCAGGGGCTTGTCATCCACGCTGCGGACACGGCAGATATGAAGTACTTCACTGCCTACAGGAAAGCTGCTTTCCCGGGACAGGGACTCATCAACGGTAATTGTTTCGTAAACAACTACTTTTGTGCAATAGGTCATCCGGTTTCTGGCAGCGGTTTCCTGGAAGGATTCAATGCGGCCGACGGTAAAATTGGTTTTTTCCGAGGGCTGAAAAATTACCTGCACACCCTTACCGTGGACAGCCTGAACATAACCGTCCCCCACTAGTCCGGCAATGGCCCGGCGGATAGTATTGCGGGAGCAGTCATAAATTCCAATCAGATTATTTTCAGAGGGAAGCAGTTCGCTATACAGATAATCTCCCTGCTCCACATGATACTTTAAATCTCTGTAGATTTCTTCAAATTTGGACTTCGACAAAGACAACACCTTCTTAAACTTGTTTGAACATCGAATAGTATATCGGAAGTATCCGTAAAAATCAAGTGTACAAATCAGCGAATAAAGGAAACAATTACAAGCAGATGTGATACTAGTTTTCAATAAAACGGTTAAAAACCGTTTTATTCGGCTGCTGTTTCAGCAGCCAGCGGCGTAGCCGCAAAAAAACGTAAGTCCATACATTTCTCGCCGCCACCGGCGGCCTGCGAAGGATTCGCAGGATAAAATGGTGTTAACCATTTTATCGAGAAATAGTATGAATCGTCTAAATAATCTGTGATAGTAATAATGAACAAAATGTAAATATCGGTTTTATATGTTGTTACAAAATATGTATTGATGAGAAATAACTTACTATTTCTTTGTTGACTTGTTCAAACAAGTGTGATATAAAGATGCCATAAGGAACTTGTTCAAACAAGTTCAAAATAAAATAAAAATATACAGGAGGAACCACAATCATGGGCAAGTACACCCAGGATGCCGCCAAGCTGCTGGAGCTGGTTGGTGGCAAGGAAAACATCGCAGCAGTCAGCCACTGCATGACCAGAATGCGCTTCGTTCTGAATGATCCCGCACTGGCAAACATCGAAGCCATCGAGGCTATTCCTTCCGTTAAAGGCAGCTTCACCCAGGCTGGCCAGTTCCAGGTCATCATTGGCAACACTGTTGCTGACTTCTACAACGACTTCACCGCCATTTCCGGCATCGAAGGCGTCAGCAAAGACGAGGCTAAGTCCGCAGCCAAGCAGAATCAGAATGCGCTGCAGCGCATCATGACCGCTCTGGCAGAGATCTTCGCTCCCCTGATCCCCGCAATTATTACCGGCGGTCTGATCCTCGGCTTCCGTAACGTTATCGACAGCCTGTACATCTTCGAAGGCGGCACCGCTACTCTGGTTCAGCTGAGCCAGTTCTGGGCAGGCGTTGACCACTTCCTGTGGCTCATCGGCGAAGCCGTCTTCCACATGCTGCCTGTCGGTATCTGCTGGTCCATCACCAAGAAGATGGGTACCAACCAGATGCTGGGCATCGTTCTGGGTCTGACTCTGGTTTCCGGCCAGCTGCTGAATGCATATGCTGTGAATGCTGGCGCCGTTATTCCCCAGTGGGACTTGGGCTTTGTTCAGGTGGATATGATCGGCTACCAGGCTCAGGTTATCCCCGCCATGCTGGCAGGTTTCACTCTGGTCTATCTGGAAAAGTTCTTCCGTAAGGTCACGCCTGC
>OLZA01000940.1_pt1 | contig 12049 bp, 8 predicted proteins | sample 1673431 | NCBI WGS metagenome assembly OLZA01 (sample SAMEA103958111, study PRJEB25191) | human gut metagenome | biome: human-associated habitat [ENVO:00009003]; feature: intestine environment [ENVO:2100002]; material: feces | place: Germany | collected 2013/2015 | reverse complement strand
AAACACAAGTACTCCAATTAACGATAGTAGGATTTTTTTTACCATAAGCGTTAATTTTAATTAATTTTAAAATAGAAAGCCAGCATCCTCTATTCGGGTTTGCAGATATCCCCAATGGTTTGACCTTCAGTACCGTTTTCGATTTTCGATGCCGGAAAAAGGCGCGAACGCAGGCACCTTTGCAACTATACGGCCACCTGAAAACACCAAACAACTCACTCAAGATCAACTGATTGAAAATAACCGAACAGGTAAGAACGTTACCAGAGTATAACCTTTCCGGGATGCTTGCGGGCTGAAACCGGAGCCGGAAACCGGGTGGAAAGTGCATAAAAAATGTGCGGCATCTAACGATGCCGCACATGGCGCCAGAGGGGAGCGATCCCTCCTGCGATGTTCTATAAAAGCCGGATCGGAACCGTCCGGGAACTCTTCATCACGGCCGCTCCGTTTTTGACCCCGTCGGGAATCGCGGCGCGCACATAAACGCCCGTCTCCGCGACGCCCGTGGCGCTGGTCAGCGTCAGCGTATTGCCCGACTCGTCGAAAGCGATGTCGTAAGTGCTGCCGAACGGCTTGCCGTCGCTGTATACGCCGCCGAGCACGTCGTTTTTGACCTCGTATTTTCCCGAATACTTCTGGTAGCCCACCTGCTCGATCCGTTGGTATATTTCGAACGAACGGTCCGCGCCGAAGGAGACATAGGCATCGAAATCCCGCGGAGCTTCGCCGTTCCACGTTTTGAGCTGCCATTCGCCTGCAAGCTGTTTTACCAGCGGCGACACCTTCTCCTTGTCCGACGATCCGCAGCCGGCGAACAGACACAAGCCCAGTGCGGCCAGTACGATATAGATAGTCTTTCTCATAATCTTCATGCGTTTATATTACAACCAACCTCCGTTTTCGGTCTGTACCGCGCGGGCGATGACGGCGAACTCCTTGGCGATCTCCATGCCGCCCATCGATGTCCCCGTGCCGAGACCGCTGCCTCCGGCAACCGCCCTGACCGTTATTCGGGCCACGCCCGGCTTGGTGCAGTGCAGCCTCAGTTTCCCGGACACGAAGGTCGGCTCCGCCGAAATACCGAGCTTGGTCCTGTCAGCCTGCGAGATCTCGACGCCGAGATAGGTCAGGTTCGCCGAAGCCTTGCCGAAGTACTTGTCGAGCGAAAGCTGCTGCTGTACGCCGACTTTCGCTTTCAGGCAGGGTGTGCCCTCGATCTGCATCAGAAGCTGGTAGGCGTCGATCGCTCCCGTACCCATCTGCTTGCGGTAGTTGCGCAGCTGCATGGTGGTCAGGGATTGTTTGGTGCCGTCGAGGTAGGTGTCGATGTCGTTCACCGAAGTCAGAAGCATCGATTTGAATTCGGCCACCGTATATTGCTTCCCTTTGGCCAGCGCGTAGGAAAGCCCCAGCGCGGTGACGCCCGATACGTGCGGGCAGGCCATCGAGGTGCCCTGCATATAGCCGTAATCCGACTGGTAAAGCTCGGACGGAAGCGTCGAAAGCACCTGCGCGGCGCTGCTTCCCGAAGGCGAGATATAGGCGTCGCCGCCCGGAGCCGCGACGTTGCAGCCCGGACCGTAGTTCGTGTAGTAGGCCGGCAGATAGTCGGGCGAAAAGGCGGTGACCGAAATGTAATCGCGGTAAGCGCCCGGATAACCGGACATGGCCTTGGCGTCGTTGCCCGCAGCGAAAATCACAAGTCCGCCGTCGAGAACGGCGTTGTTTTTCGTCGCAATGAAGTAGTCGATCGCCTGCTTTTCGATCCGCGCCCCGCTGGCGTAGGCGTTGTCGGTCGTGACCGCTCCGGCCGGATACCCCCACGAACACTGGAGAATCGACGCCCCGTTGTCGGCAGCGTATTTGATCGCTTCGGCGGAAACGGCGGCCGAACCGCCCTCGCCGCCCGAAAATATCTGGCACGACATGAGTTTCACGCCGTCGTTCCTGCCCGTGCCTCCCGCGATGCCCGACACGCCGACGCCGTTGTTGCTGACGGCGGCTACCGTACCTGCGACGTGGGTGCCGTGGCCCGAATCGCCGATGTTCTTGCCTTTGTCGTCATAAGCTTCGACGTCCCATGTCAGCTGGCTCGTGCCCAGCGCGAAGTTGTAGCCGTAAACGTCGTCGGCATAGCCGTTGCCGTCGTCGTCGCGGCCCGTCGCACCGCTCTGCTCGGCCTTGTTGATCCACATGTTGGCCGCCAGATCGGGATGCGAGTACTTGATGCCCTGATCGACGATCGCTACGGTCAGCGACGGATCGCCCGCGGCGAGTTTCCACGCCTCCTCCACGTTGATATCCGCTCCGGCGCGCGTCGTTTCGGCAAATATTCTGTCGCCGTTGTTGCTGTAGTGCCACTGGTCCTTGTAGCCGGGATCGTTGAAACCTCCGGCGGCGGCGCGCGTCGCCGCCGAACCGTCCCTGTAGGGACAGGCCCTGTTGTCCGAAGCCAGCTGCAGTTTGGTGTTGAACTGCACGAAGCTCACCTCCGAAACGGCGGCGAGCCGCCGTGCCGCTGCGTCCAGATCGACTTCCTCGCCGAACGTTACGATATACCATTTATGCAGTCCCGCCGCGCGGGTGCGCTCTTCGGCGACCGGATTGCAGGGAAATACGCGGCGCAGCGAAGTGACGCCCAGTTGTGTGAAGATGTCGTCCACGGGCGCTATCCCGGAGCGCGTCACCGCCGTACGCGTAATCGCCGCAGCAACGGCGGTCTGTTCGACGTCCCCGACGGCATCGCCGTCGAAATAGATCAGCAGTTCGCCCCGCGCGGCATTCGCGGGAGCATTGACGATTTTGCGCATGGCGGCCGCCGGAGCCTCCTTGCCGCCGCTCTCTTCCATCGGGTCCGAGGCACAGCCCGCAAGGAACAGCAGCGCGAGCAGTAAAATTTTCTTGTCAGTCATGGTAGGTGAATTTAAAAAGGGAACCGGCCTCGCGGGCCGGCTCCCCGGTGATAGTCGTACTGTCCGAACGACAGTTTTTTATTCGGTTATTTTCGCGCCGGTCCTGCGGGTGAAGTCCGCACTCCGGGCGGCGATTCCCTGACGGAATTCCACCTTGGCCTTGGCGGCGCCCAAAGCGGGCATGCCGACGATTTCACACTCACGGCCACGGTCGGCAGGCATTCTGTTTTCGCCGACAATTACTTTCGCAAGCTCCGGCCCGCGGAGTTCCACGTAATTGCCGGGCTGCACGGAGAGCGCCTTTACCACGGAAGCCATATCGGCGGCCGGATACAAATCCGGGTCTGCGAGCAGCAGCCATTCATGGAAGACGATGCCTCCTTCGCCGCCGGAGAATTTGTTCGTCGCAGGATCGTAGTCCGCATAGATTCCGAACCACATACCCGTGAACGTCAGATTGTTCGATGCCTGAAGCTGGGGATTGGGCACGAAAGCCACCAGTCCGTCGGCCACCGGCGCGCCCAAAAGCAGGCCGCGTCCGTTGTAAACTCCGTCGTCACCCTCGGCCGTATAAGCCACGTTCACGAAGTAATCCGTTCCCTGAAGCGTCACGTTGCCGATCAGCTGCGGAGCGAGTACGTAGAGAAGGCCGCCGCTCCACGCCATATACTGCGATTCGCCGGCATTGAACGCCTGAGGAGCGCCCGTAAGTCCGGACACCTTCACGTAGTCGCTGAATACGTTGTCGAAATCCGCATATCCGGAAGTCGTTCCTCCGTCTTCGACGACTACCTGTCCGAAGTACTGACGGGAGGTGTTGCCGGTCTTGTCATAGGCATCGACCGCATAATAATCCCACGTTCCGCAGTAGCCCGCCTTGGTCAGGCCGTTTTCGACATCGTCGTACGTATAGTGGATCTGCAGCGGATCCGGTTTGCCTGCCGTAGTCTGTTGCACGCTGTACAGTTTGCCGTAATAGCCGTTGTAAGCCCACACCAGCAGCACGTAATCCGTACCGGCGTTCAAGCCTTTATGAAGCAGCGAGAGACCCGTGTCGTTGATCTTGTCAATTTCTTCAGCCGTAATTGCCTTGCCGGACGTTTTGGCTATTTCAATCAGGTCCTCGCTGCTTTTACCGGTCAGGTCGGCACTCTTGAAGAGTCCCATGTAGCCCGATTCGATATTTTCACCGAATATAATGGAGCGGATAGAGTTTTCGGGAGTATGTCCCTGCGCTTCGAACTCCCACGTAAGCTCCGTACGGACGCTCAGCACGACGGGTTTGTCGTCGCCGGCCTTGACGTAGCCGAATGACAGGAATTCGTAGCCCTGAAGCTCGCCCGCCTCATCGTAAATGTTGGCAACGACGGTGTATTTGCCGGTCTCTTCGAATTGGGCCACGATGGTTCCGTCCGCCGTGATCTCCTTCGACTCGACCGTTCCCGCGTCGATGCCCGCCGAATTCGCCTTGGCGATGGCGTCGCCGAAGACTCCTTCGAAGAAGGCGTATTTCACCTTGGCGACGTCGGCGCCCAGTTTGGCTGCGATCTCGACCTTGCCGTCGGCCGGTTCGCTGTCGGTCAGGGCGAGCGAGAAGTCGTACTCCTCGGCTCCCGGCAGCATCAGACGCTGCATGCCGCCGGCGTTGCCGACATACCAGCCGTCGTCGCCGAACATCAGCAGTACGCTTTTGGCCGGGAATGTAATGACTCCGTTCACGTTGGTGCCGTACCCGCTGCCATTGAATCCGTTTTCCGGCACCTGCGAGGCAAAGCTGACGATACCGTCGCCGCTGTTGAGGAACACGCCCGTAGACTGTTCGGGCAGCCAGACCTTATCCGGATTCGTCGCGTCGATATAGGTAATGACATCCGAACGGTTGCCCGACACTTCGGACGGAGACATGTTCAGCAGCGAAGCCAGATACTCCGCCGAGTAGACGTTGCTGATGCGGTAGTAGCCGGGGTTGTCGTCGCGTTCGTAGATCTCCACCTCGCCTTCGCCGTAACGGTTGGGAATTCCGTAGGCGGAACTGAGAATGTCGTCGCGCCATTTGCCCTTGGTCTCGCCTTTCGGCCCGGTCACGAGGTTCCATTTCACGCGGGTGACGGAGAAGCTTACGCCCGAAGCCTTTTCACCGTAGATGAAGGCGTATTTCTTGTCTTCGATCTGGATGTTGCAGGAATAGGTCGTACCGATTTCGGCGTCGGGGAAAGAGACCTGAAAAGTCGTTTCCGTCGCCCCGTCGTCGAACGAGATTTCCGAAGCGGAGAAGATCGCGTCCTCGCTGCCCGTAACGGTCACGGGAACCGTAATGGCGTCGGCGTCGTTGGTACGCATGGCCGTGAAGGTCAGTACCGTCGGATCGGCCGGATCGAGTTCGAGGTCCGCGGCGTTGTCCTGCGAGGGGAAGTAAACCCCGTAGCAGCCGTCGGCCTCGGATTCGCCGCGGGTGTAGGTCGGATCGTCGGAACACCCTGCGAACACGAAAGTCGCAATAAGCGCGTATAAGAAATATTTGATTGCTTTCATATGTTTTTCGGTTTTAAATCATCCATGAAAACTTACGTTACTGCACCCACGGATCGATGATTCCCACGGGATTGGGGTTGTTCTGCGATTCGAGCGCGGTGTTCTGCTGGGTCTCCGTTTCGGGAATACAGAAGTTCCACCACGGTGCGCGGCCGTCGGTCGAGAAGCGGCAGTCCGAAGGTACGTTCGTGCCGACGTATCCGGTTTTCAGGCTGTAATTCAGACGCTTGAAGTCGTAGAATACGACGCCTTCGCCCCATAGTTCGATACGCTTGTTCCAGATAATCTCCTCCACGACGTCGGCAGACGACACGGCCGAGGTGCTGAATTCCGGGTCGCGCTTGGCCATGAAGGTTTTGAGCAGCTGGAGACCTGCGGAGGCGTCGGCGTGCGCCGTAGCCTCGGCTTCGATCAGGTACATCTCCTCGACGCGCATCATCGGAATATCGGTAACATTGCCGACGGAATAGGTCGCCGTCTCGCCTTCGGCGGGATGGAATTTCAGGTTCGCATAGGCCGGGAGGTTGGCGAACTGCGCCGCCGTCAGGTTGGTAATGTCGCTGTAATCGGCATATTTGGCATCAGGCCCCACGAACGCGCGCTTGCGCCAGTCGGTGTCGGATATTTCGTTGTAGAAATTGCTGGTAACGCCTTCGAAAACGTATTTGCCGCCATACCCCCACGTAGCCTCGCTCGAACGCCATGCCGCGAAATTCACGAGGTTGGCGATGCCTTCGGTAGACTGCGGGAGGTACCACATCCACGAATTGTTGGCTTTGTTGAAGCCCGTTTTGGGGTTCAGCCACTCCGCTTCGGTCATGATCGTGCATTTCGAGGCGTCGATGGCCTTGCGGGCATACGTCGCGGCGTCGGCATACTTCGACGAATCGAAGCCGCCCAGCCAGAGGTAAGCGCGCGCCTTGATGCCGTAGACCACGGCCAGACTCGGATTGGTCTTCGACGAAGAGGTGTAGTTGGCCAGCAGCGCCTCGGCGTCGTCGAGGTCCCTGAGGATGAATTCGAACATTGCCTCGCGCGTCACGCGCGGATTGTTGCGGGCCATATCCTCGGTGGTGTTCTCGTCCACGATCGGGACGGTCAGCCCCTTGACGCCCGAAACGTCGGTGTACTTGTTGTCGAGCGGATCGTACAGCCGGGCCAGATCCAGATAGAGCTGGGCGCGATAAGCTTTGGCAAAGCCCAGATAGCTTTTCTGCGCGTCGGAAAGTTCCACGCCCGCCAGCAGGCCGACCACGTCGTTGCTCGATTTGATGAACGTATAGTAGCAGTTCCACGGGAAGCGGCATACGGTCTGCGTCGGACCGATCAGAATGCCCGACTGCCAGTAGGTGAACCAGTCATATCCCGAACCTTCGTCGCCGGAGGAGCATATCACGTCTCCCGTGGCGGCGTCCGTAGCGCACATCATGCCCGGATAGCCGAAGTCGAAGCCGTAGTTGTTCGTCCTGCCGTACACCGAATAGGGGTAAGTCATGTTGACGGGGATGGCATTGACGATGGCCTCCACCGCAGTCGGCGAATCGCTGACCTGTCCGGAAGTCGCGCTGTCGGTGGGGAAGGTCTCTTTGATACAGCCCGTGAGCGCCATGGAGCAGACAAGGGCGAGTGTCGTTGTTTTCAATATGTTTTTCATTTCAATCCCTGTTTTATCCGTTAGATTAGAACTGTACGGTTACACCGCCCGAAATAGTGCGGATCGGCGAGTAGTTGGAGAAGTTGGTCGCTCCCGTGAACGAATAACGCGGGTCAAGTCCCTGACGCTTCGACCAGTAGACCACGTTGTCGCAGGCCAGATAGACGCGCAGTTTCTGTACGCCGAATTTCTGGGTGATCTTCGACGGCAGCGTATAGCCGACGTTGATGTTCGAGATGTTCAGGTAGCTCGCGTCGGTCAGGAAACGGTCGGAGACGCTGGTCGTATACTGATCGCCATATTGCAGACGAGGAATGTCCGAGCCTTTGTTTTCGGGCGTCCACGCCTTGAGGATGTCCTTGTGGTAGTTGGTGCCGACGGTGGTTCCGTAGGGCGACGACATGAAGCTGGCATAACCCGAATCGTAGACCTTGCCGCCGATCTGGTAGTTGAACGAGATCGAGAAATCGACGCCATAGGCCGAAACCGAGGTCGAGAAGCCGCCGTATACCGAAGGAATCGCGCTGTCGTGCAGGTAGCGGGTCGCGGAGGTGTAGTCCGAAGTCTTGGTCCGGGTGATCTTGCCGTCGTCGCCCTTCACGTCCTTGTACCAGAGCGAAGCGCCCGTTTCGGGATCGACGCCGGCGTAGGAACGCAGGTAATAGGTGTAGAGCGGCAGCCCTTCGCCGACGAAATAACTGCCGTCGATATAGCCTTTGTAGCCCTCCACGGTCGTGGATTTGTGTTCGGGAGCCAGATAGGTGACCTCATTCTTCACATGGGTCAGGTTCAGGTTGAAGCTCCACAACACGTTTTTCGTGCGGATCAGGTCGGCGTTCAGCTCCACCTCGACGCCGCGGTTGACCATGTCGCCCACGTTGGCGTAATAGGACGAGTAACCCAGCGACGAAGGAACCGAGAATGCGAAGAGCATGTCCGAAGTCTTGCGGTTGAAGAAATCGACGCTTCCGCTCAGGCGGTTGTTCCAGAAACCGAACTCCGTACCGATGTTCAGGTTGGTGTTGGTCTCCCACGTAATGTTGGGATTGCCTTTCTGCCCGAAGAGCACGGCGATTTCGCCGTTGTTGTTCTCGATCGAATAGGTGTCGGTGTAGAGGTAGTTGCCGATGTTGTCGTTGCCCTGCGAACCGTAGGAAGCCTTGAGCTTCAGCATGTTCACCCAAGGAGCGTCGAACCAGTTCTCCTGATTGAGGAGCCACGCGGCGCCTACCGACCAGAAGTTGCCCCAGCGGTGGTCGGGGTGGAAGCGCGACGATGCGTCGCGGCGGTACGAACCGCTCACGAAGTAGCGGCCCGCATAGTCGTACTGGGCGCGCATGAAGTAACCCTCCGAGTTGTAGTCGTCGATGTAGGAGTGGGCGCCCGCGCCGTCAACGACGGCTCCGCCGAGCTCCTCGTTGTCATAGGAGAAGAGTTTCGACTTGGTGCCGCTCAGGTAGTAATATTTTTTCTGATAGTACTCGTGACCGACCATCAGCCCCACGTTGTGCTTGCCGAAGGTCTCGTTGTAGTTCAGAATCTGCTGAAGGTTGTAGGCGATGTCGCGGGTGTGGTACTTCGAAATCGTACCGCCCGCCTCGGCGAACTGACCGTAATACTGGTTGTTGAGATAGGTCGTGCGGGTTTCGTCGATGTTGGTGCTGCCGTTTACCGTCAGCTTCAGCCCCTTGTAAAGCGAGATGTCCACGAAGCCGCTGCCCGAAAAGGCGTTGCCCTCGGCCTTTTTCTTGTTGAGCCAGCTGGTCTGCAGTCCGTTGGCGCCGGGCAGCAGCGGACGGGTCAGACCCGCATTGCCCTTGTCGCCGTAGTCGTACATCTGATAGCCGTTGTCGTCCACCATGATGCGGCCCGAACCGTCGCGGATGTATACCGGGTAGATCGGGGGCATCTGTGCAGAGAACGCGAAGATGTTGGCCGTCGAGGAAGCCGATCCTTCGTTCGAGTTGCCGTTGCTGTTGCTGAAGTGCGCATACGACATGTTGCCGCCCACCTTCAGCCACTTCTTGGCCTGATAATCGGCCTTCAGACGCGCGGTATAGCGCTCCAGCGCCGAACTTTTGATAATACCCGTATTGTCCAGATAACCGAGCGAAGCGTAGAACGAGCTGCGCTCCGTCGCACCGGAGATGTTCACGTTGTATTCCTGACGGAACGCCGACTGGTAAGCCTCGTCGATCCAGTCGTCGGGCGTCAGCCAATACTCCTGTCCGTTGTAGATGATCTTGCGGCCCAGCGTCGCGTTCGGATTCAGCTTGCCGTTGGTGCCGATCAGCGCCTGCCCTTCGGGAACCGTATAGACGTTGTATCCCAGACCGCCCGTGCCGTTGGAAGTCAGGCCGCTGCTGGCCAGCGCATAGGCCTTCGCCGCCGGATTGGTCTGCGCATAATAGCCGTAGAGCGCCTTGAAATGCGTCTCGTAATACTGCGCGGGCGAGGTGATCACGTCGTACTCCTCCAGCGCTTTCGAGTTGACGCCCCACTTGGCGTCGATCGTCACGACGGCGTCGCCCGACTTCGCCTTTTTGGTGGTGACCATAATCACGCCGTTGGCGCCGCGGGCGCCGTACAGAGCGTTCGAAGCGGCGTCCTTGAGGACGGTCATCGACTCGATGTCGTTCGTGTTCAGGTTGTTCAGGTCGCCTTCATAGGGCATGCCATCCACAATCCAGAGCGGCTCCTTGCCGGCGTTGATCGAACCGAAACCGCGGACGCGGATCGAGGGGGTCTTGCCGAGATCTCCCGACGTGCTGGAGGTCTGCACACCGGCCACGCGGCCGACCAGAGCCGTCGCCACGTTGGAGGTCTGCACCTTGGCAATCTCATCCGATTTTATGACGGCAGCCGAACCGGTGAAAGCCTCTTTCTTTGCCGTACCGAAGGCCACGACGATCACATCGTCGATCGCTTGCGCATCCTCCTTCATCGTGACGTTGATCCGGGTTTTTCCGGCGATAGGCAGCTGCTGCGGCTCAAAACCGACAAACGTCACCACGAGCGTGCCGTTCACCGGAGCCGAAAGCGTATACTCGCCGGCCGTGTTGGTCGTGGTCCCCAGAGAGGTCCCATCTACAATGACGGTCGCGCCAGCAACCGGATGTCCGTTTGCATCGGAAACTGTACCGGAGATCTGCCTATTCTGGGCCGTGGCATATGCCAAGAACACGAATACGGCAATTAACGATAGTACAATTTTTCTTACCATAAGCGTTAATTTTAATTGGTTTTTTAAAATAAAAAGTTCACAAGCAAAGATAAAGGATTGCTAACTCATTTACAAATAAATTATTAAAAAAATTATATAGCACATCTGCTGGTAGATGTGCTTTAAAAATCTTAGTATCACCATTTGTTACACACTTAGGTGGTTTATATATGTCTTCACCATTTTCAAAGACAAGTATTTCTTCGTTTATTAAAAACAACGATATTGATATGAGTCAATATGAAGAAAAGAAATATAAAAGTTATAACGATTTCTTTACAAGAAGAATAAAGGATGGTCAAAGACCATTTGACAATTCTAAAGATGTATTGATGGCACCTGCTGATAGTAAACTTACTTACTATCCAATAAATGATGATACGATTTTAGAAATCAAGGATACAAAATACCAATTAAAAGATTTATTACAAGATGAAACATTAGCTAAAGAATATGATGGTGGAATATGTCTTGTATTTCGTTTAGCTGTTGATGATTATCATCGTTATAGTTATGTAGATGATGGTCAAATTGTTTCCCATAAGAAAATCAAAGGTATTTTTCATACTGTTAATCCTATCGCAAATGATTATTATCCTATATACAAAATGAATAGTAGAGAGTACACTGTGATTGATTCAAATAACTTTGGTAGAATGATTCAAATGGAAGTAGGAGCAATGATGGTTGGTAAAATTGTCAATTATAAACATAGTATTGCTACTAAAGGAGAAGAAAAAGGTTATTTTGAATTTGGTGGATCGACAGTTGTAATGATTTTGAAAAAAGATACTGTCAAAATAGATGATGATATTATAAATAATTCTAGTGAGAACATTGAAACAAGAGTATTACTAGGACAAACGATAGGACATAAAGGGGTGTAAAGATGTCGAAGGTTATAGCAATTACAAATCAAAAGGGTGGTGTTGGTAAAACAACGACAAGCGTTAATTTATCAGCTGCACTTGCGAAGATGAATTATAAAGTGTTACTTATAGATATGGATCCTCAAGCAAATGCAACACAAGGTATTGGTATCGATAGAGATTATATTGAATTATCAACATATCATGTTTTAACAGGAGAAGTTGGTTTAGAAAAAGTAATTCAACATTCTTATATTGAAAATCTAGATGTTGCACCAGGAGAAATAGATTTAGCAGGGATAGATTTAGAATTAGCACATGTAAAACAAGGAAGAGAAGTGCGTTTAAAACAATCATTAGATAAAATTAAAGATTATTATGACTTTGTTTTTATTGATTGTCCACCAGCCCTTGGTTTATTAAATACAAATGCATTAACTTCATGTGATACAGTACTTATCCCAGTACAATGTGAATACTATGCACTTGAAGGTTTAACACAATTGTTAAATACAATTAAATTAACACAAAATCATTTTAATAAAAAACTTTCTATTGAAGGTTTATTATTAACAATGTTAGATCAACGTACAAATTTAGGATTGGAAGTTTCTCAAGAAGTAAGAAAGTATTTTAAAGAAAAAGTTTATAAAACTGTTATTCCAAGAAATATTAAATTATCTGAAGCACCAAGTGCAGGAATCTGTATTTTTGATTATGATGGATCTTCTGTTGGGGCTCAAGCTTATAAAGAACTTGCAAAGGAAGTGTTGAGTAGAAATGGCTGAGAAAAAGAAAAAGTACTCCGCGGCAAAGACCTTCGGCTGGAGCGTGCTGGCGCTGATTTTGGGGGTTC
>OLZA01000938.1_pt1 | contig 12075 bp, 10 predicted proteins | sample 1673431 | NCBI WGS metagenome assembly OLZA01 (sample SAMEA103958111, study PRJEB25191) | human gut metagenome | biome: human-associated habitat [ENVO:00009003]; feature: intestine environment [ENVO:2100002]; material: feces | place: Germany | collected 2013/2015 | reverse complement strand
TTAAAATCATTAGTTCAAACTAAATAGATTTTTATACTCTTTATATTAAAATATTTCATTTTGAAAAGAAAAAAAGTAATAAAAGAAATTACCACCTTTTTGACAACAACAAATAAAGTCCCTTTACTATTTTATTTATAATTGAAAACATCATATTTCAGTTCATAACAACGGATAGAGCCCGGTTGATAACAGCAAACCAAGAAACTATTTGGTAAAGTAAGAACATCTCCGTAGCCGACATCAAAATTATCGCTTTCAAAAAGACTAGCAGGATTACTAGCCAACTTCCCATCTTTAAGAAGTACCGTATCAAAACTATATTTACCACGATTGGAGTCCTTAACATTCCGGTAAGTTAGTATAAAAGCATCCTTATAAGGAGTTAAAGAAGGAGCATGCCCTTCTATCGGTAAAAAACTCCATGTCCAAGTCACCCCCAAATCCTCACTAACTCCAATCTCAAGACGATTGTCTCCATTCTCTGACTGTTGACGACCCACGACGTACATTTTCCCATCATAATACCCCAGCGAGGCCTCATTAATACGTCCACATTCTATTTGATTTGTCCACAGACGCTCATCTAACCAAGATACAACCTCCCAACTCCTCCCAAAGTCTTCCGATTTTTCCAACCATGTAACAGCCCAACGATTATAACATACCGCATAAATTACATCATCTATTATAACCATATTCCCACGGGCTGCCGCAAATGTCTCGTCTTTTGGAAAAGGAAATAAAACAGGCGATCCATAGAAAATACCCCAATTCTCCGAACAAATGCTTTTCACAATGGATTCCGTCTCCGATTCTCTTTCAAAGAAACGGCAAAGTATACCGTTATTAGGTAATACTAAAAGCTGAGGATCCCTCACGTCATGCCCTTTAACTGGAGCAAATATAACCTTCCTGTTAACCCATGTTTTTCCTTTATCGAAACTCTCCATCTGTATTAACTTACTATCAAAACTAACGTGGCTCGAACCTTCTCTATAAACCACGATAATCTTACTTCGATCCTTATTCCCCGCAATGGCAGGAAAAGCCAAATGTAGGCTACTATCGTCAATAGACGTACTACGAAGCAAATTTGGGTTATATATTTCCTTTAGCTCATCATCACCACAAGCCATAAAAGGAAATAAAAATACCATAATAAATAAAAGTAGATGGTGTTTCATAAAGCATATATTTTAACTTTAGTTAATCATCTGATAAATACTCCCGCTTGAAAGGTTCTCCTTTTTTTATATCACATTTCACCTTTTTGCCCAATATATCCGGTAAATACTTAGGCGATAGACCATCAGAGGGTCTAACAGAACGAACATTTTCTTCTGTTACTGTATCACCAGCATACATATCTTGAGCGACAAATAAGGAACGGGCAAATTTCCTGTTATTCCTCACCTTTTCAGTTAACTCATAGGTTGGCTTTCCCAATGCCATCTCGACTTCTCTTACACATCGAACCATTTCGGAGAACTCCTCCTTATTCATAGAAAAAGCCGCATCCGGTCCACCTATACCCCGATCCAAAATAAAATGCTTCTCGAGAATTCGAGCACCCAACGCAACCGAGGCTACCGCCACCGAACTAGACATCGTATGATCTGAAAGCCCTACAGGAAGTTTGAAACGCTTTCTCATATCAGGAATCGTCCTCAAGTTCGCAAGCGCCACAGGAGCCGGATAAGAAGATGTACATTTCAATAAGGCAATCTGATCATTACCGACTCTTTTGCAAGCGGCTATCGCCCCCTCAATATCCTCATAAGTAGCTATTCCCGTTGATATTATGACTGGTTTCATCTTTGAGGCCACATACTCGATCAAAGGAATATCCGTAATCTCAAAGCTAGCGATCTTATATGCCGGAACATCCATAGCCTCCAAGAAATCCACAGATGTTTTGTCAAATGGAGATGAGAAACAAATCAGACCTTCCTCTTCCGCAATACGTTTTAATTCAGGTTGCCATTTCCAAGGAGTAAAGGCGTTCTGATATAATTTATACAATGTGGTTCCATCCCATAAAGTATCTTGCTTTATTTGAAAATAAGCATTATCACAATCTAATGTAAGAGTATCCGCCGTATAGGTTTGCAATTTGATGGCATCCGCACCAGCAGCCTTGGCTGCTTTCACGGTCTCTACGGCGATGTTGAAATCATGATTATGATTCGCAGACATTTCCGCTATAATAAATACCCGATCGGAATCTTCCCGATCAAGACCAAAATATTCGAATAAATTAGTTTCCATACACATAACAATACTTCAACGCATGTTTATTATCACTAACACAATCCTTAAAACCAGCACGAATAAACGCATATCTTGAAGCCATATTCTCGGTTTTCACATATGCGTAAATCTTACTTATTTGCCTTTCACGCTCATGGAAATGCCTCAAAGCCTTTTCCAATAAGCAAAGAGCAAGTCCAAATCCTCTGTAGTTAGCTCCGATACTTATACTAATCACCGCACTGTTATTTTCCTCAATATCGAAACGGACTTGTCCAATTAATTTCTCTTTCTCGTAAAAGACAAATAGTCTTCTTGCTCTATTCTTTAAGGTCGCATAAAACCAATTTCTATGTTCATCCAATGATATAGCATGGGTCGAAAAAGAATTTTGCCGTACCATCCGATCATTCGTAAGCTCGAACAGAGGTAGTAAGTCTTCTTCTTTAGCCAATCTCATATCCATATTCATCTCATAAAACATCCGGGTTACAGCTTTCATAATCCGATGAGCCCCTTTTCCATCGATTTGACTTATCCCCCGACAAAAAATCTCCCGCCGATATTCGGAGTTCTCAAATTTTAACATAATCTTATCCAGATCATCTATATGCCAATCTTTTGTGGCATCAATAAATTCATCGACAAAGCCAATATTCTTCCACCCCGCAATATTGTTACCTTGGTTTTCAGCCACCTTAAAGATAACGGATGGCAGACCTGTTATCGCCAATTCGTTTATCGTCTGTCCAGCCGCAGAGATCGCAAGATCCGCAGCTAACATCAAATCTCTCATCACTTCAGCCTCTACATTACGGTATATAACCGTATTATCATCCGCCATCCTCTCTATTTCTGCCTTATGAGAAAATGCAGGCCCTAAGATAACGATTTTCCTCAAATTAGCATAGCAATTCGTCAACTTCTCCAAAATTTTTGGCGTTAGATTTAAAGGATCACTACCTCCGAAAGTAATTAGGACAGTCTTTATTTTCTCCCGGATTTCTCTATGACCACATAAGTTTTTAAATGCCTCACGTAAAATCACATAATCCTTTCCTAACAAATAACGTTGTCCAAGATTCCGTTTATAGGGAATCAATTCCGCACCGACTGTCCCATTTATGATGATTCCCTCCGGATATTCCAAACGATTAAAATCATCTAAATAAGCAGCAACCTTTACCCGCTGTCTTATTTCGGTATAAAGTCCTTTTCCTGCCAAATAGGAATCAATAACTATTATGTCATCTTGAGATAGATACTCAAGCAAACGTTCCGTGTTCTCCAACCAATTAAAGACAAACAGAGGATAAGATTGTACTAAATTTTTTACACTCTCATCCCCATTCACAATAAAGGTTACATTTGCGTTTCTCTCCCGAAATACTTGGGCAATAGCCGTACAACGGGAAATATGCCCATAGCCTGTGTGCGAATATCCCTCAGTTAAAATCAGAACTCTCATATCAACTCATATGAAGTAGTTTATATTTCATCTCCGCTAAAGCCCAATCTGTATCCGTATCAATATCTTGTACACGAAACTCATCCAGAACAATCGCCGTGCCATTCTCACTTAGCAATTTTTTATCTTTTAATAGAGAAGAGGTCTTTATCCAATAAAACGTACCACTATCATGATAGGCGGGGCGCAAATCTTGACTCCGGCTAAATCTATACTCTGGCCAATTCATGTTTAAATTTCCTTTTTCATCTATCGATAAAGAACGCAGTATCGGATATGAGAAAGCGACCACCGGACAGATAGAATCAAAGGTAGACATAACTAACTGATCATAAGCAGAACGAACATCCTCGGAAGAAATCAATGGGGCTGTTGGAAGCAAACAACAGATCAAGTCAAACTCATACCCTCTCCCTTTATAGGCATTGACAACCTCGACCAATACATCCGCCAATGTAGCATAGTCATTAGCATTTTCCGTAGAACGCAGAAAAGGGACAGAAGCCCCTTCTTGACGGGCTATCTCGGCGATTTCCACATCATCCGTCGAAACCATCACCTCCTCAAACAGTCCGGAACCAAGAGCGGCCTCTATTGAATATGCTATTATCGGTCTGCCCAAAAAAGGTTTTATATTTTTATGAGGAATCCGTTTACTACCTCCTCGTGCTGGTATTATTGCCAAACATTTCATTTTTTCGTTATTTTTATGATCTTAATTTAACCAAAATCTGATACAAGCTTATGCCCAAATCAGTCTGAAAATAAATAGCACGAAGCAATATACGAAGTTTCAATGGAACTTTTGTCTTGTAATAACTATTCTTCATGAAACAAGGAAATATCTCTTCCATCTCCCGCTTGATTTGATTCACATACTTTTTCTCAGGAGGATCAAACTGTGATATGGCGCCTAGAATTGAGTTTACATAAAAAAGCTCAGTAAATCGAAACTCTACTTCTTCCGGATATATCTCATAGATACCTAATCTACGCATATTATCCAAAAACATTTTAGAAGTCTTCAAACGGTCAAAAAAGCGATAGTTATTAATACTCCGAGTCGTAGAAATATTATTACAACGATAATAATAATAAGGATGGGTATCCTTCACGATCTTTCTCGCGCTCAAATATAGAGCAGTTACAATCGCATTATCTTCATAGAATAGCTCCTCAGGAAATTCTATTTTATTTCTGATAAAGACTTCTTTTTTGATTATATTAGTCCAAATCCGACATTCACCTTCAATAAAACGCTTATTTCTTTCATGTTCAGGCAATGAAAACCATTCAGGTTTACAGTTAATCCGTAAACGAATATCTTGTTCACTATAATACTGAAAATAGTCACCACATACCATTTCCGCATCATGCGTAACCGCTAATGTATAGAGATTTTCATACATGTCAAGAGAAACCCAATCATCGCTATCAACAAAACCAAGGAAAGGAGCCCTCGCTTTTTTTATCCCGACATTACGGGCTCCCCCTTGTTTTATATTGCGAGGTAAATCAATAACAACAATACGATTATCCTTTGCCTCATAATCCCGAAGTATATCTAATGATTTATCTGTAGAGCAATCGTTCACACAGATAATCTCAATATTATGCAATGTCTGGGAAATCAACGAATCCAAACATTTCCCAATGTATTTTTCCACATTAAATACTGGGATAACAATGCTAACCGCAGGAATATTTTGGTCCATCTCTCTATTTGTTTTTTAAGAAAGGAATTCTTTAATCTTCGCTATTACATATTCCTGCTCTTCATCAGTCAGTGTCGGATACATTGGCAGACTCAAACAATGCTTATAATATTCCTCCATCACAGGTTGATCTCCTTCTTTATTTCCTAACTGCCTATAATAAGGGGTCAGATGCAAAGGGACATAATGAACTTGCGCATAAATATTATTCTTATGCAAATAATCATATAATCCTAATCTGTCCTCCACTTGGATTATAAATAAATGATAGGCATGAAAGACCTGATCCGATACAAAAGGGAGTGAAACCCCCTTCAGATCGGAAAGACCTTCCCTATATCGCCGGGCAATCTCTTGCCGCCGTGCCAATCCCATATCGGCTCTTTTCAATTGTGATATTCCTAAAGCTGCCTGAAAATCAGTAATCCGATAATTATATCCAAGCTCTTGCATCTCATAATACCAGCCACCATGGTTCTCGCACAAAAGTGCCGGATCCTTGGTAATGCCGTGTGTACGGTATAGACAAAGTTTTTCATATAATTTCTTACTATTTGTCGTAGCCATCCCCCCCTCGCCAGTCGCAATATGTTTTACCGGATGAAACGAAAAAACACTAATATCCGCAAAGTTCCCATTGCCACATAGCTGCTTTTCACCTTTACTATCAATAAAATATCCACCCGGAGCATGACAAGCATCTTCTATAATCCATAAGCCGTACTCATCCGCCAATTGACGAAAGGCCTCCAAATTGGCTGGATAACCCGCAAAATCAACCAAAACAATTCCCTTATAAGTGCCTTTGGGAGATTGTGACAATAAACGGCTTAATTTCTTTATATCCATCAAATAGGTATCTTCCTCTACATCACAGAACACAACCTCACCTCCCCGAAAGCGAATACAATTAGCGCTAGCCGCAAAAGTCAAAGGAGTCACAATCACTTTATCACCCAGATTCACATCAAGTGCCGTAGCCGCTAAATGAAGACCCGCCGTAGCATTATTAACTGCTATAGCATATTTACAGCCGACATAAGAGGCAAAAGCCTCCTCAAATTCTTTTATTTTTGGCCCTTGAGTTAAATAATCCGACTTTAAGGCATCTATTACACATTGAATATCCTCATCCGTAATATGCTGACGTCCATAAGGAATAGGTTTAGTAATCATTTTATCTCAAAATTAGGATCTACATATTTCTTTATTTTTTCCCGCATAGACTCTACAGTCTCCCATTCCGTATTCGTATCAGAACTATAATGGAATCCCTCTGGAACCTTAACCGCATTATGATGATTTACATAGTCTTCATATTTATGATTAAACGCAACAGAGGGCAAGATCGCATAATAAGGACCTAGATCTATAGTATTCATGGCATCCGTGACCGTAATCATTTCCTCATGCAATTTTTCCCCGGGGCGTATACCGACCTCCACCAATGGAAGGTTAGGCGCAATAGCCTTCGCAACATCCACTATTCGATAAGATGGAATCTTAGGAATAAAAATCTCACCTCCTAAATGATGACCGATAGCGAACATGACCAAAGCAACTCCCGCTTCTAACGAAATATTGAAACGAGTCATCTTCATATTCGTAATAGGTAACTCTACCGCACCTGAATCTCTCCTGTTAATGAAAAAAGGAATAACAGAGCCCCTTGATCCCATAACATTGCCATAACGGACCACTGAAAACTTGATATCCCGCGGACCACTAATATTATTTGCGGCAACAAACAACTTATCAGAAGTCAGCTTTGTAGCCCCATATAAATTAATCGGAGCACAAGCCTTATCCGTAGATAAAGCCACAACATGCTTTACTTTTGTACGCAAGGCTGCATTAATCACATTTTGAGCTCCATGTACATTTGTCTTTATGCATTCATCCGGATTATATTCGGCCGTATCCACTTGCTTAATAGCCGCAGCATGAATAATTACATCTATGCCTTCGCAAGCACGTTCCAAACGTTCTCCATCCCGGACGTCTCCAATAAAGAAACGTAATTGAGGATACTTTGACGCAGGGTATTTTTGCTTCAGCTCAAACTGTTTCAACTCGTCACGTGAATAAATAACAATTCTTTTCACTTGAGGATAATCACGAAGGATTGTCTCCACGAATTTTTTACCAAAAGAACCTGTTCCTCCAGTAATTAAAACAGACTTTTCATTTAACATATTACTTCTATTTATATCTATTCTATAACTCCTTCGATTGTATATAAGAAGCTACAATATCATACTCTTCAAATGGTTGTCCCATATTTTTATTAATAATACGATCCTGAAACCAAATCACTGATGTACTATTTTCATGAAAAACAGAAAGTTTATTTCCATTATCCAACAAGATTAGAATTAAAAACTCAACCATTATGTTTGATTGTACTATTTTTAATCCATATTGATACAAATCCTCTGTTTTTTTTATATGAGGATGCAATTTCACATAAACATAATCAAAATCATTTTTCTCTTTATCCAGAGCTTTCAATATGTTTACATTAATTTGATGATTAGTTAAATAAATTCCAACCGATTTATTTTTCACAGATAAAAATTCTTCATATCCCGTAGAAAAATTCAAAAACAATGGTAATTCTTCCCTTAACCTCTTAACAAAGGGCTTCTGGAATGATTTCAAAGATTTTGAATATCCTGGGAACTGAGACCTATACAAATCCGGCAAATAAAGAAACTGCCCCGTAAGAAACTTTGAAAAACCAATATGGTCACCAACACCCGTAAGCTTATTTATTATATTCTTCAAGCCTTTTGAATTATCAAAACGATCTCTTCTGTAGCTTCCGAATCCTTCTTCAAACATATACATTCGTTTAAATCGGGATAGCTTAAAAAATATTCCATAAACAAAAGAAGCATCTACCTCTACGAACAACGTATTTACTGGGTGAAAAAACAAATATAAATCCAAATGAAACAAATCTTTGAAATATAATATATCATTCCATGTATCATCAAATGTCTTAACTTGATGAAAGAACAATTCCGCATCCCTAAAATGTCCTAAAATAATTAGAACCTTTTTTGAAGATGCATTTCCATATCCAATATTTCTTACATTAAAATATTGCAATGGCTTAGAACATATATATATATCAGTATCCATTATATCACGCCAGCTTGTTTCCTTGTTTTATCGTATTCTCTTTTTAGTTCTATAAGTTGCTCTTTACAGAATAAATATACGACAGGAACCACAATTGTCAATAAAAACACGGCGAGAGCAGCATATAGTTTACGAGGGGCCACGGGTGTACTCTTCACAAATGCCTCATCAACAATCAATGCCCTATTCATACTTTTATTTAATTTCAATAATGCCTCTTCTCGTTTTTGTAATAATATCAAATAAACACCTTGAGCAATCTCTTGATCACGCTTATAATTCATGAATTCTCGTTCTTGAGTTGGAACGTTACCCATTTTATCCAAAATAGCCTTCTCCTTAGACTTGAGATCTTTCAATGTCAAATTCAGGCTTTCTTGCGCATTCTTGATCGTAAGGGCAACACTCTTACGCATTTGATCTAATTGCTTATCCATCACAGTAAATAAAGGGTTGTCCTCTTTCGAGTTTTGCAACATTCGCTGACGATTTACCAACAACTCATTATAAGTAGTTATGGAACCGCCTTTCTCTCCTTCTTGGACATTCATCAATACGGGTACCAAATTATACTTATTAGCAGGATTTTGCACGAAGTCTTCCATAAATCTAATAGCATGCCCTTGAGCCTCCATCTCAACAATTTTCGTTTGGATCTCTTTCATTTGATCCACATAAAATTGCACATCGGCTGTCAAGTCAGTCATTTGGTTATTTTTCTTATAGATCTCTATAGATCGTTCAGCATTAGCTAAATCCGATATTACCTTATTGATTCGCTCATCCAAAAACTGTATTGTAGCACGAGCTTCTTTATTATTTATTGAATCGGCACGATTATTATATTCAAACATTAATGCGTTTAAAACGTCAATACCTCGTTTTTTCTCATATTCCCTCAAAGTACATTCTATAACATTTGAATTATCTGAGTAAGTCTCAATTTCTATATCCTGCGCAAAATCATCTCCAACAAAACCAGCCGGCCTCATGGTTATATAAAGTTTCATGCTTTCTCCCAATTTATGGTTGGCTCCATAACTTAGGATAAACCGATTATTACCGAATTCAACGATCGCAGGTAATGAAGAAAACTCATAAGACCGCTTCTGACTTTTTGTCTTCCCTTCGATCTTTATTTTTCCCTCACGATCTTCCCGGACATAAAACTCTATTGTTTCCTCTTGAGATTTCAATGTGCTAGAATCTGCAACCATCAGAAAAGGGGTATTCACATACTGTTTATATTTCCAAGTTAACGGTTCAACATACTCTGCATTTAAGCCCAATTTTGAAACAACCTCATACCATAAAGTATGAGACTTTAACACCGCTAATTCATCATCAATAACAATACCCGCACTACCTCCTCCATTCAAACCAAAAGATTTCATCAAACCTGCCGCATCTCCCAAAGACATATTTCCTGAGGACATGGAAGTATCATCTTGAACTTTAAAACGAGCCATTACTTCGTAAGTTGTCGGATAATAAATCAAATATAATACAGCTGGTATTAGAGATATAACAAAAGTGCCTAGAAATAATCTCCAGTGCCTTAGATACCCTATTAGAATAGACTTTAAACTTATAGTCTCATTTCCTATATTTGTTGAATCCATAGCTAAACAATTACTTCTTAATATTAATAATCGTGATCACCATCGAAGAAATAACAGAAATCGCACTAATTATCGAGGAGAATACAGTTATATTATACTGTTTGCTTTGACTAAATCGAGAATTACGCTGCTTTGCCAAATTGGGCTCAACATAAATAACGTCATTTTGCCTTAAATAAAAATAGGGAGATGTAAATAGCGAAGGATCAGTTATATCCATACGAACAAATTCTTTTTGCCCATCATTATCTCTTATCAGCAAAATATTCTTCCTATTGGCTGTAATCGCCAAATCTCCAACATACCCAAACGCATCTAAAATAGAGATTCGATCATTCTTTATAGTAAAAGTACCGGGACGATTTACCTCTCCCATTACCGTAATTCTATAATTTGTAATCTGCACGTTAACCAATGGGTTTTCTATGTATTTTGACAATTTACTTTGTAACTCATCACACAGTTCTTGTTTTGATAAACCTGCGACATGAATCTTCCCTAATACAGGGAAATTTATATTACCATCCGAATCAACAAGGTAAGTATACATTGATTGAGAGGCAGCGATAGGTTGGTCACCTTGCTGCGCATACGCAAAAACAGGGGGATTAAATGGCGTCGTCACGGACGGATCCGGAGCTGTAACAGATATCGCCAGTAAATCATCTTTACTGATACGAGACGTATAAGTTTGATTCATTTGACTAATCTGTTCTGGAGTCAAAGTATCTACTCCTTGCAAATACACTACGTCTTTAGGTGCGGAACAAGCCCCTAGCAACAAGACAAACAATATCACTACTGATATTAATTTAATTCTCATAATCTTTGTTTTCTTCAAATAAGATGCAAATATACAATTTTTAGTTGAACTCAAGGGCATAAAGCACCCGTAAGTCCAAAGATACTTCTATAACGATGCAATTGTCTAGATATTGCTGCATGCTAAATCAAAATTATAGTTGTTTTTACCGCTTTTTCATGATTATTGCGTAAGTTTGTGACAAAACAAAAATATATGGTTGAGATAGGAAAATATAACACGCTGAAAATAGTGAAAGACCTTGACTTCGGGGTTTATCTGGATGGCGGTAACGGGGTGGAGATCTTGTTGCCGACTCGTTACGTACCTAAAAACGTGAAGCCCGGGGATGAGGTCGAGGTGTTTATTTATCATGATAATGAAGGGAGGTTGATCGCTACTACCGCACGTCCTCTGGCAACGGTCGGGGAGTTCCAGTTCATGGAGGTAAAAGACGTGAATAATGCCGGCGCATTTCTGGAATGGGGTATCATGAAAGATTTGCTCGTTCCTTTCAAGGAGCAGAAAATGCCGATGAGAGAGGGGAAATGGTACTTGGTCTATGTCCGGCTGGATCATGTGACAGGACGTATCATGGCATCCGCACGTATCGAGAAGTTCTTGAACAATACCCCTATCGATTACGAGCAGAATCAAGAGGTTCAATTATTGGTAGCCGACGAGACGGATCTTGGCTATAAGGTGATCATCAATAACCAGCATTGGGGATTGATCTATTATAATGAGGTATTCCAGCGTCTTGAGAAAGGCGAGCATCTGAAAGGCTATATAAAAGAGGTACGTGAGGATGATAAGATAGATGTGAGCCTAACGCCGCAAGGCTACCAAAAGGTAGAGGGGATCGCCGGCGTCATTCTGGAAGCGATGAAAATGGAAAATGATATTGTTGCTTCATGCGACGGCAAGATTACGAGCGTATTGGCCAACAAGGGCGATAATGTAAACTCCGGCGACGCTCTCGCAACAATCGGCTGAAACCTAATTTTACAGAAAGGAAATTCCGTATTGTAAATACGGAATCAGGGATAGAGAAATGGCAAAAGTAAA
>OLZA01000925.1_pt1 | contig 12228 bp, 9 predicted proteins | sample 1673431 | NCBI WGS metagenome assembly OLZA01 (sample SAMEA103958111, study PRJEB25191) | human gut metagenome | biome: human-associated habitat [ENVO:00009003]; feature: intestine environment [ENVO:2100002]; material: feces | place: Germany | collected 2013/2015 | reverse complement strand
CACGAGCCTGCTTCTGGGGTGCCTTCTGTTCCTCGTGGCCATCGCCGCCGTGAACACCCTGAACCAGAACGCCCGGCGGGAAGACCATCTCGCGGGCGTCGCCGCTACCTTCCAAGAGGTGTACAACGACACGGCGGCGTTCCTGCTGGACACAGACCACACCGAGCTGTTCCTCTCCGACCGGCGGAAGGATCAGGACAATCTGCGCTATCTCATCAGCCAGTACAATGTCTCGGCTCTTGTGGAGCTCCAGCTCATCCTGACCGACTCCAAGGGAGAGGTGCGGTTCACGACCTTCTCAGAGGGGGAGATGAACCTGCACCGGCAGGAGTTCAACCGCATCGCGGAGGAAAATGCCTGCCACCTCATGCGGGCCGTCTATACCACGGTCTACCACTTCCGGGCCAACAGCTCAGAATACGTCATGATACACCCCCTCTACCGGGACGGCGAATATCAGGGTGCGGCGGCGGTCTATCTGAACGAGAACGATTGGACGAAGCTGTTCAGCCGGTACCAGTACGACGCCATCCTCACCAAGCCCAACGGCGATGTCATCGCCTGCTCGAACGCCTCCTTCCTCTCCCAGAAGAACGCCAACAAGTACCGCCCCGCCGACGCGGCGCGGTATGTGAAGGTGGAGGGGAGCCGCTATCTGCGCAGCAGCCGCTCGCTGGAAAATGGCACGGTGCTGGCCTATTCCTTCATCTACTCGCCCCCGGACTACGATTATCTTCTGGTGGGGCTGTTCCTGATCTTGATGCTGGGCCTGAGCTGGTCGGCGATGTTCGTCCGCATCATGCACGTCATGACCGAGCAGATGGTGAAGTCGGTGGACACCCTCGTGCAGGAGATCCGGGTCATCCGGAAGGAAGACCCCGACCATATCATTGAGATCGACACCGGCGACGAGATCGAAGAGATCGCCCATCAGGTCAACAAGATGGTGCGCAGCATTCAGGAGCTGAGCCAGCGGAACATGGATCTCGTCGAGGTGAACAGCCGGATGGAGATGCAGAACCTGCAGGCCCAGATCAACCCCCACTTTATCTATAACACACTGGACAACATCCGTTATCTCATCCCGGCGGACCCCCAGCGCGCCCAGCAGCTCATCGGGCGGTTCATCGGCATCCTGCGCTACAGCATCAACAACACCAAGCATAACGTCACCGTCCGGGAGGACCTGAAGTATCTGCAGGACTATCTCGTCATCCAGTCCACCCGCTTCGGCGCGAACTTCTCCTACGAGATGGACATCGACGAAGCCTGCATGGAGTTCATCATCCCGAAGCTGCTCTTGCAGCCCCTGCTGGAAAACAGCATCAAATACGGCTTCCAGAAGAAGCCCCGCATCCACGTCAGGACGCGGGGCTGGCTGGAGGAAGACGCGCTCTATTTCACGGTAGAGGACAACGGTGGCGGGGTGGACGCAGCGACGCTGGAACAGCTGCGGGGCATCCTGCGCTCAGAGGAAGTGAACATTGAACACAACGGCCTGCAAAACATCAACCGCCGCATCTGGCTGGGCTACGGCGGCGACAGCGGCCTGACCATTGACAGCGCCGAGGGTGAGGGCTTTACGGTGAAGCTCAAGCTCCGGCGGGGAGGGAGGTAGACCATGTATCGCGTTCTGCTGGTAGAAGACGAAGAGATCATCCGCAAGGGCATCCGCTATTCGGTGCCGTGGGAGGAATATGGGTGCAGCGTCGTGGCGGAGGCCGAGAACGGGGCAGTGGGCGAAGAAAAGATCGCAGAGCTGCGGCCCGACATCGTCATCACCGACATCACCATGCCAGTGAAGAACGGCCTCGAGATGATCGCCGACACCCGGGAGGAGTACAAGTACATCGCCATCATCCTGACAGGCTACTCGGAGTTCGAGTATGCCCAGCAGGCCATCCGGAACGGCGTGTCGGACTATGTGCTCAAGCCCCTCGACATGGACGAGATGGGCGCTGCGCTGGAAAAGGCCGTCCGCCTCGCGGGGGACAGCCAGTATCTCCAGAAGCGGGAGGATGAGGCGGAGGCCGTCCGCAGCCGGACCGCCCTGCCGCCCCTGAGCGAGGAAAAAGTCACCGACCCGCTGGTGCTGCGCATCGTGGCCTATCTGAAGGAGAATTACCAGAGCAAGATAACGCTTGCCGACCTGCAGGAGCAGTTCCACTACTCGGAGCGGTACATCAACCAGAAGTTCCAGAAAGAGCTTGGCACGACGGTCATCGACTACCTCAACCGCTGCCGCATCCAGAACGCTCTTGAACTCATCCGGAAAGGGGAGCTGCCCATCTCGCAGATCGGATGGGAGTGCGGCATCGGCGAGTACAAGTACTTCAACCATGTCTTCAAAAAATACATGGGCTGCTCGGTGCGGGAGTACCAGAGCACCCTGAAATAAGAGAAAATGAAAAAATACCGAACAGTCCCTGTTCGGTATTTTTTCTATTTGTTCTGCAAATTGAGTATTATTTTTGTACGGAAAGCATTAAAATGGGACTATCGAAAGGTTTCAGGTAAAAAATGGAGGTTTTTACTATGAAAAAGATTTCTCGTCGTTCGTTCCTGATGGCTACCGGTGTTATCGCAGCTTCTGCTGCTCTGAGCGCTTGCGGCGGCTCCTCCGCCAGCACCTCTTCTGCCGGTTCTACCGCTGCTTCCACTGCCGCTTCTGGTACTGCTGCACAGGGCGGCGGCGACATCGTGATCTACTCGCCCAACTCGGAAGGCCTGCTGAACGCCACCATCCCCCTGTTCGAGGAAAAGTACGGCGTCAATGTCGAGCTGATCCAGGCCGGCACCGGCGAGCTGGTCAAGCGCATCCAGTCCGAGAAGAATGACCCCTACGCCGACGTCCTGTTCGGCGGCTCCTGGTCGCTGATGTACACCAACGAGGATCTGTGGGAGCCGTATGTCTCGGCCAACGACGGCAACGTCATCGATGCCTACAAGAATAAGTGCGGCTTCATCACCGGCAACGTGCTGGACGGCAGCGTTCTCATCGTCAACACCGACCTCATCGGTGACATCAAGATCGAGGGCTACGAAGATCTGCTGAACCCTGCGCTGAAGGGTAAGATCGCCACCGCCGACCCGGCCAACTCCTCTTCTGCCTTTGCACACCTGACCAATATGCTGCTGGCGATGGGCGGCTACGAGGACGATAAGGCATGGCAGTACGTCCACGACCTGTTCGAGAACGTGGACGGCAAGATCTGCGAAAGCTCCAGCGCCGTCTACAAGGGAGTCGCCGACGGTGAGTATGTGGTGGGCCTGTCCTATGAGGATCCCTGCGCACAGCTGGTTCTGGACGGCGCACCCGTCAAGCTCGTCTACATGAAGGAGGGCACCGTCTTCCTGCCTGCTTCCGCCACCATCATCAAGGGCGCAAAGAACATGGACAACGCCAAGCTGTTCATCGATTTCATCCTGAGCGAGGAAGTGCAGAACATCTGGGGCAGCACCCTGACCAACCGCCCCGTCATGAAGGATGCCGCCACCAACGATGCTATGACCCCGATGGCAGACATCAATGTCATCGAAGAGGACATCCCCTACGTCAGCGCCCACAAGGCAGAGCTGGTGGACAAGTACACTGAGATCTTCACCGATCTGCAGAGCAAGTAATTCGAAGGGCAGCAGGAGGCTAGTATGAGCAGAATATCAGTTAAAGACGCAGTAAAGCGCTACGGGAATAATACGGTCATCCCGGATCTGACTCTGGAGATCGGAGATGGGGAGCTGTTCACCCTGCTCGGCCCCTCCGGCTGCGGCAAGACCACCCTTCTCCGTATGATCGCAGGCTTCAACTCCATCGAGGGCGGCGACATCTTCTTCAATGAGAAGCGGATCAACGATATGGACCCCAGCAAGCGCAACATCGGCATGGTGTTCCAGAACTATGCCATCTTCCCGAACCTCTCCGTCCGGGACAATGTGGCATTCGGTCTGAAAAACCGCAAGGTGGACAAGGCCGAGATCAAGAAGCGGACGGATGAGTTTCTGAACCTGATGCAGATCATGCAGTATGCCGACCGTATGCCCAACCAGCTGTCCGGCGGCCAGCAGCAGCGCATCGCACTGGCCCGCGCGCTGGTCATCTCGCCGGATGTGCTGCTGATGGACGAGCCGCTGTCCAATCTGGACGCAAAGCTCCGCGTCGAGATGCGCAGCGTCATCCGCCACACCCAGAAGAGCGTGGGCATCACCACCGTGTATGTCACCCACGATCAGGAAGAGGCAATGGCCATCAGTGACCGCATCGCCGTCATGAAGGATGGCGTCATCCAGCACGTCGGCACCCCCCGCGACATCTACCAGCGCCCGAAGAATGTCTTCGTGGCTACCTTCATCGGACGCACCAACATCGTGAACGCCCACGTCAAGGGCGGCGTCATCACCTTTGCGGACGGCTACCATGAGCACATCGATGCTCTGGACAAGGCCGCAGAGCAGGAGGTGCGCTGCTCCATCCGCCCGGAGGAGTTCATCATCTGCAAGGATGGCACCGAGGGCATCCACGGCACCGTGCAGGAGTGCACCTACCTCGGCCTCAACACCCACTACACCATCGACACCGATCAGGGTGACTCGGTGGAGATCGTGGAGGAGTCCTCCATCGGCGAGGGCCTCAAGAAGGGCGAGAAGGTGCTGCTGAAGGTCAAGAAAGAGAAGATCAACGTCTTTACCAAGGACGGCGATACCAATCTCATCAGGAGCGACGCTTATGAAAAACAATAATAAGTTCCGTCTTGATGTCTGGGGTGCCATCACGCTGGTAACGATCGCCCTCTACGCACTGTTCCTGCTTTACCCGATGGCGTACCTTATCCGGCAGTCTGTGATGGACCCCGACACCGGCGGCTTCACGCTGGCTTATTTCACCAAGTTCTTCTCCAAGAGCTACTATTTCGATACCCTTATCAACAGCTTCAAGGTGTCCATCACAGCGACGGTGCTCTCCATCGCTATTGGCACCCCGCTGGCCTACCTGTTCACGATCTTTAAGATCAAGGGCAAGAGCGTGCTGAACATCCTCATCGTGGTGGCATCCATGTCGGCCCCCTTCATCGGTGCCTACTCGTGGATCCTGCTGCTGGGCCGCAGCGGCGTCATCACCACCTTCTTAAAGAACTTCGGCATCGCCATCCCGGAAATCTACGGCTTCGGCGGCATCGTGCTGGTCATGACGCTCCAGCTGTTCCCGCTGGTGTTCCTCTACGCCAAGGGTGCATTGAAGAATATCGACAACTCCCTCATCGAGGCGGCTGAGAACCTCGGCTGCTCGGGCATTGCCTGCTTCTTCAAGGTGGTCGTGCCCCTTATCATGCCCACCCTGCTGGCCGCAGCTCTGCTGGTGTTCATGCGCTCCTTTGCAGACTTCGGCACCCCGATGCTCATCGGCGAGGGCTACCGCACCTTCCCCGTCGTCCTCTACACTGAGTTCATCAACGAGGTCGGCGGCAGCGACGGCTTTGCAGCCGCCATCGCCGTCATCGCCATCGTCATCACCACGCTGGTCTTCCTCGTCCAGAAGTACGTTTCCAACAAGAACGCCTTCGCGCTGAACAGTATGCACCCTGTGGAGGAGCGCGAGGCCCGCAAGGGCATCAACGCTCTGGTGCATCTGGCGGTCTACCTCGTGGTGGGCATCGCCATTCTGCCGCAGGCCTACGTCATCTACACCTCGTTCAAGAACACGCAGGGCAAGATCTTCGTGGACGGCTACTCGCTGCAGAGCTACCAGACCGCCATCGGCAAGCTGGGCCGCAGCATCCAGAACACCATCATCATCCCCCTGCTGGCGCTTGTCGTCATCGTGCTGCTGGCTGTCCTCATCGCCTATCTGGTGGTGCGCCGCCGCAACGCCCTGACCAACGTGGTGGATGTCCTCTCGATGATCCCCTACATCGTGCCCGGCACGGTTCTTGGCATCGCGCTGCTCATCGGCTTCAATAAGCCTCCGCTCCTCATCAGCGGCACCATGCTCATCATGGTGGTGGCCCTCATCATCCGGCGTCTGCCCTATACCATCCGCTCGTCGGTGGCCATTCTGCAGCAGATCCCCATGAGCATCGAGGAAGCCGCCATCTCGCTGGGTGCTTCGAAGATGAAGGCATTCTTCCGCATCACGGTGCCCATGATGGCATCCGGCATCATCTCCGGTGCCATCCTGAGCTGGGTCACGATGATCAGTGAGCTGTCCACCGCCATCATCCTGTATACCGGCAAGACCAAGACCCTGACGGTGGCCATCTACACCGAGGTCATCCGCGGCAACTACGGCACCGCAGCCGCATTGTCCACCATCATGACCATCCTGACCGTCATCTCCCTGCTGGCCTTCAGCAAACTCAACGGCGGCAAGGACATCAGCCTTTAAACGATTTCCCCCGTTCTCCTTTTATCACTGGGTTTCCAAATTGGGCTGCTCTGCAACAGCCCGGAACAAAACGAGAGGCAGACGCCCCACACAGGAGCGTCTGCCTCTCGTTTTGTCTGTTGGGATGTGGCGGCCGCAGACTATGCCGGGAAGGAGTACGGCAAACTGGAAGTTGGCAATTTCCTATACCTATAATTTCTTATCAAAGAGGCTGCATCATTTCAAGGATAATGCCATCCGGGTCTCTGAAATAAAAAGCTCGGCTCTCCCCAAATCCATTTGCTCTAAAGTCGAAATACTGCGGTTCAGATAAGCACTCCACATGGTTTTCGATAAGGGTTTTATAGACAGAATCAATGTCATCCGTATAGAAACATACTTCTGAGATGGATGTTGTAAACAAGTCTGATTGTTCTTTATGAATCTCGCTATCTACGAACTGAATCAGCTCGACCGGTGGCGTTTCAATAGCCTTAGAACCGTTCAAATAAGCGACCCTTGCTTTACAATTCGACTTGCGAAACATTTTATCGGTTTCTTTGCCTTCCATAAAAATCTCTCCTTGAAACGCAAGCCCAAGGATGTCTCTGTAGAAAGCAATAGAGCGATCCAAATCAGAAACGGTTAATCCAACATGATAAATTCTTCCAATCATATTTATAGCCTCCTGAGAAAACTCCGATTTGTTGAACTAAGCCGAGTATACCATACCACCAACCGAAAGAACACCCCTATATGTCAGAGCTTGCTCTTTTTCCTGCGTACATGCGTACCGACCATGTACAGACGTGCGCAGCGATTACCCTCAAACGCGCCATATAGCACAAAAGGCAGGATACCACCGTCATAGTGATACCCTGCCTTTGCTTGTTTATCGTTCCGAGTAGTCCATCCTCAGAACCTCCGATAAACAAAAAACGCACCCGAACCCTTTCTTGTAAAGAATCGGGTTCGGGTACGAACTGTATGGTGGACGGTACAGGACTCGAACCTGTGACCTCCTGCACGTCAAGCAGATGCTCTACCAGCTGAGCTAACCGTCCATATTCTGTTGTGTCGTGACGACTCTGATATAATACCATGACTTTCCCGAAAAAGCAATACTTTTTTCGAAAAAATTCTGATTTTCTTTTAAGATCTTCAAAAAAGGCGCAAAAAAGCCCCGGCGGCGTCCGGAAAACGGACAGCGCCGGGGAAAATGCGGGAAAGCTCACTGCTTCGCTTCGGGGAAACCCTCGAGCTTTGAGGTGCAGTGGGGGCAGCGGACGGCCTTGATGGCGATGTCGCTCTGGCAGTAGGGGCACTTCTTGGTGGTAGGCTCTTTCGGGGCCTCCACGGGCTTTTTGTGCAGCATATTGATGGCCTTGATGGTCACGAACAGCACGAAGGCCACGATGAGGAAGTTGATGATGGCGTTGAGGAAAGCACCGACGCCGATACCAACATCGCCGATCTGGATGACGACATCCGAGAAATCGGCGTTGAAGAACAGGCCGATGATGGGGGAGATGATGTCGTTCACCAGAGAGTTGACGATGGCGGTGAAGGCCGAGCCGACGACCACACCGACTGCCATATCGAGCACATTGCCGCGCATGGCAAAGGCTTTGAACTCATCAAAGAACTTTTTGATGCCGCTGGTTTTCTTTTCTGACATGATAACTACCGCTCCTTTTGCCGCAAATGGCATGATATAGCTCTATAATACAGGATACATCCGCCATTTTCAAGAGAAAAGCTGCTGCTTTGCGGCGGATGAGCGAAGGCGTCGGAGAGGGCTGTCAGACCTGATGTCCTGCGATCCACTGGCTCATCTGCTGGGCGATGGCCTTGATGGAGCCGTCGCGGAAGGGCACCTGCAAACCAGCGGTCTCGCACAGCTCGGTGTAGCTGGCAGTACCGGCGCGGCGGACGAGGCGCAGATAGCGCTCCCATGCGTCCTTCTGGTCGTGGAGGCTCAGCAGGAAGAACTGCAGCGCGGCCATGGTAGACAGGCAGTAGTCGATATAGTAGAAGGGGCACTCGTAGATGTGGAGCTGACGCTGCCAGCCCGCACCGCGGCCATAGAAGGGCAGATTGTCGAAGTCGATCCAGGGGCGGTACTTGTGCTCCAGCTCCAGCCAAGTCTGGTTGCGCTGGTCGGGGGTGAGGTCGGGATTCTGATACATGATGTGCTGGAACTCATCCACTGCGCAGCCGTAGGCGAGGAAGAGGAAGCTATCCTCGGCGTGGAGCAGGGCGTACTTGTCGGTATCCTTGCCGAAGAGCAGGTGATGCCACGGCGCGGTGAGGAACTCCATCGCCATCGAGTGGATCTCGGCGCTCTCCATGCCGGGGCACTCGAGGTCGGCGGGGATCTTGGGGTCGCGCTCGGCTACATAGCCCTCGAAGGCGTGGCCGCACTCGTGGGTCAGCACGTCTACGTCAGCCGAGGTGTTGTTCCAGTTGGCGAAGATGAAGGGCGCCTTGTAAGAGGGCAAACTGGTCATATAGCCGCCGGACATCTTGCCGGGACGGCTCTCGACGTCGAACAGCTCGTTGTCCTGCATGAAGTCGATGAACTCCGCCGTCTCGGGGCTGAGTTCGTGGTACATGGTGCGGGCAGCGGCCATCCGGGCATCGTAGCCCTCGATGGGCTTGGGATTGCCGTCCCGGAAGGCGAAGGGCAGGTCGGTGAAGGTGGGGTGCTGGATGCCGGTGCGCTTGTTCTTGAGGGCGATGACTTTCTGCAGCTCAGGCACGACGTCATGGGCCACCTGCTCGCGGAAGCGCTTGATGTCCTCGGGGCCGTAGCCGATGCGGTTCATCCGCACATAGGAAAGCTCGCTGTAGTCGTGATAGCCCATGACCTGAGCCTGCTGGTTCAGGTTCTTGACGATCTTGGTGTACAGCTCGTCCAGCTCGGCGCGGTGGGCGTCGAAGTAACCGGCCTCGGCCTCATAAGCGGCCCGGCGGGTGGCGGCATCGGTGCTCTCCTTGTAGGGGCCAAGCTGGGGGATGGTGAGCTGCTTGCCGTCCAACTCCACCAGCGCACCGCCGTAGATCTGCTGGTAGGTGCTGACGAGGGCGTTGTACTCCTGCTGAAGGGCCACGGTGCGCTCATCCATGCCCAGCACGGCGTTCTTCATGCCGGCCACGCAGGTGGAGCCGAAGGCCTCGGTCAGGGCGTCCACATGGGGGTTGGCGAGGAAGGCGCGGCTGATCTCGACGCTGGCGTTGGACACAGCCGGGCCGTTGGCGTCAAAGAAATCCTGTTCGGCCTTCCAGTAGGCGTCGCGGGTGTCGCAGGTGTAGTGGATGTTGGCGAGGTTGGCCGCCGTGTTGTAGTCGGCGAAGGCGCGGCTCTGCTCGTAGTAAACCTCCACAAGGGCCTCGCCGCTGTCAGCGGCAGCTGCCTTTGCGGTCAGCTCTTTGCAGCGGGCCAGCAGCGCGTCGATGTCAGGGCGGGTATAGGTCATCTCACTGAATTTCATCGTGAAAAATCCTTTCCGGGGCGGGAAAGCCCCTTTCAATATTATGCCCATCTTATCACGTTTGGGCCAAAAAAGAAAGACTTTGAGCATATGTGATAAATTCTGCGGCTTTGCTTTAGCAAACCTGTTGCATCCCGTGATTGAAACAGGGCGAAAAAAAGCATATAATAACAGTATCAACAGAGTAAGGCTATGCGCGTCAAGTGCCGCATCAACGGGGAGTTGTGCTGCGGACGAAGGGAGACCCGCGGTGCATGGCCTGCATCCCGCTGCTGCATGGACTTGGGTGCGGGCGAGGCCGTCTGCACGGCGTCGTCCGGAAGTGAAGTTTGTTGAACTCACGCCCTCCTTTGTGCGGTTTGTCACAGGGGAGGGCGTTTCATTCTGCCCTCCCGCAAGTTCCTGAAAAACAGGAGGACAGTTGATATGAACAACCATTCGAAGATCTCCGTGCGCACCCTGACGGCAATGGCCCTGCTCATCGCCATGAGCATCGTCTTTTCCCGGGTGCTGAGCATCTCTACCGGCTTTGTCCGGTTCAACCTCGGCAGCCTGCCGGTGCTGCTGGCGGGTATCCTTTTTGGGCCGTGGGCGGGCTTCGTTGTGGGCATGGTGGCCGACATCATCGGCGGCGTGCTGGCGGGCTATGCCATCAATCCGCTCATTACGCTGGGCGCGGCTTCCATCGGCCTTGTAGGGGGCTTGGGCTGGCAGAAGCTTTCCCATCTGCGCACCGGCAACCGGCTGTGGTGCAGTGTGCTGGCGGCACACTTCGTCGGCTCGATGGTCATCAACTCGCTGGCGCTCCACATCTTTTACGGCTATGCATGGGCTGTGCTCATCGCCCGCATCCCAAATGCGCTGGTGCTCACGGCGGTGAATACGGTGCTGCTGCGTATTCTGCTCGAGAATCGGGCGCTGATGGCAGTGGCGAAAAGGTAAGAGCGCTGTTGCGCAGAGCTAAGTTCTCTTTTGCGCACCAAAAGAGAACCAGAAAAGTGCCCGCTACTTTCGAGGCGCGGGAGGCACGAACTAGGGGCTGCTCGCCCCTAGTAACCCCAGAGAGGTGGGCTCCAACTCAAAATGCTGGAGATTCGTGCATTCGCACGAAGATCTCTTAACCGCATTTTTGCCCGGAGCCGATTGAAATTTTTAACTAGCGGGGAACAGCTTCTCCCAGGTGGCTTTACCCACAGCACCGTCAGCGTTCAGGCCGTTGCGGCGCTGGAACCGCTGAACAGCGGCGGCAGTCCGGGAGCCGAACTTTCCGTCCGTGCCGATCTTCTCCCCCAGCGTGTTGAGCTTCTGCTGGATGAGCCGGATGGTGCCGCCGGACATACCGGTGCGCATCACGATGCCGGGATAGGGCACCGCCAGCCCGTGCTTTGCGGTGTACTTTGCGTAAAGGGCATTCCAGGTGTTGGCCCCGACTTTGCCGTCCATGTTCATACTGTTCCGGAGCTGGAATTCTTTCACGGCGTTTTCGCTCCTGGTGCCAAAGTGGCCGTCTATGGTCAGTGCGGGGTAATAGCTGCACTGGTCACGCACGCCGTTCAGCCAGGTCTGCACCAGAGCTTCGTCCGGGCCGTAGGAGCCCTTTTGGATCAACGAATAATAAGCGGGGATCGCCATTGTGGTCACACTCCTTCCACGACAGCGTATGCAGCGCTGTGGGGAGATGTGCCATAGCGTTTTTGCCCTCTCCGTTTTTGCTTCGCGCCTGAGAGGGCGAGGCCGTTTCGACCAGCACCTGATCCTCCCGGCTTGCCGTCACCCGCTGCCACCACTCCACACACTTGAACCGCACCACATACCCCCCACACACCAGATCGTTTTCCTCCGGCAGGGCGTAGGTGCCGCAGGCAGAGCGGCACAGCCCCGGGTAGAGCACGCACCACCAGTTTTTGCCGTGGCGGGCGTTGCCGCCCAGGTCGATGCGCAGGGCCTGATACCGCCCGGCGGGCAGGATGCCGGTGGAATAGCGGGTGGTATCGAAGTACATTTCCACCAGCTGTACCGTAACGGTGGAAAAGATCCCCCGCCTTGCCAGCACGGCCCGGGCCGTCAGCTCCAGCGCGGGCAGGTTCTCTGCCGCCCAGCGCAGGGCGGCAGGCTTGTCCTGTGCGGTGCAGTGGACATCGGCGTAGGCCAGAACAGCATCCCGCACGGCGAGCTTGGCGGTCTGGTCGGCAGGAGAATCGCTGTCGGCCCGGATGTGGAAGCGCAGGGTGTCGGCACAGAGGAGGGCCCCGGTGTCCAGCTGTGCCTGCCCCCAGCGCAGAGCAGCAGGCAGGGTGCTCAGAAGCAGCGCAAGGGAAAGCACGGCGCACCCCAGCGCCATCTCACGGCGGGTGAGCGTGCGGGCAAAGAATGGCA
>OLZA01000924.1_pt1 | contig 12229 bp, 10 predicted proteins | sample 1673431 | NCBI WGS metagenome assembly OLZA01 (sample SAMEA103958111, study PRJEB25191) | human gut metagenome | biome: human-associated habitat [ENVO:00009003]; feature: intestine environment [ENVO:2100002]; material: feces | place: Germany | collected 2013/2015 | reverse complement strand
ATTAAAGTAGGGAAATGACTTATGCCATTTACCCTACTATTTATTTTTAATCATTTTCTTTTTCCAATTTTACTATCTTATAAATTCGGCAGGCTTTTGAGCCGCGGAGACAACTGCCGCTTAACTATTTTTGAAGTTCAAGACGGCGCTGTTCAACTTTTTCTTTATGAATTTCGTTTTCTTTATAACGATTTTTTCTATATCCGTAAAAGAAGTATATGAAGGCTCCAATCCCGAGCCAAAGCGGGAAAAGAAGTGCTGAAGTTGTTAAAAACTTCATTGAATATACCATCAAACCGCCGCAGCAAAGAATTCCGAGAATCGGAGTTACCGGCGCAAAAGGCACCTTAAATGGACGCGGTCTGTCAGGATCTGTTTTACGCAGAATCAAGACTGCAACACATACAATAATAAATGAGGTGAATGTTCCAAAGTTGCAGAGTTCTGCTGCGACATTCAAATCAAGTGTAAGCACACCGACAACTGAAAGCAAAGCAACTGTCCATGTCAAAACATGCGGGGTGTGGAATTTCGGATGTAATTTCTGAAATCTTTTTGAAATAAAATTATCACGGCTCATCGCATACAGAATTCTTGTTGCAGCCATCTGCAACACCAGAAGTACAGAGGTTAAACCTGCAAGAGAGCCGATTGAAATTAATCCTGCCGCCCAATTTTGGTGAGCAATTGTTGTCATTGCATAAGCCATCGGAGCCTTCAAAAATCCTGCAGGAACTACACCCTGTGTTGCCTGCATACCGGTCATTACAAGCGCAACAAGCACGTAAACAATTGTTGTAATTATTAAAGAACCGATAATACCAATCGGCAAATCTTTTTGTGGGTTTTTACATTCCTCGGCCGCAGTTGCAAGAGCATCAAAGCCGATATATGCAAAGAAAATTATAAACGCGCCCATGAAAATTCCTTCAAACCCGTTCGGAGCAAAAGGCGTCCAATTCTCAGGCTTAATAAAGAATGCTCCGGCAATTACAAATAATGCTATTACGCCGATTTTAACAGCAACCATTACAGCTGCCATTTTTGTTGAATCTTTTGTTCCGCGTATCAAAACCAGTGTCATTGCAAGAATTATCGCAATTGCAGGAATGTTTATACAAATCGGCATGCCAAATATTGTGGGAATAACCGAATGAGGGTCAACACCGCTGTCTAAAAGAATTTTTGTTGCTGATTTAACATCATTAACCAAATAAACCGGAGGATTTGCAATCCATGCCGGAAGATATTTTGAAAAACCCTGCAGGAATTGTATAAAGTGATTTGACCAGGCACATGCAACCGCAATAAATCCGATTGCATATTCAAGCATCAAAACCCAGCCAACCATCCATGCGGCAAATTCACCAAGTGTAGCAAATGTATAAATATAAGCGCCGCCCGACACTGGAATCATTGTCGCAAATTCACTGTAACAAAGCGCTGAAAACACACAACACACAGCGGCCAGAACCATTGATACCGTTAATGCAGGCCCTGCGCCAACGCTTTCCGGACCGCCGGCAGCTGCAATACCGACTATAGCGAAAATTCCGCTTCCGATAATTGCACCAATGCCTAATATTATCAAATCCCAAACGCCAAGAGTTTTTTCTAAGCCGTCAGCCTTTGCTGCTTCAAGCATCTCATCGGGGTTTTTAATTCTAATTAATCTTTGAATAAAGTTTTTTGATAAAGTTGGACGTTCAAATCTAGTTGCCATTAAATATCCTTATTTTATTTACAAAGAGGGAAGCCGAGTTCTTCTCTTTGAGCTACATACAATTTTGCAACAGCAGAAGCCATTGTTCTAACTCTGTTTATAAAGTTAATTCTTTCATCCTTGCTTATTACTCCGCGCGCATCCAGTAAGTTGAAGGTATGCGAACATTTTAAAACATAATCATAAGCAGGAAGCACAAGTTTTGCGCTAACACAATTATCGACTTCTTTCTGGTAGAGGTCAAACATTGTAAACAGGCTTTTGGCGTCTGAAACTTCGAAATTATATTTAGACTGCTCAATTTCATTTTGTAGGAAGATTTCGCCGTATTTAAGTTTGTCATTCCACATAATGTCATAAACAGAAGCTTTATCCTGTAAATACATTGCAATACGTTCAAGCCCGTAAGTCAGCTCAAGGGCAACGGGTTTAACTTCCAAACCGCCAACCTGTTGAAAATATGTGAACTGGGTAATTTCCATGCCGTCAAGCCAAACCTCCCAGCCTACACCTGCAGCGCCTAAAGTCGGAGATTCCCAATTGTCTTCAACAAATCTTACGTCATGCTCTTTTAAGTTTATGCCCATAGCCTCCAAACTTTTCAAGTAAAGCTCCTGAGCGTTGTCGGGAGAAGGTTTCAAAATAACCTGAAACTGGTAATAATGCCCGAGCCTGTTTGGATTTTCACCGTATCTTGCATCGGTAGGTCTTCTGCATGGTTCAATCATTGCAGTATTCCATGGCTCCGGCCCCAAAGAACGCAAAAAGGTTGCCGGGTTCATTGTAGAAGCACCTTTTTCAATATCATAGGGCTGTTGAATTATGCAGCCGTAATCCGACCAAAATTTTTGTAAATTAAAAACCAATTCTTGAAAGTTTAAAGCCATAACACATCCATTATTGTACTATTTACACTCATTTACAGGCACAAGCCGGAACTTTTGCGGCGCGTGCTTTTTTCATACTACGACCAACATAGCAAAATTGCAAATTTTATGTTTACAAATATTAAGTGGGACAATTTTGGGCAGAGGGTTGAAGTGTTTTCGGGGGGAAAAGTTAAATTAGTGAAAAGTGAGAAGTGAAAGGTGAAAAGTCCGTTACGTTTTTTGGTGTGGAAGGCAATAAGGCACTAAGTTCTTTTCAATATGAATATTTGTAAAATGCTGTGGGTTTAACATTAAGGTAAAGGCCTTCTCACTTCTCTACCCCTCACCCGCATTTGTACGGCTCGCTCAAACTCGCCTACAACTGCTCCCTCAGCTATGCATACAGGCTCACTCATCCTCACTTTGTTGTGGTGGTTCGCTTTGCATCCCGCAAGGGGCGAGGGAATGCTACTCTCTTTTCACTTAACAAAACGTAACGGACTGCTCACAGTTCACTGTTCACTCTTCACTTTTTCCATGCTATTTTTAAGAAAAAAGGAGAAAACATGGCTGATAAAATAATTATATTTTCAGGCAAACAGTATTCAGGCAAAGACACAGCCGCAAAAATTATGCTTGAACAAATGCCAAATTTTAAACGCTGCGCAATGGGTGATATTATAAAAATAACTTACGGAAAAGAAAAAAATCTTTCCTATGAAGAAATCGAAAAAAATAAAGCTGCTTATAGACAGGATTTAATAAACTTGGGGAATTGGGGGCGCTCACAGGACCCTGATTACTGGTTAAAAAAAATTCTTGAACAGGACGGGGATATAATTGTCACAGATGTGCGCGTTGCTCATGAATATGAAACCTTTAAAAATGCCGGAGCAATCACGATAAGAGTTGAAGCTACCCGTGAAACACGAGCAGGACGCGGCGAATTAATAGGTGAAGAAGATGTAACGGAAACCGGTTTGGATAATATAAAAGACTGGGATTACATTATTGATAACAACGGCGATTATGAAAATTTAAAAATTCAGGTAGAAAATATAATAAAAAAAATCTCTCGGGGGTAAACGAGAGATTTTTTATTTTTACACCATGCCCTCTTTAACAGCTTTGACCGCAGCTTGAACTCTGTCATTTACGCACATTTTCTGTAAAATAGAACAGACATGAGCTTTTGCGGTATGAACGCTTACAATAAGTTCTTTTGCAATTTCAGTATTACTTTTTCCTGTCACAAGATGCTTGAGAACTTCATATTCACGTTCAGTGAGCGGAACTCTTCCTTCGCCATGCGACTTACTAGGTAAAAAGCCGATATTATCAACTTTCGGGAAGGCATTCAGAGCCATTTGCGCAACCACGGGATCAATCCAGCAAACTCCGGCTGAAACATCACGGACGACATCTGCTAACTTTTGCGGATCAATATCCTTTAAACAATAAGCGCTCGCACCGGAACTCAATGCTGCAATAACTTCTTCTTCCCTGTCATGTGAGGTAAGAGCAATAATTTTTATTTCCGGAGCAAATTCCTTGACTTTAACCATTGCTTCAATACCATTCATGCCCGGAAGTCCCAAATCCATCAAAACAACATCGGGTTTGTGTTTTTCAATAAGTTTAATGCCTTCAATAGCATCTTCACTTTCTGCCACAACTTCCATATCCGGATTTTCATTCAACGCGCAGCGAAGCCCGACTCTTGTTAATTTGAAATCCTCAACAATAATGATATTGAGAACTTTTTGCTCACTCATGCAGAGTTCGGAACTTTGAAGATTTTGTACCATTTTTCACCTCTCTTTTTAATAAACTTTTAAATTAACTTTTCAGATGTCGACATGACTATTAAAGGATAGCTTTATGAATTAATCCATTACCCTATCAGCTAATATTGTATAAAGTACAATTAATATTTTTTTACAGAAGATTTTTTTAAATTGTGCTATAATCCTTTAGTAATGGAAGAAGGGAGTGTCGAAATGTTAGAATTTTTGTTTGGACGAAAAGGTAAAAATCCTCCAAAAGATGTACTCATAAACGAGATTTACACAAAATTATCCGACCATTTTGGCGTAAAAAATATTTCCGACGAGAGAAAAACTTATCTTAAAAATATCATGCTTAAACACGGATATTTGAATTTTCCTTACATAAAAGCGTTGGAAGAACTAACCGATGCGGAAGTTCTTTATGCGCTTCAGTACAAATGGATAGATAACCATATATTTAATGAAGGCAAATTCAGATTTGAGGACAAACGCATAAGCGTACTTGCGCGCGACAACGTAAGAAATTCCGAATGGATAAAAAAAGAAGGCCATGACATCAAGCTGATTAACCTTGCAGGACTGAAAGACGGTAATAAAACAAAAGAAACCGGTAAATTTATGGACTGGCTGAGACAGCTTCTTATTCTTCCAACCGGAAACATTCAAAACGAAATTTTTAATACAACAATATATCTAATTCCATTTCATCCAAGAGAATTCGGGTGCGCTTATCTTCCCAAAAGCAGCGAGGTCAGCGAAAAGCTTTTTGATAAAGAGATTTACGACCTGACAGGGCTTGATGCCAAGGGTCAGGTTCAAACTTTTATCACGCTTGCGCAGCTTGCAGGCCATCCGGTAATTTATGACATTCTGCCTCAGACAGGAAGATTTTCAAAAGCGGTTCTGGCAAATCCGGAAATCGCAAGATGGTATGACATAGAAGAATTAATCGAAAACTTAAAAAAACAGGTAAATTCCTTTGCAAAAATTTCAAACAATCAGCTTAAAGAGGAGCTTAAAAACAACGGAATTGAAACCTGCGACGAGGAGGACATTGAAGTTGTCAAAAATATTTATCTTCAAACTTTAAACGGCAGTGCAGGCGAGCTTGCGGAGAATTATCAAAAAATTTACAACGCCTTTGAAAAAGTGCTTGAACCATTCAAAAAACAAATGTCAAATTCTATGCTCACAAAAAATAACCAGCAAAAATTACACAAACGCGTAAGAGAAATTGTCGCTGGGGAACTTGGAATAAAAGCCGGGAAAAAACTTGAAGAAAACGACATAACAAAACAAATTGAAATAATCCAGCGGCTTATAAAAGAAGGTCTCTGGCCTGCACCCGGCGGTGCATGGTGTTCAGCAGGCGTTCCCGTTTTCGACAAAATGAGCGAAGGCAGAGATTATCCGATATTTAAGCATTACAACTTCAAAGGCGAAGATGTTTCCTGCTTTGCAAATTTGGACTGCCAAACTCCGTATTATTTTGCTTATCTTGAAAACGGAACATTTAACGAGCCGGTAATTGATTATTTCATCGATTATATGCAAAAGCTTCAATCCGAATATAATTTCGACGGCTTCCGCGTTGACCACATTGACCACATTGTTGATGAGGTTTCGGAAAAAGATAAAAAACCAATAAGCTACAGAGCGCCGCGAGTTGTTTTAAACAAACTCAACACCGCAATGAAAAATAAAATCCCGTATTTCGGCACTCTGGCAGAATATATGCTCTGGGATGATTTTTTGAAAGAATATCACGAAGATATGAATTTCGATTTGCTCTGGGGCAACGACATCGTGTCTCAATCTTCCAAAACTCCGGAATGCATAGCTCAAGACAACAATCATCTTTCAAATTATAATGTAAATTTGAAAAAAGATAATAAATTGTCTATTCTGAAAACCTACAACAATCAAGACGGAGAATTCAGGAGTATCGACCAGTATCCGGGTCAATTGGGTGAAAAAGGCGCACTTTTCAAATGGTTTAAATACAAATTTATGCCGGGCGGAAAGTTTGCACAGCGTCCAATGCTCTATATTGACGGCGACGAAAGCTTTACGAAAAACGGAATTGAAGGCGTTATCGGAGAAGAAATTTCAATGGCGCGCGAAAACCATTACGAATTTTACAAAAAATTCGACGCGATTGACAGATTTGTAAAACATCACAATGTAATAACAGATGGCGAAGCGCAAATTATTCTTCAGGATGATGACGGCTTTGCAGCCTGGATGGTTTCAAAAGAACCGATAAAATCAGCATTTCTGGTTGTTGCAAACTACAAATACCCGACCGAAAAAATTACAAAATGCGACGACAACGGAAATTCTTACGGTGAAATCGTCAACGGCGAAGCGCTTCATAACAAAACGCTTCAACTTCCGGGCGAATTCAAAATCACCTCTGAATACGTTATCGAAGACGAAAATTTCGTCAAAAAGAAATATAAAACTCAAGACAATGCAATTACAATAGAGCATCTTGAGCCTGGCGAATTCCGCCTGTTTGGAATTAAGAAGGGTTAATCCTTATTGTAAAAAATATTTAAAATATTGCTCAATTCAAGACTTTACGCTATTCTATAAGTATGATTAAGCAATTGAGAATTAAGGATTATATCTTAATAGACGAGTTGTGCGCAAATTTTGATAAAGGTTTGAACGTCATAACCGGTGAAACCGGTGCAGGAAAGAGCATTCTGATTAGTGCAATTGACCTGGCGTTTGCGCCGCGCGTTTCAAAAGAAGTCATAAAAAACGGTTCTGAAAAAGCTGTAATTGAACTTACTATAGAAAATACAAAACACGATTTAAAAACGCTTTTTGACGAAAACGGAATTGACGATTTCGGCGAAGAAATAACTCTAACAAAAGAAATTACGCAGAGTTCGGTTCGCTCGCGTGTAAACGGCACACTTGTTAATCAGGATTTTATCAAAAATCTTCGAACGCTGTTTTTGGATATTCACTCGCAGCATCAGACATATTCATTTTTGCAGCCGAAATATCATATAACACTTCTTGATACTTATGCAAAAGAGGTTTACGGCGCAAAACTCGGTGAATACAGAAAACTCTATTCAGAATACACCGAACTCAAATCAAGGCTCGAAAAAGCAAAAAATTCGGCAGATATCACAGAATCTCAAATTGAATTTCTGAAATTTCAGGTAAACGAAATTGAAACAGCAGAAATCCAATCCCCAATTGAAGATGACGAACTCAATGCAGAACTGGAGGTTCTTGAAAATGCGGAGAAACTCAAAGAATTAACCGGAGCGTCATACTGGGCAATTAACGGCGACGACGGCTCAATTCTGGAGGCACTCGGCAAAATTAAACAAAACATTTTAAAAGCCGCTTCGTTTGACACAAAACTTGAAGAACTTGAACAAAGTTTGATTGAAAACATTGAAAATCTTCATGAGATTTCAAGCGAACTGAGAAACTACAGCCAAAATCTTGACAACGACACAGAACGGTTAAACGAAATTCAGGAAAGACTGTATTTGCTCGACAAACTCAAACGCAAATACGGCGGAACTCTCGCCTCAGTGCTTGAAACTTACGAAAAACTTTCAAGCGAACTTTCTTCAATCGAATTTTCAACAAAAAACATTGACGAACTTGAAGAATTGATTGAAAAAGCCCGCAAAAACCTCTTTGAAAAAGCAAAAGAAATCAGCGAACACAGAAAAAATTATGCAAATGTTCTTTCTGTTTATATTCAGGAGCGGCTTGCCAAATTAGAGCTTCCAAAAGCCCGTTTTGAAATTTCGGTCAGAGAAAAAGACCTCTGTAATGACGGCATTGACGAAATTGAATTTTTGATTTCCACAAACGTTTCAGAGGATTTAAAACCGCTTGCAAAAGTCGCATCCGGCGGTGAAATTTCGCGTGTTATGCTTGCGATAAAATCAATTTTTGCTCAAACTGACGACATTGATACCGTAATTTTTGACGAAATAGACACAGGAATTTCCGGCAAAGCCTCACAGAGTGTCGCTGATGAAATCGTAGAACTTTCAAAATTCCACCAGATAATTTTAATCACGCACCAGGCAATAATTGCCTCAAAAGCCGACAAACATTTTTACGTCAAAAAGTCGCAGGAGGATGAAACAAAAGTTGATGTATATGTTTTGACCGGCGAAAACAGAATTAAAGCGCTTGCAGAACTTGCAGGCGGCGATATTAACGAACAATCAATGGAATTTGCAAAATCACTTATTGAAACATAACTTATGCAGCCAGCTCTGCATCGATTAAGAAAGGGGTAAAAATGAATTGTCCAAAATGTAAAATTGAATTGGAATGCCTGAAAATTAAAGGTTTGGCACTCCAATACTGCAAAACCTGCAAAGCCATGTTGATTAAGTTTCCGACCTTGAAAAAAATCGGAGAAATGCTTGATTTGAAAAGCGATATTCTTAATCCTATTGAAATGGAAGCCGTTAAGGTTAAAGAAGAGGCAAGAACCTGTCCTGACTGCGGCAAAGCAATGGAGAAAGTATATTTTAACGGAATAATTGTTGACAAATGTTCGGATTGCAGCGGAATTTGGTTTGACAACGGAGAATTGTCAAAATATTTCGGATTATTCATGAAGCAGGCTCCGGCAATCACTGACAACATAACTTTTATTGAAAGATATTGCGACCCGTCCTTGAAACATAAATCAGAACCAGCATTTCAGGAACTTGAAATCCAAAGTAAAGAAAAAGAAAAACGGGTTGTATCAATGAACGGATTTATCGTATTATTGTTCATGCTCTTAGGCGCAGCAGTAATCCTTTGCCTGGGACTGCTTCTTCCGTTATTAATTCCTGTAGGAATAGGACTTTTTGTCTTTTTATGCGCCGGCTTCAAAATCCTTAAACCGCAGGAAGCCTTGGTATTGACAGTTTTCGGTAAATATATCGGAACTTTACGCGGAGCAGGCTTTCATTGGGTTAACCCTTTTGCTCAAAGCGTAACCCCTTTTGTACCGATTTCGCTTAAAGCAATGACGCTTGACAACGGCAAACAAAAAATCAACGACGAACTCGGCAACCCGATTGAAGTCGGTATTATCGTAATCTGGGAAGTTCAGGACACGGCAAAAGCAATCTTTAATGTTAATGATTATAAAACATTCATTTCTGCCCAGAGCGACTCAGCCTTGAGAAACATTGTCAGAATGTACCCTTATGACGCCCCGGAAGACAAAGATGTTCAATCACTGCGCGGCGACAGCGCTGAAATTTCTGCAAAATTAAAAGCCGAAATTCAACGCAATGTAAAAGTTGCCGGGATAAATGTTGTTGATGCAAAAATTACTCACCTTGCTTATGCTCCGGAAATCGCGGTTGCAATGCTTCAAAGACAGCAGGCTTCCGCTGTAATTGATGCAAAACGTGCAATTGTTGACGGCGCGGTTGGAATGGTTGAGATGGCATTGAACAGATTAAGCGAAAACAACATAGTTCAGCTTGATGAACTTGAAAAAGCCAAAATGGTTAACAATCTTCTTGTTACGCTTTGCGCAAACAAAGAAGCCCAGCCGGTTATTAAAAACAATCTGGTTTAACAAACAAATTATAAAAAGCCTTCCAATTAAACGGAGGGCTTTTTAGTTAGCCTACAACAAAAATAAAACCGGCTGTTGCCGGCTTATAGAAACTAATCCTCAATAAAATCCCTAAAATGTTTCAACTCTTCTTTCTCTCTGATTTTGCTAAGAGCAATATCTTCCAATTGCCTGATACGCTCTTTGGAATATCCCATTTCGCGGCCTAATTGTTCCAGCGTCATTTGAGAGTGTCCGTTAATTCCAAACCGGCAGTTGATAATCTTTTTTTCGCGCTCGTTCAACGTGCTTAAAAGATGCTCTATAGACCCTTTTAAACTGTTGTTTTTCGTTTGTTCGTCCGGAGAATTATGTTTCTTATCCTGAATATAATCCCCAACATTCAAATCATCAGTAACCGGAGTTTCAAGACTAATCGGCTCTTTTATAATAGATTTTCTGATTGCAGAAAGCTTTTTGGGCGGCAGTCCCATTCTTTCTGCAACTTCTGCATCGCTCGGTTCACGCCCCAATTCAAAAGAAAGCATTGTATAAACTTTTTTGTATTTTCTTATTTTATCCGCCATATGAACAGGGATTCTGATAGTGCGCGAATTGTTTGAAATTGCTCTGATAATGGTCTGTTTAATCCACCAGGTTGCATAAGTTGAGAATTTAAAATTCTTTGAATAATCAAACTTCTCAGCCGCCTTGATTAAGCCCAAAGAGCCTTCCTGAACCAAATCCATGAACAAAACACCCTGCCCGATGTATTTTTTTGCAATACTGACAACAAGCCTCAAATTTGCCTGAATAAGTTTTCTTTTTGCAATTTCCGCCTGAGTAGGTTTTCCTTCTTTTATTTGTTTTCCAAGAATTTTTTCCTCTTTTGAGGTCAAAAGTTTAACTTTACCGATATCTTTCAAATACATTTGCAGCAAATCATCTTCATTAGCAATTGAATTGAAAGTTTTTGGCTCGCAAACGACCTCATCATCTTCTTCACTGCAAATAATATCTTCCTGCAAATAATTACTCTGAAAATCTTTAAATAAAGTTTCATTATCTTCCTGAAGCTGAACGTTTACACTCATTCACATATCCTCTCTTCTTAATTTCAAAAAAATAAAAACTCTTTGATTTAAAAGACGGAAAATTTAAATTTTTGTTGCAAAATATGTCGATAAAATTTAAAAACACTTGAGAAAATTAGAGATTTAATATAATATTTGCACAAACATAAATTATTAATGAAAGGTCTCAATATGCAAGTTTCTCCTATTCAATGCAACAATACTCAATCTGCAAAATCTCTTAACTTCTGCCACAGGGCTAAAATTACACCTAGTTTTCGCACCTATAACGGTTCTTTTGAAAATATTCAAAATATAAATATTCAAAGTTGGGGTGAAAGAAACAAAATAACCTCAAATTTTGATAACTTAATGACAGCAATAAAACTTGGGGATATGTTCAAAAAAACAGAAGGGTTTGAGAAGTTATTTTCATCTTATAAAGAAAATGGATTGAAAGGTTTGTTATATCTTCTTGGCCAACCCGACGGGGATATGCTAAAACAGGTTCAGAAAGGCTCCTTCGATAATTATGGGGATCGATTACTTGCTACCCTGCCTGACAAATCAAAATATTTATCTATCAAAAACCATGGGCCATGGGGTTTTTGGAATAATCTTCTGAACAGAAAGACAAAAAACGAAATTGTACTGAAATTCGTTAATAATGAACAGAATAAACCATACAGTTCAATAGCTTACGGATTAGATAAAAAAGATGATTACAGAATTGCCACAAGCGGTAATTATAATACAACTGTGACTTTTTACTCATGCAAAGACGGAATAAAAGAAGTAGAAGAGCCAAAAGTAGATTTATACTTACCGCCGGGACTATAAAATTGTGGCTGCAATTTTTACAGAGAAACCCAATTAAAAAATGGAGCGTACGAGACTCGAACTCGTGACCCCGACACTGCCAGTGTCGTGCGCTACCAACTGCGCTAACGCCCCAGAATATAAAAAATAAATGGGCGTTACAAGACTCGAACTTGTGACCCTCTGAATGTCGTTCAGATGCGCTACCAACTGCGCCAAACGCCCTTACTATAACAATTATCTCATAAAAATTTAATTTGTAAAATAAAACCTCCTTTAAAAGATCTTAAAGGAGGTTTCTTTTGTAATTATGTTTTATAATGAATTTCTATATATTTCTTCAACTGTTTCCTTTGTAGCTTTTGTTGGAGCAATCGCAAGTAAGCCGTCCAAAG
>OLZA01000920.1_pt1 | contig 12297 bp, 11 predicted proteins | sample 1673431 | NCBI WGS metagenome assembly OLZA01 (sample SAMEA103958111, study PRJEB25191) | human gut metagenome | biome: human-associated habitat [ENVO:00009003]; feature: intestine environment [ENVO:2100002]; material: feces | place: Germany | collected 2013/2015 | reverse complement strand
GATAAAAACAATAAATTTTGGTTAGAAGAAGAGAAACAAAATTATAAAAGGAAGTGAAACAATGGAAAATTTAGAAAAAATGTTCCCAAAAACAAGTATTAACTGGCTGATACCAATTTATTTAACCCATCCAAGAAATCCTTATAAATAAAAGATTTGCGAAGATTTAGATCTTGCACATTTTATATAAAAAATAGATGAAAATGACTAAAAATGGATATTTTTTATAAAAAACGCTTTATTTTGGGGTAGGAATTTGTGACTTGATAACGACATGCCACCCCATCATAATTGATGATAATTTATTGACGAGGTGTGTAATGAAAAAAGGTTTAGAAATATTATTAAACACATATTGGGATAGTAAAGGTTGGAAAGATGGAACAATATCTGAAGAAGACTTCGAAATTGCTAAAGAAGAGGGATTTATGTTTGATTATCCACAATATATATCTCATGATGAATCATTAAAAAAACTTGACTCTTTATTAAAAAAAATAAATCCTTTAGATGTTGCTAATGCTTTTTTATATAGTTTATCGACAAGAAAACTTGAATATCGTTCCATATTAGGAAGTTATTATTTTGGAAAAGCAATACCAAAACATACAATATATGATCCATATAATAATTTAAATTCAAAACATTGTTATATGTGTGGGTGGTATGCTTGGAGCAAGGAGCCAAATGAATATGCTTTAAAGCATGGATTAAATGTATTTAATTTTGAAAGATTTAAATTTGGTGGAGTAAGATATCAATCGATTGATTATATAATATTTGATATTGAACAATTTTTGAAGTTGCCAAAAGTTACACCTGATGATAATGATAGAGAAATTCTAAAAAGAATATTACAATGTGTAAACAAATTGGAACCTAACGATAAAGTTGGAAAGCTTAGCAATATGATAATAAAAGAAAAAATATTTGAAAGCAATAAAAATGAAATGCAGGGTATTTTGAATATTTTAGGAATATGTGGTGTGTTATCATCTGATGAGTTTCCGTGTTATGAAGATGAATTTGTTGATGAATATTGTAGAGGCCCAATTGAGCACAAAAATGATTTTGCTTATCCAGTAAATAGATGGAGAGCATCAGATGGTATAAATTATATTAAATTTGAGAAAGTATTTGGGTATAAGTTGTAATTACGAATTATAATTTATTGAGTAGATAGAGATATCTGCTTTTTTATGTTATAATTATATGTGTTCGAGACTTTAAAAAGGAAGTGAAATTTATGGAAAATGTAGAAAAATCGTTCTCAAAAACTAGTATCAACTGGTTGATACCGATTTATTCAACCCCTCCAAGAAAACCTTATAAATAAAGGGATTGTAAGATTTTAAATCTTGCACATTTTTTTCAAATAAACTGCAAAAATGAACTAAATAAGTAAATTTTATTAAAAAATAGGGTAAAAATTTTTAGTTGATACCGCATGGTAAACCCTGCTTAAAGATTATTATAATTCTGTAAAGAGAGGAGATGATATGATGGTAAAAGATTTAATGATTAGAAGTAGTAGTGCGGAGTTTTTAATATTTGAAAGACAAACACATGATAAAGGGGTTCAAGTTAGATTTGAAGACGGTGATTTATGGTTAACTCAAAAGGCTATGAGTGAATTGTATAACTGTACTACGGACAATATTTCATTGCATTTAAAAAATATATATAATGATTATGAACTTGAGCGAAATTCAACTGCCGAGGAATTCTCGGTAGTTCAAAAAGAAGGAAATAGAGAAGTAAAAAGAAAGATACTATACTATAATTTAGATGCTGTTATTTCTGTTGGATATAGGGTCAATTCTGATAGAGCAATTCAATTTAGAAGATGGGCTACTCATATTTTAAAAGAATTTTCAAAAAAAGGTTATATTATTGATAAAAAGAGAATGGCAAATGGTACTTTCTTTGATGAAGACTATTATGATTCTTTACTCGCAGAGATTAGAGAAATAAGGTTATCTGAAAGAAGATTCTATCAAAAAATCACTGATATTTATGCGACTAGTGTAGACTATGATTCTAAATCTCCTACTACAATTAAATTTTTTAAGAAAGTACAAAATAAAATGCATTATGCAGTATCTCATCAAACTGCAGCTGAAATTATATACAATAGAGCAGATTCAAAGAAAGAACATATGGGACTTACAAATTGGAAGAATTCTCCTAATGGGAAAATATTAGAAACTGATGTGGTAATAGCAAAGAATTATTTAAGCAAGGAAGAGTTAGAGCAATTAGAATTAATAGTTTCAGCATTTTTAGATTTGGCAGAAGCTAGAGCTAAAAGACATATTCCGATGACAATGGAAGACTGGTCAACTCGAATTGATAAATTTTTATTATCAGATGATAGAGACATATTGAAAGATGCTGGTAAAATATCACATGAAATAGCCTGTGATAAAGCACTAACAGAATTTGAAAAATATAGAGTAAAGCAAGATAAATTGTATAAATCAGATTTTGATTTATTGTTGGAAGAAAGTAGTAAAGTGGGTGATAGTAATGGCAAATGAAGAAAAAAGTTTCCAAAAAGGAAGTATTAACTGGTACCCAGGTCACATGGCCAAAGCCCGACGTGAAATGAAAGAAAAACTAGAATTAATCGACGTTGTAATTGAGGTGATCGATGCTAGAATGCCAGCATCTTCTAGGGTCTACGATTTAGATGAACTAATTGGAAAGAAACCCAAAATTATGATACTGACCAAATACGATTTGTGTGATCAAAAGATTACAAATCAATTTATCGACAAGTACAAGAGTGAAGGAAATATCGTGATTCCAGTAACGTTGCTACAGAATTTTAATCGATCTAAAATTATGGATGCGATTAATCAATTATTTGCGCCGGAGAATGAGCGAAGAAAACAAAAGGGACTAAAACCAAGAGTTGCTAGAGTATTGGTTTTAGGAGTTCCCAATGCCGGTAAAAGCACTTTAATCAATCAATTGGTTGGTAAAAAAGTTGTTCAAACTGGAAATCGTCCTGGCGTTACGCAAAGTAATAACTGGATTCGCATTAGTAAAGACGTAGAACTGATGGATACCCCGGGAATTTTATGGCCAAAGTTAGCAGACCAACACCAAGCCAGAATCTTAGCATCTTTATCTTCCATCAAAGAAGAAATTCTAGATAAAGAAGAACTTGCGTGTTTTATTTTAAAAGAAATGAGTAAGTTATATCCAGAATCGTTAGAGAAACGATATGGTATCCGAGAGTACGACGAATCGTCACTTGACGAAATTCTGACAACCATCGCTAAGAAAAAAGGTGCTTTGCTAAAAATGGGTGTACCTGATTATGAAAAGGTGTATAATATAATTATAAACGATTTAAAGACAGGGGCATTAGGATGCGTCACTTTAGATCGATTGGAGGGATAAAATGGATATAAGTCGAATTTATTCAAAAGTGTTCGGATGGATGTTTATCGGATTACTTGTTACATTTGGAACAGGATTCTTATTAGCAAATAGTCCAGAACTACTCATTGCAATTTATTCTAATACTTGGTTATACATTGCTTTGATTATTGCCGAACTTGCTTTTGTAATTGTCTTTTCAGCACGAGTTACAAAGATGAGTAAAGCAGGTGCTATCACTTGCTTCTTAGGATACTCGATTTTGACAGGACTCACATTTGCATCTGTATTCTTAGTATATAGTCTAGAATCTATTTTCTTATGTTTCGGTGCAGCGGCAGCGTTATTTGGAATTATGGCGGTGTTTGGATATGTTACCAAAATCGATTTATCACGATTTGGGGCGGTTCTATTCATGATATTATTAGGTTCTGTCATCGTTTCCTTAATCAATTTGTTTATAGGGAATACGACTGTTGACCTATTCTTATCGATTATCATACTAGCAGTATTCATCTGTTATGTTGCATACGACATGAAGAAAATAACAGCAATGGTAGAATTTGCGGGAGAAGATAACGGATCCATTTACATGGCTTTACAGTTGTATTTAGATTTCATTAACATTTTCTTAAGACTATTGCAATTATTTGGTGGAAGAGATGATTAATCTCTTTTTTTTTGAAAATTTTTGTTTTATAATGGTTGCTGAGGTAAAATTATGAAACAATCAGAAGTAAATTTATATCAGTACGAAGAAGCTCTTTGGAACGAAGGAAAAGAATATGTTGCAGGAGTAGATGAAGTAGGGCGTGGTCCATTAGTGGGACCTGTCGTAACTGCTTGTGTCATCTTACCGAAGGATTTTTCTTGTCCGGGATTAACCGATTCTAAAAAGTTATCAGAGAAAAAAAGAAATGAATTTTACGATTACATCATGGAACATGCCTTAAGCGTCAGTGTCGGTATGAAAGATGAAAAAGTAATCGATGAAGTAAACATTTATGAAGCGACCAAATTGGCTATGTACGAAGCGATTGAAAAATCGAAGATTACACCCGATCACGTACTAATCGATGCGATGAAGTTAGAAAATTTAACAATTCCTAGTACGTCGATTATCAAAGGGGATGCGAAATCGATTACGATTGCAGCAGCTTCTGTCATTGCAAAAGTAACGAGGGACAGAATGATGTACGAATTAGACAAAGAACACCCAGAATATGACTTTAGACACAACAAAGGGTATCCAACGAAGAAACATTTAGAAGCCATCGAAAAATACGGTGTGTTACCATGTCATCGTCGTAGTTTTGGACCGGTTGAAGCATATTTGTTAGATCATGATGAAAAATAAGAGTAATATAAAAAAGAAACAGAGTACAATATAGATAGAAAAGGATGTGAATCGATTGTCAAAAAAATTAATTATTGTGGAGTCTCCTAGCAAGAGTCATACCATCGAAAAATATTTAGGAAAAGAATATCATGTTGTTGCTTCAAAAGGACACATTAGAGATTTAGCAACGACAGGAAAATATGGTCTTGGTGTCGATATTGAACATGGTTTCAAACCGAATTATGAAGAAATACCAGGTAAAAAGAAACTGATTGCAGATTTGAAGAAATTAGCAAAATCAGCAGATCATGTGTATCTAGCAACCGACCCAGATAGAGAAGGGGAAGCAATTTCGTGGCATTTAAAAGATGCTTTGGATATTAAAGACGAAGATTACGACCGCGTTTTGTTTTATGAAATTACCAAAAACAAAGTACTAGAGGGATTATCTTCGCCAACGAAGATTGATGAGAATCTAGTGCACAGTCAGGAAACAAGAAGAATTCTAGATCGTATTATCGGATTCCGCTTGAGTAAGTTGATGCAACGGAAAACTGGTGGCAAGAGTGCTGGACGTGTACAAAGTGTCGCTTTGAAACTAGTTGTCGATAGAGAACGAGAAATCCAAAACTTCGTTCCAGAAGAGTACTGGACGATTACCGCTCATTTTGATTCTTACGACAGCGAATTGTTCCAACATCATCATAAGAAAATAGAACTTCATAACGAAGAAGAAGCGAATGCCGTTTTAAAAGATTTGAAAGATATTTTTATAGTGGAATCAATAGAAAGTAAGATTAAAAACAAGTCTTCTAAACCACCGTACATTACCTCAACTTTGCAACAAGATGCATCGAACAAATTAAACTTCCCAGCCAAGAAGACGATGTCGATTGCCCAGAAGTTATATGAAGGTATCGATTTGGGTAGTGAAACGACCGGTTTAATTACTTATATGAGAACGGATTCTACTAGACTTTCTGCTGACTTCATCAATCCAGCCCGTGCACAGATTGAAAAGAAATACGGTCACGATTACGTCGGTGCCGTCAAGAAAAGCAAAAATACAGAGCATATCCAAGATGGTCACGAAGCGATTCGTCCGACTTCTGTCATGAGAACACCAGAAAGCGTCAAGGAATACTTATCGAGTGATGAATATAAACTGTACAGTTTGATTTATGCTAGAGCACTGGCTTCACTGATGGCGGATGCTAAAGTGAATGCCACGACAGTCGTGTTAGATAACAATGATTATCAGTTTAAAACAACTGGGCAAGTCCTAGTATTCGATGGATATTTAAAAGTATATAAAGATTTTGAGTCTTCAGAAGATAAGATTATTCCAGATTTTGAAAAACTAAAGGGAACGAATCTGAAAGCAAACGATATCGAATCCAAACAACATTTTACGCAACCGCCAGCTCGTTATACAGAAGCAAAACTAATCCATGAAATGGAAGAATTGGGAATTGGACGGCCATCCACCTATGCCAAAACGATGGATACAATCAAAGAGAGAAATTATGTGACGATGGTCGACAAAAAATTCGTGCCAACGGAAATTGGTATGGAAACGACGGATAAGTTGCAAGAGTATTTCGCCGATTTAATCAACGTAAAGTATACTGCTCAAATGGAAACGGATTTGGATACCATTGCCCAAGGAGAATTAGATGGTGAAAAAGTGCTAGAAGATTTCTATGGTAAATTTTCAGAAGAAATCGATAACGCATTCGCCAACATGGAAAAGAAAGCCCCGGAAGAGACGGGTGAGAACTGTCCAAATTGTGGCAGCCCACTAGTTAAAAGAAAAGGAAAATACGGCGAGTTCGTCGCTTGTAGTAACTATCCAACGTGCAAATATATCAAGAAAGAAGAAAAAGAACAAAAGGAAGTTTGTACGTGTTTAAAATGCGGTCATCCAATTGTAGAAAGAAAAACCAAAAAAGGAAAAATCTTCTATGGATGTTCCAACTATCCAAAATGCAAAGAAGCATTTTGGGATAAACCAACTGGCGACGCATGTCCAAAGTGTGGAGCCATGTTAGTCATCAAAAACAACAATATTTGTTGTAGTAGTTGCGATTACGAGAAATAGGAAAAAACCTATTTCTTTTTTTTGGTTTTGTGATATGATAAAAGTGGAGTTGAGAAATATGAAAGCAACCTTAAACTTAGTACTGACACATGAATATGTAAACTTAGATCCTAATCAAACGAAACGTGTCAACCATAGAGATCGACACACGATTCCCAAAGAGATGATTCCCATTATTGGTGAAGAGTACACTGATGACTATGGCAATAAAAAAATTGGGCCGATGGAGTTGCGCAAATTAGATGAGTTTATCAGTCAAAACTTCTCCGATGGCCATGGCGTTCGCACCGATCCACGTTACAAGGCTAAAATCGATTCTTACTTAGCGACAAACAAAGCTTTACTTGACACGTTTTCTAAAAAAAATAAAATTGGATCTTTAGTAATTGTCTTTTCGGATGAAAATGGCCAACCTCGAAAAATGAGAGTTTTATATGCTGACCGTGCTGCCAAGACAGATCCGAAACGCGTTTTTAAAGAAATTCGCAAATTTTTAGAAAATGCCGATGCTCCTACAGTCTGCAATATCGCCGAGTACTACGACTTTATGTTTGGATTAGAGTACGATAAACGAGAAATCTATAGTGACATGGCAAGTCCACTTGCGTATTATGCTAGACCAATCAGGAAAGCAATGGATGCGATGAAACACAATCATTCATCTATCGGTGGTAAAAAGCCAAAGGATGTCGCAGTCACTTGGATGTGTAAAAGAATCAATGATTTATTAAAAAGTCAAGAGGAAGCAGACCGTGACTTAGGATATTATTACGTTCGCTTATTAGATGCTCATTTAGTGAAAAAATACGAATATGAGACGACACCAATTGAACCGCTTCGAAAAGCCAAAAAGACAAAGACATCGGCTGGTACAATCACAGCACGCGGTGTGTCTAAAAAATCAGTAAAGTTAGTAAAACAAAGTAAAGAAGGAACCATGGCACCCGAAACTGACTATGAACAGTTGTCATTTGATCAGGTACCAGAACCAATTGTCATCCCGGATGATGCTCTAGAAAGACCACCGCAAACAGAAACGATGGAAGAAGTGTTGCGACCAGAATGGTATGCTGCCCCAACACCGGAACCAGAAACGGTAATACAAGACAGAGAAGATGATGTAGATAGTACGAGACAGTTGACGTTAGAAGATATGAGAAGATACGGCCGGGAATACGACACATACTTTGGAAACAAAAAGTAACATGAAATCAATTCACGAGTTTTTAGAATATTTACAATACGAAAAGAACTATTCCAAAGAAACGATTAAAAATTACGAAATCGATTTATTAGATTTTGAATCATATCTTTCCGTTCATCATCTAACGAAACAAAAATTAACTTATAACGATGCTAGAGACTACGTTCGTTTTTTATCGGAAGAGAAAAAAGAAAGTGCAACAACGGTGTCTCGGTATATCAGTGCTTTAAGAACGTATTTTAATTATTTAGTAAGGGAAGACGAATTGGAAAAGAATGTGTTTTCACTTGTGAAACTTCCCAAAAAAGGAAAACATTTACCGAAGTTTTTCTATTATAACGAAATCAGGGAGATGTTAGAAAGTATCGACCGCAGTACAGCCGTGGGACAAAGAGATTATTTACTAATCCATTTGCTATATGCTACTGGTGTGCGGGTGTCGGAATTAATCGGCATCCAGTTAGAAGATATTTCTCTAGACCGAAAACAGATCAAGATTTTAGGAAAAGGAGCCAAAGAACGATACGTCTATTTTGATGATCAAACGAAAGCGTGTTTGCAAATATACTTAAAAGAGGCACGCCCAAGTCTTGCTGGGAAAAAGAAAAACAACGATCTATTGTTAAACCAAAATGGAGGACCATTGACCGCTAGAGGGGTTAGATATTTACTAAACAAAATCATTCGAAAGACATCGATTGAAAAGAACATTTCACCGCACATGTTGCGACATTCTTTTGCGACATCTCTACTAAACGAAGGCTGCGACATCATGTCCGTACAAGAGTTACTAGGACATGCTAATTTATCTGCCACAGGAATTTACACGCATGTGACAAACGATAGATTAAAAGAAGTATATTACAAAGCGATGCCAAGGGCAAAGAAGTAGGAGGATTTATGGCAAAATTATATTTTCGCTACGGAGCAATGAACAGTGGTAAGACGACACTTCTCATGCAGACCGCTCACAATTATGAAGAAAGAGGAATGAAGGTACTGGTGATGAAACCTGCTAAAGACTTAAAAGCAGGAGAGGAGATCTCATCGAGACTAGGAATTACTAGAAAAGTAGACTGTATGGTGCGACCGGAAGATCATGTTTTGACGTACATGTTAGACCACATCGATGTATCTTGTGTTTTGGTAGATGAAGCTCAGTTTCTAACGCCTGGTCAGGTAGACGAACTGTTACGGGTGACGACCGATTTGAATATTCCTGTCATCTGCTATGGACTTCGAACAGATTTTAGAACGCAAGGATTTCCTGGTTCAACCAGATTACTTGAAGTTGCTCATTCGATTGAAGAAATGAAAACCATCTGTACCTGTGGTGCCAAAGCAACGTTCAATGCGAGATTCGTAAATGGCGAGTTTACCTTAGAAGGAGAGCAAGTTGCAATCGACGGTATGCAAGATGTAACGTACGAATCGATGTGCCCAAAGTGCTACTTCAAAAAGATTTCTTTAAAAAGTAGAAAACCGTCTCAAAATCTTGAAGAAAAAGGCTAAAAAGCCTCTTTTTTTTGTAAACTTTTGAACAATCTATTTATTTTCCAATCTTTTCTCGTTATAATGAAATTGTGCTAGTGCATAGAAAGGATATGGTAAAAAATATGAAATATGTTTATGACTTCAAAGAAGGAAATAAAGATATGCGTAATTTGCTAGGTGGTAAAGGTGCAAACCTTGCAGAAATGACTAGTATTGGTCTTCCTGTACCGAGAGGTTTCACCGTTACTACGGAAGCATGTACCAGATATTATGATGACGGTGAAGTTATCAGCGATGAAATCGCCAAAGAGATCGAGGAGCACGTAAAAGCCCTTGAGAAAGTAACTGGAAAAACGTTGGGCTCTCCTGAAAATCCATTGTTGGTATCTGTAAGAAGTGGTGCTAGAGCAAGTATGCCTGGTATGATGGATACAGTACTTAACTTAGGATTAAACGATGAAGTAGTGGAAGGTTTGGCAACGCTTACCAATAATCCGAGATTTGCCTATGATTCTTATCGTAGATTCATTCAAATGTTCTCTGATGTTGTAATGGGATTTCCAAAATCAGATTATGAACGTTTGCTAGATGAAATCAAAGAGAAGAAACATGCTAAGTTTGATACAGACTTAGATGCTGACGATATGAAAGAAGTAACGGCAGAATTTAAGAAACTGTACAAGAAATTCGCTAAAGCAGATTTCCCACAAGATGCCAAAGTACAATTGATGGAAGCTGTCAAAGCCGTATTTAGAAGTTGGAATAACGATCGTGCGATTTACTATCGTCGTATGAACGATATCCCATCTAGTTGGGGAACCGCTGTAAACGTTCAAGAGATGGTTTACGGTAACCGTGGAGAAACATCTGGAACGGGTGTTGCCTTTACGAGAAACCCAGCAACTGGTGAAAAGAAGTTGTACGGAGAATTCTTGATGAATGCCCAAGGTGAAGATGTCGTTGCTGGTATTCGTACACCACAATCTATCGATACCTTAAAGGATGTCATGCCTGAGTGCTACAAAGAATTCGTTCAAATTTGTAAGACACTAGAAAGTCACTATCGCGACATGCAAGATATGGAGTTTACAATCGAAGATGGTAAACTATTCATGTTACAAACGAGAAATGGTAAGAGAACAGCACAAGCTGCCATTAAAATTGCAGTCGATTTAGTAAAAGAAAAAGTCCGTACCAAAGAAGAAGCACTTCTAATGGTAGAACCAAAACAATTAGATCAATTGTTGCATCCGATGTTTGATGCCGATGCTCTAAAGAAAGCAAAAGTTCTTGCTACGGGACTTGCTGCAAGCCCAGGTGCTGCAACAGGTAAGTTGTACTTTACGGCAGAAGATGTAAAAGCAGCTAGTGAAAAAGGAGAGAAAGACTTAATCTTAGCAAGACTAGAAACATCTCCTGAAGATATCGAAGGAATGAATATCGCTCACGGTATTTTAACGATTCGTGGTGGTATGACGTCTCATGCTGCAGTAGTAGCTCGTGGTATGGGTACTTGCTGTGTTTCTGGCTGCGGTGAAATCAAGATTGATGAAGAAAAGAAAACACTTACGATGCCAAATGGCGAAGTATACAAAGAAGGCGACTACATCTCATTAGATGGTTCAACAGGAAATGTATATGGAGGTCAAATCAAGACGGTAGAACCTAGCATTTCTGGAGACTTTGGAACATTCATGGGTTGGGCAGATAAAGCACGCACATTAAAAATTAGAACCAACGCCGATAACCCAAGAGATGCTCGTCAAGCAAGAGCATTCGGTGCTGAAGGAATTGGACTATGTCGTACAGAACACATGTTCTTTGAAGAAGACAGAATCTTTAACTTCCGCAGAATGATTACAGCACCAACTCTAGAAGCAAGAAAAGAAGCACTAGAGAAAATTTTACCATATCAAAGACAGGACTTCGAAGAGTTGTTCCGTTCTATGGAAGGAGATCCAGTCGTAATTCGTTACCTAGATCCACCACTTCATGAATTCTTACCACATACGGATGAAGAAATCAAACCACTTGCTAAGAGTCTAGGAATGAAATTTGAAGACTTAAAAGCACGTGTTGAATCTCTAAAAGAATTCAATCCGATGATGGGTCATCGTGGTTGCCGTCTATCGATTACATATCCAGAAATTGCTGAAATGCAAACGAGAGCAGTAATCGAAGCAGCCATTAATGTCAACAAAGAAGGAATGCATGTCACACCAGAAATCATGATTCCACTAGTTGGTGACGTAAAAGAATTACAATACGTTAAGAAAATCGTTTGTGAAACAGCTGATAAAGTCATCAAAGACGCTAAAGTCAAGATGAAATACGAAGTTGGAACGATGATTGAAATTCCAAGAGCAGCGCTAACTGCCGATAAGATTGCCAAAGAGGCAGAATTCTTCTCATTCGGAACGAACGATTTAACGCAAATGACGTTTGGATTCTCTAGAGATGACGCTACGAAGTTCTTAAATGATTACTATGCCAAAGGAATCTTTGAAAGTGATCCATTTGCTCATGTCGATCAAGAAGGAGTCGGTGAGTTAATGAAGATTGCAATTGCCAAAGCAAAACCAGTTAGACCAAACATCTCACTTGGTATCTGTGGTGAACACGGAGGAGATCCACAAACGATTGAGTTCTGCCATAACATCGGTCTAACATATGTTTCTTGTAGTCCATTTAGAGTACCAATTGCAAGACTTGCTGCAGCACAAGCTGCTATCAAAGCAAAACAAAAATAGACCAATCATGATATATTTA
>OLZA01000914.1_pt1 | contig 12334 bp, 9 predicted proteins | sample 1673431 | NCBI WGS metagenome assembly OLZA01 (sample SAMEA103958111, study PRJEB25191) | human gut metagenome | biome: human-associated habitat [ENVO:00009003]; feature: intestine environment [ENVO:2100002]; material: feces | place: Germany | collected 2013/2015 | reverse complement strand
AGCAGCACGGAGCCGCCGGGGACGATTTTGTCCGGCAAGACCAGCTGGCCGTTGCCGATCCAGATTTTGTTCATAGCCATTCTCCCTTTGGGAACCTCTGAATCAATCGTCTTCGGCTGGGCAGCAAATCTTTTTCGCCGGCTCTCGCCGATTGAACCAGAGCTTCCTTTGAAAAGTGGCAGGGCACCGGATAGCGCCCTGCCATATTTTTATGTATATTACTTATTGTAGACGCGGATCTCCGGGATCACGGGCGTGGTAGCGGCCAGCGCGATGGCGTAGATCTTGGCGTCGCCGTGATTCTGGAACAGGGACACGGGCACCTTGCAGCTGACGGGGCCGTGGAGCGCCTTGCGCAGCATGGCGGCATTCCAGTCACGGGGCATGCACATACGAACCTTCCGGGCATGGAAAATTTCCTTCATGCCGACGGTGATGCACCAGTCGGGAATGGCGTCCAGATCGGCGCCCGCGTTCATGAACGCGTTGATGGTCTTGGTCTCCCGTGCCAGCTTCAGCACACGGGTGGGGCGCTGGAGGAATTCCTCGTCCGTGCACACCTCACCGGGTTCCGGCGGCTCATTGAAGGCGATATGTCCCGTGATGCCGACGCCGCCCCAGCACATATCCAGCTTGCCCAGTTTCTGGATGGTCTCCCAGATGCGGCCTTCGTTGCCCGGCTCGGGGAAAATTCTCTGCTCCTCCGGCATGAGCAGCTCGGGGTCTACCAGGCCGTAGAAGATCCGGTCCATGCCGCCGCGGAAAGACAGCGGGTCGGTCTTGGGCAGATACTGCTTGTTCTCATCCAGATATTCGTCCATGTTGATGAACCAGCAGTTCTTCAGGCTGACCCGGTGCTTGTTGATCAGCTCCACCAGCCGGGCATAGGGGCCAAGAGGGCCATAGGGAACGATCATAACGGTCTTTTCGCCCTTGGCGTTGTTCTCCTGAATCAGCTCCAGAACCTCGATCGCCATTTTCCAATAAAGGTCCACCTCTGTCTCGCACAGCTCAACTTTGATGTTGCTGCCCTTGCCCAGCTCGGCGGCGGGAATCGTGCGGTAGTCTGCCATATTGTAACCTCCCAAAATTTATTTTTGAGCATATTGCCCATTTGCTGTTTTTATTGTAGCTGTGTTTTCGCCGTTTTGCAATATATGCAATCTGCACTTTCCTTTATCGAATGCACGAATCATAGAGAAATCCAGCGCTCCTGACGTGCGGATTCCAGACAGGCGTCCACGAACCGATTGCCCATAACGCCGTCTTCAAAGGTGGCATAGGGCACTTTTTCTCTGGCGTAGGCTTCCCCGTTCAGGGAGTCATAGAACGCCTGCATGGCATTCGTAAGCGCGTCCATCCAGCCGGGGGTGTGTCCGGCGGGGAGATGAATGTAGGGATGTACCTCCGGCAGAGCCGTGTTCCTGTCCACATAGACGCTCTCGTTGCCCCGCTCCCGCTGGCCTACCCAGAGCCGGTCGCACTGCTCCATGTGCCACGCAAACTCCTTTTCATCCCCGCTGACGGAAACCCGCAGGTCGTTCTTGTGTCCCAGCATACATTTGGAGAACAGAGCGCTGCCGGGGGTGCCGTCGGCAAACTCCACCATGACGGAGGTGGTGTCGTCGCTGCGCACCACGATCTCCCGCCCCGTTTCCGGGTCAATACGGATGGGATGGTGGGTGTACATTTTCGCGTACACTCTGGAAATGGGGCATCCCATGACAAAGCCTGCCGTATCCGCCCAGTGAACGCCAATATCCAGCAGCGCACGGGCGGGCGAGGTCTCCGGAATCCGACGGGGGGTGTAGTCGGTCTTCCGCGCCACAGACTCCTGCAAATACTGTCCCCCCACGTACAGCGGCCGGCCTGCCTGTCCCCGCTGAAGCCGCGCCCGCATTTCCAGCACTGCACCGTTCATCCGGCACTGGTAATTGATGGCATGGGCAATTCCGGCGGCCTTTGCCGCCGCCAGCACTTCCTCCGCCCCGGCGGTGGTCAGGCTCATGGGCTTTTCCGCGTACAGGTGCTTCCCCGCCCCGATGGCCGCCAGATTGATCTCGTCATGGAGAGCGTTGGGCGTGCAGTTATGGATCACCTGAATCTGCGGGTCCGCCACAGCCTCCTGCCAGCAGTCCGTCACCACGTCCGCATCGTAGTTTTCCTTCACCAGCGGAATGTCCTGTGCCTTGTGTACCACGATGGTGCGCACATGGACGTTGGGCAGCCGCCGCAGAGCGTCATAATGGAGCTTTCCCACAAACCCCAGTCCGATGATGGCCACGTTCCATTTTTTCATCGCATTCCCTCCTGTTATTTTGTTTCCTGCCTACAGTATAATCAAAAATGCCGCCAACCCACATATACCTTTCTTACGCATTTTTTCATACTTTTCACAAAATCTTGCAAAGTGCAGCCTTTCACGCTATACTGGTTACACAAATTCCATCACTTTTCAGGAGGACATTTTATGAACCTGTACACCCTTCACAACGACACTCTGACCGTGACCCTCGACGCCTGCGGGGCCGTGCTGCACAGCATCGTCAAGGGCGGCGCCGAATACCTCTGGCAGGGCAACGCCAGATACTGGGCGCGGCGGGACGCCAACCTGTTCCCCTACGTCGGCCGCCTGACCGACGGGCAGTACCTGCTGGACGGGAAGACCTACCCCATGACCATCCACGGCTTCTGCATCGGCACGGACTTTGCCGTGACCGAACAAACCGAGTCTTCCATCCGCTTCACCCTGAGAAGCAACGAGAAGACCCTTTCCATGTACCCCTTCCATTTTACCTTCCACGTATGCTACACCCTCCGGGGAAATCAGATCCGCAAGACCTGTCTGGTGGAAAACCGGGATTCCCGGGAGATGTACTTCGGCATCGGCGGGCACCCCGGCTTCAATGTTCCCCTTCGAGGACTGGGAGCTGGACTTTGCCGAGCCATGCCAGCCCGTGCGGGTGGATATGGACCCCGCCAATTACCGGCTTGCCGGCACCGAATCTCCCTATTCTCTGAAAAACGGCCGCACGATCCCCCTGACCCATGCGCTGTTCGATCTGGACGCGGTAGTGCTGGGCAATGTCAGCCGCGAATTGACCCTGCGCTCCAGCAAGTCTTCCCGCAGCGTCACGGTGTCCTTCCCGGACATGCCCTTCGTCGGATTGTGGCACGCGCCCAAAACCGATGCCCCCTACGTCTGCATTGAGCCGTGGGTCAGTCTCCCCTCTCACAGCGCCTTCGTGGAGGACTTCGCCAAGCAGGCGCACATGATCCACCTGCCCGCAGGCGAAACCTACCGCAATGAAATGACCATCACGCTGGAATGACCGATTGGGGCCGTATTTATGAAATATAAAACCCGCTTTCTTCTGTTTTTCGTGGCCATGGCGCTGTTCCACCTTGCGTCCAATTTCGCGCACCCCGTAACGCCCACCATCATTCAGGAGCTGGGTCTGCCGGACTATATGTTCGGGCTGATGCTGGCGGTCATGATGATCGCCAACTTCGCCCTGTCCCCCTCCTGGGGCAATATCAATCGGTTCATTTCCTCCCGCCAGTCCCTGCTCATCTGCTGCGTCGGCTACGCGCTGGCGCAGCTGGGGTTCGCCTATTCCACCACGCAGGCGGGCATTCTCTTTGTGCGGCTTCTGGCAGGCGTGTTCATCGGCGGCATGTTCGTCAGCATGCTGACCTATGTGGTCAACGTGGCAAGGCCGGAGGATATGGCAAAATACCTGACCTACAGCGCTACCCTCCATTCGGTGTTCGGCGCCTTCGGCTACTTGATCGGCGGCGTGGTTGGGGAATTTTCCATCCGCGCCACCTTCCTGCTGCAAGCAGCTACTTTGTTCGTCTGCGGCATCATGTTCCGGCTGTGCTGTGTGCCGGACGCGGAACGCACCGAAAAGGTGTCCATCAAAGAGCTGGCCGCCAAAAGCAACCCCTTCGACTCCTTCCGGGACGGCAAATATTTCATGAATACCGCCTTTGTCCTTCTGTTTCTGGTGAATATTCTCATCAATCTGGGAAATACCTGCTTCGATCAGGTGTTCAACTACTATCTGAAAGACCAGTTGGGGCTGACCTCCGCCTATAACGGCATCATCAAGGCCGTGGTGGGCTTCATCTCCTTCCTGTTCAACATGACGCTGTGCCTGTGGATCATCCGCAAGGCCGACACCGGAAAATCCACGGTGGTGCTGGTGGCCGTCTGCACGCTGGCCTCGCTGGGGACTGTCTTCGCGCCGCAGATTTCCGTTTTCCTCTCCTGCGGCATCGCGCTGTACGCCGGGTATTCCGTCAGCGTCCCCGTTTTGCAGGACATGGTGGCCACACGGGCAGACCCTGCCCAGAAAAATCTGGTCATGGGCTTTTATAACGCGACCAAATCCCTTGGCAGCATCATCGGTTCCCTGCTGGCGGGATTCCTGTACGCCATCCACGTCAAGCTGCCTTTTGTCCTGATCGCGGTGGTTTACGCCCTGTCCGTCGCCGCCGCGGCGGGGTATCTGGTATACTGCCGGGTCGGCGAGCGGGTCAAGTGCTGAGAAAACCATCCCCGAATGTCTCCCCTTTTTCAGGGGAGACATTCTTTATTTCTTAAGAAATGGTATATATACCATTTTCTTCTTGCTTTCCGCCGCCGCTTCCTGTATAATGGTCTTACATCAATCCCCCACGGGGAAGGAAAGGAAGGATAACACATGAAAACCCACTTGAGAAGACTGCTGATGTGCTGTCTTCTGCTGCTCATCCTCCCGATGGCTGCCTTTGCGGAGGAAAACGAATTGCCTGTGGAATGGGTTCGCTATGGCCACGGCCTGCCGAACCCCGCGTCTGTGGACGCCCACGAGCTGACCGAAGAAGCCATTACCCTTGAGGGCGTCGCCTACGCGCCCAAGCTGGAAAATGGCCGTGTCTATGTCCGTCTGGAAGACCTTGCCGCCGCCAAGCTGGTGCGGGAAAACGGCGACGCGCTCCAGACGCTGGGGCTGGCCGTGTCCGATCTGCAAATCGAAAACGGGCAGCTGAAAGCCCCGGGCAAGGAGGAAGCCCTCGCCCAGTTCCTCAGCACCGCCGGAGTGGGTGTCTCGCTGGACGATTCCTTCACGCTGGCAAACGCCGGAGAAGGAAAGCTTATCATCCGCATTGCGGGCTTTGCGGCGAAGGACAGCACTGACGCCGCTCCCGCAGCCGGTGACGGCGAGGTGGCGGTTGAAGCAAAGGGCGCGAGCCATCTGGATCCCTACGAGGATTCCACCATCCCACGCCCCTCGGTAACAACGGTTCACGTGTACTATTTCGGCGCCACGTCCTATCCGGTCGATTCGGCCGCTCCGGGAGACAATCAGGAGCAGCCTCCCCTTGGCCGGGTCACGGTTTCGACCTTCCTCATTGGCGTTGCCTACAGCCAGGAGGATCTTGACAACGGCGTGAGCTATTATCTGACGCTGGATAGTGAAGACCCCAGCAGTGCGCTGAGCTTTGATATCAGGGACGAAAACCATACTTCGCTCGCCCCCGGAACGACCTACAAAGCACTGGATGCCGCCGAGAAGACCACGAACGCTGCGCACAGTGATACCTCAATAAACGTGGCGGGGCACAGCGAAGAAGCGGCTAAGATGTTCCCCACCATCCGCCTTTCCTCGGATCCCGACGGAAAGGACATCGTCAAGAACATCCGCTTCGAGAACAAGACCCCGGAGGGTACGGAATTTGTGGAGCAGGGCGAGAACGGCCATACCCCCACCGGAAATCCGCCGGCGGGCTATCATCACGACCAGAATCGGGACAAAGGGCGTGCCACCGCCTACGCGCCGGACAGCATCACCACGGTCACGACGAACCCGGGCGACCCCACGGACGTCGTCATCGAGATTCGGGACGTGGTCTATGTAGGCGATCTGAAGCCCTCCGCCTGGTAAGCGCCGCCAGCCGAAGACGATTTATTCAGAGGTTCCATAGTATAAAAAGCCGCCCCGCCGGGCGGCTTTTTCCTGTTCCGAAAAAAAATTTTCCCCAAAATGTGACGTTTGTGTGGTAAAAACTTATTATCAGGGTGAAGGACAAAAAGGAAGGAAGTGACCCTCAAATGGAAGACGCAAAAATCCTCGACCTGTATTTTGCCCGGGACGAGGTCGCCATAAGGGAAACGGATACAGCCTACGGCAAACGGCTGCACACACTGGCAAAGAATATCCTGCAAAACCGGGAGGATGCCGAGGAAAGCGTCAACGACACCTATGCCGAAGTCTGGAAAAGCATCCCGCCCCGGCGTCCCAAATATTTCTTTGCGTTTCTGGCCTCGATCTGCCGTCACCTCTCCCTGAACCGCGTGGACTGGAAGCAGGCCGCCAAACGCCGCGCCCAGGTCGTTCCCCTCACCGAAGAAATGGAAAACTGCATCCCAGATACCGTTCACGAGCGGCAGATGGAGGCAAAGGAGCTGGGCAGGCTGCTGGACTTATTTCTGGAAAGTCTGCCAAAGGACAGTCGCCTGATTTTCCTGCGGCGGTACTGGTATGTTGACTCCGTCCCCGAGATCGCCGCCCGATACGGCATGACGGAAAGCAAGGTCAAAATGCAGCTGAGCCGGACGAAGGAAAAGCTCCGCTCATTTCTGGAACAGGAGGGAATTTACGTATGAACGGACAGGAAATCTTTTTGGGGCTGAGCTACATCAGCCGGAAGTACATTGAAGAAGCGGAGACGGAAACCGGCGGCGCCGGCAAAGCCCACCGCATCCGCAGGCCCTTTCTGCTGGCGGCGGTAATCGCCCTTCTGCTGCTTCTGGTGGGGTGCGCGGCGGTCTACGTTCTCAGAATGCAGAGCCTGAAAGTGGGGGAGTTCAGCTTCTACATTCCCACGGAGTATGACGAGAACGGCGAAGCCATTCCCATGGCGAGCCATGAGCCGATCACATTGCTTTCCCGGCAGGGAACCAATATGGAAGCGCTCAAAGAATGGATAGCCTTCAAGAACTCATACGATCAGGATTCGACGGTCATGATTGAGTCGGATTTGGCCATGAAATCCGGTCATCCATGGGACATCCCGGAAAACTATTACTTCACCTACGACTGCTACAGCCCGGAAATGGTGGACAAACTGAACGAAATCGTGGAAAAATACGATTTGAAGCTGCTGTCCACCATCATTCAACTGGATCGGTATGAAGGGAGCGTTCCGCTCGATTCTCTCGGCCTGACTGGGCTAACCTACGATGAACCCAATGTTCAGGTGGCATACGAGGGCGGCAGCTTTCATCTGGAGGGCACCTTCCACATGGATATGCGCATCACCGGGGATTTTGGAGACTGGAAATGGGAGAAAAGCTGGGTATCCGTCCGGTATTCTTTGAAAGACTATTTTGACCCCAGCACCGGCGCCATGCTGGAATCCAAGGACTATGACGAGTGGGACTATACCCGCCGGGACGGGAAAACGGTTTTGCTGGTGCTGAACGAGGACACCGCCGAGATTTTCGCGGACTTGCCGGACGCGTTCATCACGATCGACCTGGATTCCAAAATACTGGTGGACGGCAAGGAGGTCCCGATGACCCGGGCGGCGCTGGAACAGCTTGCGGAGCTGTTTGACCTGTCCATCCAGCCCCACCCCACGACCATGGAGCAGGTGGAGAAATACAAGGCGGACGCCAAGGCTGCCTACGAAGCGGAAAGAGCGGCTGAACGTGCCGAACAAGAGGCCATATGCACCATGGGCTATCAGGAATACGTGAACTACCGGCTGGGAGAAGATGGGGCGGAATGGCAGTCCTATATTCTGTACGACCTGAACGGCGACGGCGTTGAGGAACTAATTATTGAAGGCTTGGATATCCTTTCCATGAAGGACGGAGAATCCTACCGCTATTTTGACATGAACGGAGCCACCGGGTCTAGTATCAGGGGATTTGCTCCGTGTGAAAAAGGCGTTTTTGAGATGTATACGGATGAAATTTTCCGGATGTGCCAATACAATTACTATCGGGCAAATCCGGAAAGCGCGGAATTCCTGACCGGTGTTGTCTACGATACGAAGACGGACAAGTGGTACAGAAGTCTGGACGGCGGTACCAAAAACACACAGCCCATCTCGGAAGCGGAAGCCAGAGGCATCATGGACGCCCATCCACAGGAGGAAATACAGTGGATTCCGCTGGTGAAATTTGGACAGCCCTATACTTTTGTTGCCTACTCTGACCCCTACGCGGCGTATATTGCGAATATTCTGGATCGCTTCAGCAATGGGGAAGACTTTACGTACACCCTCATGGATCTGAACGGAGACGGTGTTCAGGAACTGATTATCAAAATGCCGGACGCACAGAATATGGGGATTTACACGATCCTGAATGGGGAGATAAAAGATTACGCATTCGGCGTCACCTACATCTGCGAGGGCAACATTTTGGAAGAGTGCGAAATATGGGATGATACCGGGCGCAGATACTATGGTTTCTACCGCTGCGGCGCGGAAGAGGCCGAGTTCATTGAAAAAGTCGTCCGCGACCCATACACCCTGTATTGGGGTCACGCGTTTGCCGGACAGGATGGAAAAACCATACGGGAAGATCAGGCTTGGGAGATCATCAATTCATATAAGCACATCGATCTGACCATGAAATCCTTCACGGAATACCCCCTGCGGTGACGCAAAAAGAGCTGACTGGCAAATGGGGTACAGTTCAAATCCGCTATGCCTATATCATTGAATGCAAGCACTCCTTGCCTCTCCCTATGGGAGCGGTAGCTGAGCGAAGTAAACTGTACCCGCATATTGGCATGAGAAATGGAGCGCATCTGTATCGATGCGCTCCATTCGCTGTTTTACGGCCACCCATGAAAGCCGGGGCGGATGGCCTTTTTCATTCGTATTCCTTATGATATTTCCGCTGTGCCCTCACCCATCTGCCGTTCATGCGGTAGAAGGGGGCAGGCGCGTCGAACTCCGTGTCGTCGATGGTCATGTCGGCGCGGATGGCGCTGTCATAAGCCGATTTTCCCAGAAACGGGATGGGCAACCTTGCATACCACGTCAGAAACCGCGCGTGGAAGCGCACCTCGGCGGCGAAGGAATGAACGGAGACGTTCGCCGCGTGGGTCGCCAGAATCGCCCGCTTTTCGTAGACGGACAGGCTGTCCGGATTCTGGATGTAGATTTTCTCATGGTCGCAGACCGTATGGCCCGCGGCCTTGTTGTTTTCCTCAAGGAAGCGGGGGATTCTCCCCGCCCAGCCATGGAAGCCGGCGGCTGCGCCTTTCCTGTAAATTTCCGCGTAGTGTTCGGGAACGTCGATGGAGCCGTCCCCCGCGAAGGAGGCGATATGCCGGACGTACAGCTCCGCAATGAGGTACGGCCCCTCCGCTTTTGGGCTGAGAAAATAGGCTTTCAGCGTCTTGTCGTGCCTCTGCCCCCGCGCCGCCACCACCCGGTTGATCTCCTGATTCAGCCGCTTCCGGTTTGCCACGGTCGGCTCCGAAAGGCACTGCGGCAGCACATCCGTGTCGAAAGCGATAAAGGAAACGGTGACGCCGGGGGTATCCCCGTCCGCGATCAGGCCGTTCTTGGCATCAAACTCCTGCTCTCTCAGCTTGAACAGGCTGTAGACGTACCCGCCCTGCCGAGGAACGGCGTAGCAGTACCAGTCGTCGAAAAATTTGTCGCAGTCCCGCAGCTCGTCCCGATCGTTGGGAAAGGTCGTAATGCCCTGCCCCACGAGAATATCCGCAAGAGATTTTGCCGCCGCGTAAAATCCGTCGGACGCGGCGCGTATCTCCCCGGCGTCCAGACAGCCCCGGCGCATCAGCTCCCGGAAAAAGGTCGGGACGGCCTTTTCCTCCACGGCGGCTCCCGTTATCGATTCCAGTTCCATACCCTAATCCTTCGCCCAGCCGTAGGCGCACTTGAGCGCCTTGTTCCAGCCGCGAATGCGCTTTTCCCGTTCCTCTGCCCCGATGTTCGGCGCGAAGGTACGGTCGATCGCCCAGTTCTGCACTACATCTTCCTTGCTCATCCAGTACCCCACCGCAAGCCCGGCCAGGTACGCCGCGCCCATGGCGGTTGTCTCCACGCAGCGGGGGCGCTGCACCGGCGCGTTGATAATATCCGCCTGCGTCTGCATGAGATAATTGTTGGCGCATGCGCCGCCGTCCACCTTCAGCGCTGCCAGACGGATGCCGGAATCGGCCTCCATGGCTCGCAGAACGTCGTTGGTCTGGTAGCACAGGCTGTCCAAGGTCGCGCGGATGATGTGATATTTGTTGACGCCCCGGGTCAGTCCCACGATGATTCCCCGGGCGTACTGATCCCAATGGGGTGCGCCCAGACCGGTGAAGGCCGGGACGACGTAGCAGCCGTTGGTATCGGGCACCTTGGTCGCCATGTACTCCGAGTCGGGGGAGGAATCAATGAGCCGCATCTCGTCCCGCAGCCACTGGATCACCGCGCCCCCCACGAACACCGAGCCCTCCAGGGCATACTCCACCTTGCCGTTGAGGCCCACGGCAATGGTGGTCAGCAGGCCGTTTCTGCTCTCACAGGGGATTTCCCCGGTGTTCATCAGCATAAAGCAGCCGGTGCCGTAGGTGTTTTTGGCCTCTCCGGGCTGGAAGCAGGTCTGGCCGAACAGCGCTGCCTGCTGGTCTCCCGCCGCCCCCGCGATGGGGATGGGCGCACCGAAATACTGTGCCAGCGCCTCGCCGTAAATGCAGCTGCTGGGCTTGACCTCCGGGAGCATACACTTGGGGATGTCCAATTCTGCCAGAATTTCATCGTCCCAGCGGAGGGTATTGATGTTGAACAGCATGGTGCGGGAAGCGTTGGAATAGTCCGTCACATGGGCTTTGCCGCCGGTGAGCTTCCAGATGAGCCATGTCTCCACGGTGCCGAACAGCAGCTCGCCCCGCTCCGCCCGCGCCCGGACGCCCGGCACGTTCTCCAGAATCCAGCGCAGCTTGGTGCCGGAAAAATAGGCGTCGATGACCAGACCGGTCTTGCCCCGGAATTCCTCCACCAGCCCCTTCTCCTTCAGCTCGTCGCAATACGCACTGGTGCGGCGGCACTGCCAGACGATGGCGCGGCACACCGGCTCGCCGGTTTTTCTGTCCCAGACGATGGTGGTCTCCCGCTGGTTGGTGATGCCGATGGCGGCAATGTCGGCGGCGGTCGCCCCGATGTTCGCCATAGCCCGCTGGGCGACCTCTATCTGGGTAGACCAGATCTCGTTGGCGTCATGCTCCACCCAGCCGGGCTGGGGGAAATACTGGGTGAATTCCTTCTGGGCGACGGAACACATTTCTCCCTGCTCGTTGAACAGGATGCAGCGGTTGGACGTGGTGCCGGCGTCCAGCGCCATGATGTATTTTGCCATTTGGGGTTCCTCCTGAAAGCAAGATGAAAAGGCGGGCTGACGCCCGCCTTTCAGAATCGTTTGTCTATCCGGTCATTTTACACCATGTCCTTCATTTTTGCAACGCCTGCCCCGAAAACGGCGCTCAAAATCTCCCAAAAGCATAAACGGCCTGTTCCCTTTTTGTCGGATATGTCAATTCTCCGTGCCGTCAGTATCCGGGGTCTGCTTGGTGTAATACTGCGCCTGGGCGTGCCAAAGCTCGGCATATTTCCCCGACTCCTGCGCCAGAAGCGCCTGATGGGTTCCCTGCTGGATCACCTGACCGTCGCTGAACACGGCGATTTCGTCGCAGAACCGGCAGGACGACAGCCGGTGGCTGATGTAGATGGCCGTGCGGTCGCCGGAAATGGCGTTGAACTTCTCGTAGATCTCCGCCTCGGCAATGGGGTCAAGGGCGGCGGTAGGTTCGTCCAGAATGATGAAGGGCGCGTCCTTGTAAAGCGCCCGGGCAATGGCGATCTTCTGCGCCTCGCCGCCGGAAACCTCCACGCCGTCCTCGGCAAAATCCTTGTAAAGCATGGTGTCCAGCCCCTTGGGCATGGCCGCCAGCCGGTCGCCGAAGCCCGCATCCATAAGGGCTTTCGTCGCCCGCGCCCGGTCGTACTTGGCGCTGCCCGCCACATTTTCTCCCAACGGCTGGGACAGGAGCTGGAAGTCCTGAAACACCACGGAGAAAATCTGCATATAGTCCTGATAGTTATACTTGCGGATGTCAATGCCGTTCAGGAGAATTTCTCCCTCCTGCGGGTCGTACAGGCGGCACAAAAGCTTAATAAAGGTGGTCTTGCCGCTGCCGTTTTCGCCAACGATTGCCAGCCGCTTGCCGACCTTGAACTTCATGGACACATTTTTCAGCGCCCAATCCACCCGGCCGGGGTAGCGGAAAGACACGTTGCGGAATTCCACCTC
>OLZA01000912.1_pt1 | contig 12351 bp, 11 predicted proteins | sample 1673431 | NCBI WGS metagenome assembly OLZA01 (sample SAMEA103958111, study PRJEB25191) | human gut metagenome | biome: human-associated habitat [ENVO:00009003]; feature: intestine environment [ENVO:2100002]; material: feces | place: Germany | collected 2013/2015 | reverse complement strand
AATGCATTAAAAACTATTCAGTTAATTGGTAATTTGTCAAATACTAATAATTATGATTATGATACAGAAGATGTCTCTAAAATATTTAAAGCCCTTAAAGAAGAGATTCAGATTGCAGAATCAAGATTTAAAACTACAAAGAAAAAAGAACAATTTAAGTTATAGGAGGAGTTTATGAGTTATAAAGAAATAATTAATAAATTGACACCATTTGATTATTCTAAATATATGAATATATCCAGTAATGAAAAGTTGATGATTTATGCGGCTTATGAATTAAATGAACGAAAAGTACCGTTAACATTTAATTATATTTGTATTGCAGCATTTAAGTTATTTCCTGAAAAATTTTGTTGTGATGAAGAATTTAAAGAATTCCCGTCTATTGATAGGTTAAATCGAACGTATATGCACCTAAAATATGTCAAAAACGGTAAACCTTATTTGACAGGATCGATGAAAAATGGGTATTCACTTACTAGTTTTGGTATTGCTAGTGCATTAGAAGTTAAGTCAATCATTACTAATTCAGTTATTGACAAAACTGTAAAAGTTCCAGTTATTGATAAACATAAGAAGGGTTTTGGAAAGGATTATAAGGAGTTTGTTGAAACTCCAGAATATAAGAAATATTTGCTAACGCAACAAATTGATTTGATGTTTATTTGGAAGTTTTTCAATGTTATACCGTATACTCAAATAAAATCTATTAAAGATGATTTAAATGATATTAAGGAATATGCTAAAACAATGCATGATAGTACATGTATTGAATTTATTACCGAAGTACAGAAATTATTATAATAAAGAAAGTGGGAGATTATATGAGTACAATTGTTGTAAAAACTGCTTTACGAAAGAGAACTTAAAAATGCCTTAGGAGATGATATTTTAAGGTACGTTGCGGAATTAGTAACAAATGCTGATGATAGTTATAAAAGGTTAGGTGATGATACTGACGTTCCTAAAGTAATTAAAATAGAATTGCAAGAAGATAAACGTTTCAAAGATGGTTATATGATATCTGTTACTGACAATGCTGAAGGTATGTCAATCGAAAGATTAGAAAAAATATTTGGAACATATGCTGATGATAATGCAAATGGAATGGATTTTCATGCTAGAGGCATCTTTGGGCAAGGGGCTTCTGATGTACTTCAATCTTCAGCAATGGAACATCGTACTGCAAGAATAGAATCTATTAAAGATAATCAAGTTAGTAAGTTAACATATAATATGGATGAGAATTTGATTGCATCCATACAAACTGAAAGTCTAAGCTTGTCTGGAAATAGACTTCAACAATATCGTGACAGTATAAATATTCCGAAAAATGGAACAAAGGTTACATTTGGAATTCCATCAAACGTTAAATTTAATAAAAGAATTATTGAAAATTTGCCGGAAGCTATAAGTAAGTATTATTCGTTTAGATATTTGTTAAATCAAAGTAATAGACATGTTTATTTTAAATATAACGATTCTATATATTTGTTATCTTCAAAAAACTATCAATTCAAATCTGAAAATCAATTACTAGATGAAGATTTTTCTTTTAAATTTGACGATAAAACAATAAATTGCAGTTTAAAACTCTATTTAAATAACAACAAGAAAAATGATGGTACTCACATTATTGTTCGAGATGAAAACTATATTATATATGACAATACGATGTTTGATTTTCAAAATAGTTCTTCTGCTCAAAACGTTTCAGGTGAGCTTGTTATTAATGGATTGTATGAAATATGTCATAGACATTTAAATGATACTGAAAATCCAGATGCAATTATTCATGATAACAGAACAGGATTTGATACTAAAAATCAGTTTTATATATTGTTGAATAAATCGATTAATCCTCTTATTGATCGTGTTTTGCGTGAAAATAGTAAAGAGATAAAAATTACCAATTTAAATAATAACAAAAAATTTAATGATGCATTAAAGAAGTTGAATAAATATTTGAAATCTGAACTTAATGACACAATTGGTGGAGGAAACTTAATTGGTAAAGTTCCTCCTATTGAAGGAATAAAGTTTGTTAGAAATAATATTAGCATAACTAAAGATAAACAGTATGATTTAAAACTTTTAATAAATAGTAATCTTGTGCCATCTGGTCAATCAGTCAATATTATTTGTGAGGATAATAATGTTGAATTTACCCCATCAAAATTAGAATATTCTTCGAGTGAAATTGTTGATGGTCTGGTAATTAAAAATGTAACTATTAAAGGAAAAAATTTAACTGTTGCACCTATTATTATGAGAGCAAATACTGGCGCAAGAACCGCTACTGTTACAATTGAGGTAATAGATGCTGATATTCATTATCCTGATGGCGGATTGGAATTCTATCCAAATAATGTAACTTTGATAGAAGGAAAGCAACATTTTGTTAAATTATATATTGATTCAAATGTGATTCCACTGGATAGTTCTATTTCTATTATTAGTAATGAGTTAGAATGTCCTTCGATTATTCGATGGACTCGTGATAATTTAATTAATGAAAAAATTGGAGTCTTAAATGTGCCTTTAAATGGAGGGCAAAAGAATCAAACATATGATGTTTGTGCTTCGTATAATAATGTAACCTCTCATGTTAGTGTGACCATTATTGAGGCTTCAAAAAATGAGCCTCAAAGTGGTGGATTAATTTCCGGTTTTAAATTGGAGCCTAATGAAATGTTTTTTCAATCTTATTTTAATCCACATGATCATTTTATTTATATTAATAGTAGTAATTTTATTAACGAAAAAATAATGGGGGATTTATCAGATAAAAATCCTGATAGTCCAACTTTTAATTCTCAACAGTCTAAATATTTATGTGATATAATATCTCATGAGGCTGCAAGTTATTTAGTTAAGCAACGAAATATAAGGAACGGAGAAGTAAATTTTGATAATTTTGAAAATGCGGTCGAACAAGTACAAACTTTAATTCAAAAAGAAAAAAATAAAATATATACTCAAATATATGCTGCTATAATGGGAATATCAGAAGAAAGCAAAGATTAAAAACATTTTAGAAATTTAAATAAACCTCTAGTTTTTCTAGAGGTTTATGCTTTTTAATTAATTTTTTGTCTTATCTATGGTTATTTTTTGCATTTCACTAATATACTTTTACTATTTTTCATTGTCTATAATTTTTTCGATTTCAGTTCCAATTCGTTTAATGACTCCTACAACCAGTGCATTTCCCATCATGAAATATCTTTTTTTATCACTCATACCAGTATCTGTCCAGTTATCTGGAAAACCGTTAATTCTTTCACATTCCTTTGGTGTTAACAATCTTAATTTTTTTGTTTTATAGTCTTCAATCACGTGGGTGGTTCTGCTAACACCACTCTCACTAGTTAACATTGTTCTTGCTGGAGCATCTAAGTTATCTGGGAACGGCATTGCTCCTTCAGAATAATAATACGGTTCGCCATTTGGTTTTGTTCTTGGTATTTTTTTACTACCTTTTAAGAAAGCAAATTTTTCAATTTGTTTTTCTGTTAAAAAATATTTAGAATCGACTTCATCTTCTTCTCGAATATTTCGTAATGGAAATACTAAGTTATAATTAGATTTTACTTTTACTGTATATATATTACCATTTTTCATAACACCGGCATTATAAAATTGACACTTGAATAAATTGCTTACTTCAATTAAATCTTTATATTCAGCTATATTTGCTTTGGTAATTGCTTCATAACTGTCTTTAATTGGAAATTGTTGAACAAAAATGCCATCTTTAAATATTACATCTTGATCTTCAATTTTTTTCATTTTCTTATAATAGTTTGTTGATTTATGGTATGCAAAAATATATGTTCTTCTTCTTTTTTGAGGTAGTCCATATTCTCCAGCATTGATTACTCGCCATTGTACATCATAACCGTTTTCATAAAAACTTCTTAACATCATTCCAAAATCTCTTCCACGTTGTTTTGCTGGAGATATTAAAAGTCTATCTACATTTTCTAATAATACAAACGGAGGTTGTTTGATTGCTAACGTTTGTTCAATTGCCCACCAAAGAACACCTTTTTTTCCTTCGATTCCTTTACTATTAGAAAGAGTTTGCGCAACAGAATAATCTTGACATGGAAAACCTCCAACTAATAAGGTGTGGTCTGGAATATCATGTTTATCTACTTCAAAGATATCTACGTTAGATACATCTTTTTCACCAAATCTTTTTACATAACAATCATATGCTTCTTGTGTTTTGGTTGCTGGTTCCCATTGATTAGCCCATAGAAATTTCCAATTTCCTGTTTCAGTTACTTTGTCGTTTTTTAATTCAATATGATTTAATCCGCAACGAAAACCACCAACTCCTGCAAAAAGTTCAACAACCGTTTTTTCCATGTTAAAATACCTCCTGACATTGTTTTAAAATTATAAATATATTATAATAAAAGCAAATGAAAAGATCAACCTTTTCTTAATATTATTATAAATGATTTCGTTGAAAAGATCAACCATCAGCCTATATTATTTTAAACTAATTTTAGAAAAAAAACAAGATCGATTGGAGGTTTTTATGAAAAAAGGTAGAAAATATTCTGAGTATGAGATTAGTATGATTGCTAATACTGCTTTAGGTAAAACTTTTAGACAAATTGAAAAAGAAGACCTTACAACTTTTGAAGAAAAACAAGTTCAAAAAGGAAGTCTTGGACAAATTATTGAAACAGCATTATATGGCATTGAAACGAATAGTGAGTCGGAACCGGATTTTATAGATGCTGGAGTGGAATTAAAAGTAACGCCTTATCGTAAGAATAAAAATAATTCGTTGTCTGCAAAGGAACGTTTGGTATTAAATATTATTAATTATATGACTGAGTATGCGAATAGTTTTGAAAATAGTCACTTTTGGTTTAAAAATCATAAGTTAGAAATTTTATGGTATTTGTATGAAGACAATAAAAACAATTTGGATTTTGTGTTAACGCATGCTAATTTAATTGATTTAGAAGTGAGTGAGGACTTAAAACAGATTGAGAAAGATTGGAATACTATTATTGAAAAAATCAAGGCTGGTAAAGCTCATGAAATATCAGAGGCAGATACTATGTATTTGGGAGCGTGTACAAAAGGTGAGTCTAAGAAGTCAGTTCGTACTCAGCCTTTTAGTGACATCAAAGCAAAACAAAGAGCATTTTGCTTTAAGCAGTCTTATATGACACAATTAGTTCGTAAGTATATTGGTGATTATCATAATGTAGAAAAAATTCTTAAAGATAGTTCTGATACGTTTGATTCTTTTGTCAATCGAGTAGTAAATAAATATAAAGGTAAAACTCAAATGGAATTGATTCAGGAATTAGGAATTAGTCCGAATTGCAATTCAAAAGCGATATTCATGATGATTGTTAATAGAATGTTTCAAGTTAAATCAAAGTTAAAAAATACAGAAGAATTTCAGAAAGCAAAGATTATTCCTAAAACAATACGTGTAGAAGAAAATGGTACGATTGAACAATCGATGTCATTTCCATATTTTAGTTTCGAGTATATATTTAATACAGATTTTGAAGATTCCACTTTTCGTGAAGAGTTAGAGACTACTAAGTATATGTTCTTTGTTTTCAAAAAAGAAAAAGGAGAATACGTTTTCAAAGGAATTAAATTATGGAATATGCCAGAGAATGTTATTGATACTAGTGTTAAAGAAATGTATGACAAGACAAGAGAAGTAATTCGAACTGGAAATATAGTAAATCATATTGATGAACAAGGACGTAGGCTTACAAATTTTCCTGGTATAAGTGATAATGGTGTTTGTCATGTAAGACCACATGGACGAAATGCTGCTGATACAATTCCTTTACCTGTAAAAGACAAATTAACAGGTGCTGACAGATATACGAAGCAATGCTTTTGGTTTAATAACAATTATGTAAAAGAGATTATTGCAGACATTATTAAATAAGTTATTATGTTTGGAGTGAATAAAAATGTCAAAAAATGGTAAAAATGCCGAAGCTAAAACATGTACTATTTTAATTATGATTCTCTTTTTTGGAATTTATTTGATTTATAAAATAATTCAATGGATTATCCGATTTATGGTAAAATTTACCAAATAAAAAGCACATTTTTGTGCTTTTTTGGTGTTAACAACCGCAGTTGCCTCTGTTATTTCCTGTGCAGAAGAAGATTAGGAAAATAACAATGATAATTGCCCAAACCCAGCCTGAACCGAATCCGGAATTATCGTTACTATTTGGCATGCAAACTGGATAACCACATCCGTACATCATAGCTAACACTCCTTTCATTATATTATATTGTTCTTGATTAATTTGGTCCATAATAATGATTGGGGAAAATAGCAATCTGTGGTATACTTATCCTATAATAGGTGGTGGTATCCATGTTTGTGTTAGATGGGGAAGAGTGTGTTTTAGAATTCAGGCAGTTGTTAAAACAAAATCGTTATATTCCGTTTCGTGAGTATCAAGATTTTTTAAATCGATATGATGATTTGTTTCGTAGAACAGATATAACAAACGAAAAGGAAGAATTACGTACGATTGCCAATTCTGGTTACGAACTGATTCAAAAGCACAATCAAGCAGTTATTGATCATCAAATGGTTTTATATAAAGATTACTTTGATCACATGTTTGATGAAATCGATCCATCCATTCATTTGGATGAAGAACAACGACGGGCTATTTTAGACCAAGAAGATTATTCTTTGATTATCGCTGGAGCAGGCGCAGGAAAGACGACTACCATGGCTGCTAAAGTGAAGTTCTTAGTGGAACAACGTAACGTTTCACCATCTAAGATTGCTGTTATCTCTTATACTAATCAGGCAACAGAAGAGTTAGAAGAGCGAATTCGTTATGAATTTCATTTACCTGTTCACGTTATGACGTTTCACTCTTTGGGAATGCAAGTCGTACGTCATATGTTCAATACACCACTGAAACCGGTTGTAGAAGGAGAACAAAAACAGATTATTATCGATTTTGTAAAGCAGGAACTGTTTCCTAATCCTTCTTTGCTAGATGATTATGTTGAAACATTCAATGCTTATAAAGTGGGTGAGTATCCTTTATTTTCCAAAGGATTCGTTGCAAATTATAAGAAGTTTCGTACGTTTGACGAATATTTTGCTGATTATAAAAAACGAAAACTTGCGGAAAACAAGGATCAACTTTTAAAAATTGTGACGTACCGAATGGAAAATTACTTAAAAGACTTTCGAACGTTAAAGAATGAGCGAGTTAAGTCGGAGGCAGAGGCTAGAATTGCTGATTTCTTGTTTTATAACGGAATTCCTTATGAGTATGAACAACCGTATCCAGAACGAATTGATCAAGAACGAGCATATTTACCAGATTTTACCATTTATGTCGATGATATTCCTATCTACATCGAGTATTATGGTTTATCTACGTCTACTCATCATGGCACAAACACATTATCTAAACGCACTTTTGAAAAGTATCAAGAAATTCGTCATAAGAAACGAGTCTTTCACAAAAACCATCACAATCGTTATATTGAATTGGATTACGAACTTGAAATCGATGGTAAAAAGCTTTCTTATTTAGATATTTTAAAAATTGAACTAGCAAAATATCATGTGCCAATGAAACCACGTTCTTTAGAAGAAATTTATGATCAGATTTTGGATAACAACGTGGAAGCAGAGTTTTTTAACTTCGTCAATTTAATGTTAGATATTATTGCGAAAATTAAAGCCAATGTGAATCGAAATCGTTACTTGGATAAAATCAGAGAGTTCGTCATTTCTCAAGATGTACCAGATTCTTTAAAATCTACTTGGATTCATGAAGCAAAACTGTTGAATCGTCTATATTCTTATTATGAAAGCCAAATTTTACCAAAAAGTCGTGTCGATTTTGCTGATATGATTTATTATGCCAACAAATACATGACTTCGATGCGTGATAATTTAAGTGGTTTGGAATATGACTATATCATTATTGATGAGTATCAGGATATTTCATTGGACCGTTATCAGTTTGCTAAAAACTTGTCTGTTTTAAGTAATGCCAAAGTAATATCTGTAGGAGACGACTGGCAGACAATTTTCTCTTTTGCAGGTTCTAGAATTGATTTGTTCTATCGTTATAGTCAACTTTTTGCTGGATCCAAACAACTGTTCATCAATCACACGTATCGTAACAGTCAGCAATTAATCAATCAAGTTGGCCAGTTTATTATGAAAAACCCGTTACAAATCAAAAAGGACTTAATTTCTTCCAAACGACAAGATCATCCGATTCGAGTTCGTTATTATATGGACGATGAATTTGCAGTTTTGGAAACTGTCATCGGTGAAATTTATGAGCAAAACCCGAATCAACACATTTTAATATTGGCAAGACGTAATAAACGCTTGCGTGATATGTTCGAATCCGGTCAATTTATCAAAGGAATCGGAACGCGAGCAGTCTCTAAAAAATATCCGAATGCTTACATCGATGCTATGAGTGTTCACAGTGCCAAAGGTCTCGGTGCTGATCAAGTTATTTTACTTCATGTGACGGATACGGATTTTCCTTGTATTGAACCAGAACGCATGTGGCTTGTGAAATTATTTACTCCGACTGCTTTTGAAGAGGAATTTCCAGATGCCGAAGAAAGACGCGTTTTTTATGTCGCATTGACTAGAACTAAAAATCAAGTTTACTTATTAACACCTTCTAATATCGATAAACAATCTAGATTTTTAAAAGAGTTATTTTAAGACATTTGCATTTTTTAAATCGATGTGTTATAATAATAGTATCGTTAATGAAAGAAATGGAGAAGTGTTCTTTTATGGGATGCTTCTTTTTTTTCGCCTTTCCATTTCTATTTGACATTTTTTATAAAATGTGATATAATTTAGAAGCTTTCTTATAAGAGACGGTTCTTATCAAAAAAGAAAGAATGGAAGGGGATTTTGATATGAAAGGAAATGTTAAACAAGTTATGGATAATCAATTACAAGTTGATAATTTATTAAAACAATTAAATTTAGGAGTGAATCCGACTTTAAAAACGATTCAAGATGATATGGTTCGTATTTTAACGGATTTTTATAGAGACTCCGAAACAGCCAAGAATATTGGTTGTACAGAAGAAGAACGTAAGCAAGCTCAAATATTTGCAAATAGTTCTTATAGTAAAGCACAGTCTATTTTAGATATTGTTTCTGTTTATAGTGATCAATCTGCGGCATCAAAATTAGCAAAAAAATTGCCTGACATCTTAGTTCCACTTAAAGATGAAGAAACAGTTCTTCTTTCTATTATGGGCAAGACACTTTCATTACCTCGTTCTGATCGAGCTTCTGATTCTACAATTGCTGGTTACGCTAATATTTCTGCTAACGTGTATTATGCATTTTATACAATTTTAGTACGTCAGTTATTGAAAAAAGAAGATGAAAGAGCAAATCAACAAATGGAATGCGAACCTTTGACTCAAAATGATTTTGTAACGTTTACTAAAAATTTACCTTTGATGAAGAAGGTTGCTCGTATTTCTGCACTTTGGCCAAAAGAAGATGAACATGTATCAGATGATACGTTCCAAAAATCGCTTGGTACTAAAATTGGATAGAAACCGTTTCGGTTTCTTTTTTTTAAACTTTTCATCTTTTTACACATTTTTCGCACAAAAATTACACAAATTTTTAGTATCATGGATAATGTAAGGAAGGTGATAGAAGAATTATAGAAAGAAAAAACATGAAGTAAATATAGTTAAATTCTATTTATATAAAAGGAGATGCAAAACTATCATTCAATTAAAACTAGTTGGTTCTGATTCTAAAAATGGAATCAAAATCATGAAAACTCTCAAAAAACTCGAAAGAGAACTCAATTGTGAAATAGAAATTGATCAAATCTCTTCTCAAGATAAGCACAAATACCATGTAAACGTTACTCCAACTCTCATTATTAACGATCAAGTATTCTCATCTGGAAATGTTCCAACGGAAAGGGAACTTTCTAGAGTTTTAAAACCTATGTTAGAAGGAATTTAGAGCGCAAGCTCTTTTTTCTTTCTTTTTTTACGAAAATTTCATCAAATTTTAACAATTCTATAGTATGATTATTCATGTAAGGAGTGGTAAGCATGAAAAAAACTGAAGTAAAAAAATACTTTTGTGCGACATGTGGTGAAGAATTAAGTAGTGATGATTTGTTCTGCCCTTCATGTGGTGCAAAAGTTACAATTCATAAAGATGAAAAAGAAGATTCTAATGAGAAAAAAGAAACGAAAGAGGAATCTAAAGTCAATTGGTCTAGCAAGTCATTTGATGATGTGAAAGAAGTTAAGACAGAACCGATTCCAAAAGATGGTTCTAAGAAAGCAAAACCAGAAAAGGGAAAGAAAAATCATTCCGTTCTATATCCTATTTTGGCAAGTGTTTTTACGTTTGTAATCTGTCTTGTTTGCTTTGGTCTTTTCTATCAATTTTATTTAAAAAATTTAGTTATCGAAACGACGAAAGAAGAAGTGACAGTTACAGATACCGGTATTGCTGATGCAGTTGAAAAAGTATATGATTCTGTCGTTGTTGTAGAAAGTTTTGTCAATGATCGTTTGTATGCAACAGGAACTGGATTCGTTTATAAAGAAGCTGATAATAAAGGATACATTTTAACGAATGCTCATGTTATTGAAGGTGCAACAGAAATCAAAGTAGTATTCACGAACGAAGAGGAAGTCACTGTTGATTTAGTTGGTAGTGATACTTATTCTGATATAGCTGTACTTAGTGTCGATCAATCTAAAGTAATTAGTGTTGCAGAGATTGGTAGTAGTGAGAATTTGCGTGTTGGAGATACAGCATTTGCTGTTGGTGCCCCAATCGATTCTTCTAGTTATGCTTGGACTGTTACAAGAGGTATTATCTCTGGTAAAAATCGTTTGGTAGAGGTTAGTGCTACTAGTACAAGTGCTGGATATATTGCAGAAGTTCTTCAAACAGATGCTGCTATCAACGAAGGTAACTCTGGTGGTCCATTATGTAACTCGAATGGCGAAGTAATTGGAATTACGAACTTAAAATTAGCTAGTGAAACAATCGAAGGTATGGGATTTGCGATTCCAATCGAAACAGCTGTTTCTTATGCCGATAAGTTTATCGCTGGAGAACCATTACAACGTCCATATTTAGGTATTACAATCGTCGATGGTTCGTCTTCATTCTTTGGTTATACGACTGGCTCAACGGGAGTTTATGTTAATTCTGTCGATGATGATAGTCCTGCTGCCAAAGCTGGTATGAAACAGGGCGATCAAATCGTAGCGGTTGGAGATAAAGAAGTTTCTGATACAACTCATTTCCGTTATGAATTATATAAATACTCTGTAGGTGATACGGTATCGATAACTGTTCGAAGAAGTGGTAAAGAACAAACATTATCAGTTACATTAACATCATCTGGAGAAAATGCTTAGGAAGGTAATCCTTCCTTTTTTTGTGGTTTTTTTCATGGTATAATTATCTAAACGACAAATTGTAATTTGTTAAAAGGAGGATTATGAAAAAAGTTTTTAAAATTCTATTAATAGTTATTGTTTTTATATTAGCATTTTTCACAATTGATATTATTCAAGCAAGAGTTTTTGATAATTCCCCGCTTATTAAAATTACTAAAAATATGGATGGTGGTAATTTAGATCAATTGGATGTAGGTGTCTTCACTAAAACTTATTATTGTTTAGATGGTACTCAAAAAACAATATTTAAATGGGAAGAATATACTTGTTCAGAGGAAAATAATCCTACCATTACCACGCAAAAAATAACTTGGGATGAAATAACTGAAAATGGTGTTGATGAAGAATTGTTGCTTCAAAATATTGATATAGATGTATTAAATGAAGTTGGTAGTGAACTTCAAACATTGGTTAATGAAGCATACGAAGAAGAAAGAGCACACCCTGAAATAATTTTTACTGAAGGATGGGCAAGAATTTTAGAATATGATCGATTTAAAAAAGTAGTTGATATTGGAGAACCAGCTATGAAACCTTTATACTTAATCATTTATAAAAGTCCAAATCGTGGTGTATATGAATACCTTTGTGCTTATGCTCTATATCAAATATCAGGATATGATTTTTTCTGGTCAACTACTGATGAATTTATGGAAAAGTTTAATGCACATATTTTAGCCGAAAAAGCTGGCGAGCAGTAGATATGTGATTTTTATTTTATTAGTCCCTCAATTTTTTATAATAAATCACAATTGTATATAGATAAATGGATATCGATTTATAAATAAATTTACGATTGGAATGAAATGAGTGATAAAGTGAAATTTGATGTTGAAATAAATAAAAAGTTTA
>OLZA01000911.1_pt1 | contig 12356 bp, 11 predicted proteins | sample 1673431 | NCBI WGS metagenome assembly OLZA01 (sample SAMEA103958111, study PRJEB25191) | human gut metagenome | biome: human-associated habitat [ENVO:00009003]; feature: intestine environment [ENVO:2100002]; material: feces | place: Germany | collected 2013/2015 | reverse complement strand
CCGCACCTCCACCATGACCACGATGTCCGGGTGATGCACGTCCACCTCCACCCCCGGATGGGCTTCCGCCAGCCGTCCGCCGATCTCCTGAGACAGCTGGATGGAGGTCAGGGGGAAGCGCTTGTCCGAGCGCTTGGACTCGACCTTGAAGGATTGGGCGCAGTCCAGATCGTCTCCCAGATAGTTTTCGATGGCGGCAAAGATCGCGTCCAAGTCCTTCTCGCAGGGGCGGCAGCGGCACAGGCTCACCACGCCGAAAATGGAACGGCAGGCTTCCCATGCCCCGTCCACGTCCGCTTCCTCGTCCATCGGCTCTACGTACACCGTGGACTGGAGGATATACACGTCAAAATTGCCGTACTTCTTCATGCGGCGGCGGACGTTCTGCCGCAGCTTGTTCTCAAACTGGCGCTTGTTCGCGCCCTTCAGGACGATCTCGCCCAGCTTCAGCAAAAACATTTCATTCATGGTAAATTCCTCAATTCCTCAGTTCTGGATCAGTTGGTGCGTGCGGTACTGGATGGCCTCGGACAGGTGCTCCGGCAGGATGCTTTCGCTCCCGGCAAGGTCCGCGATCGTGCGGGCCACGCGGCGGATGCGGTCATAGCTGCGGGCCGTGAGGCCGAGGCTCTCGAACGCCTGCTGCATCAGCAGAGCGCCCGTCTCGTCCAGCTCGCAGAAGCGGCGCAGCTCCGGCGTCTGCATATTGGCGTTGCAGCGGCAGGACGTGCCCTTGAAGCGCTCGCGCTGGATGGCGCGGGCCGTTTCAACACGCTGCTTGACAACGGCAGAAGACTCCGGCACGGTCGTGCTGCGCAGCTCGTCAAAGTGGAGCGACGGCACCTCCGTGATGATGTCGATGCGGTCGAGCAGCGGGCCGGAGATGCGCGAAAGATAGGCCTGCACCGCACCCTGCGAGCAGGTGCACCGCCCCGAGGGGTCGCCGTACCAGCCGCAACGGCACGGATTCATGGCGCACACGAGCTGAAAGCGGCTCGGGTAACTTGCAGAGCCGTTTGCGCGGGAGATCGTTACCATGCCGTCCTCAAGCGGCTGGCGCATGACCTCGAGCGTCTCGCGCCGGAATTCCGGCAGCTCATCGAGGAACAGCACGCCGCGGTGGGCCAGTGAGATCTCACCCGGGCGCGGCGTGGAGCCGCCGCCCGTCAGGCCGGGGGCCGAGATCGTGTGGTGCGGGCTGCGGAAGGGGCGGCGGCGCACCAGCGGGGACTCCGGCGTGAGCAGGCCCATGACGGAGTGGATCTGCGTGACCTCCAACGCTTCCTCGCGCGTCATATCCGGCAGGATGGACGGCAGGCGGCGGGCCAGCATGCTCTTGCCGGAGCCCGGCGGGCCGACGAGCAGCACATTGTGCGCGCCTGCGGCCGCGACCTCGAGCGCGCGCTTGACATGCTCCTGCCCCATGACGTCGCTGAAGTCCGGCAGGCGCTCCTCCGTCTCCTCGGGCTGCCAGGCAGGCTCCGGCTCGATGGAGAATTCACCGCGCAGATGGGCGGCCAGCTGCCGCACCTCCTTCACGGGGATGACGGTCAGGCCGCCCGCCAGCGTGGCCTCGCGCGCATTTTCCGCCGGGACATACAGCGTGCGGATGCCGGCCTTCCGGGCGGCGATGGCCATGGGCAGCACGCCGTTGACGGGGCGCAGCTTGCCTTCGAGGCTCAGCTCGCCGAGGAAGGCAGACGGCTCGCGCGGCAAACGGACAAGCTCCTGCGCCGCAAGAATGCCGAGCAGGATCGGCAGGTCATAGAGCGTGCCGGTCTTTTTCGTCCCGGCTGGGGCAAGGTTCAGCGTGATGCGGCTGACCGGAAAGCGGAAACCGCTGTTTTTGATGGCGGCGCGCACCCGCTCGCGCGACTCGCGCACGGCGGCATCCGGCAGGCCGACGAGCTCAAAGCCCGGCAGGCCGCTGGAGATGCTGCACTCGACCATGACGGGATAGCCGCTGATGCCGGACAGGCCCACGGAATCCACGCGTGAAGTCATACGTTCCCCCTCCTTTTTTCCTTTATTCTTTATCATACAACACAGACCGCAAAAATACAAGCGCCGCCGTGCAAAAGCGACGGCGGCTTATGTAGGACTATAATACATCTTGGACAAGCGAATAAAAAAGTATGAGAAATAGGGTCTCCTGTGATATAGTTAAGCTACCACACCAAACACACCAGAAAGGAGACCATATTCCTCATGTCAAACAGTATAACACAAGACATGGCCTTTCGGCAATCCCTAATGCAGTACGCCCAAAAATATGGTGTCAGCCGCGCCAGTCGGAAGTACAACAAAAGTCGTTCATACATCTACTTCTGGAAAAAGCGCTGGGACGGAAGTGTGGCGTCCCTGGCCTGCGCGTCCAGACGTCCGCACAGCCATCCAAATCAGCACACGGAAGACGAGCTGAAGCTCATCCGAGATATGCGCCGCCGCAATCCGAAGCTCGGAATGCTCGAGCTGTGGCATCGGCTGAGGCAGCGCGGCTATAGCCGTTGTCCGGAAAGTCTGTTCCGCGTCATGCGCAAACTGGGACTGTTTCCGGCGGAAAAGCCGAAAAAGAAGTATAAACCAAAGCCTTATGAGCAGATGACGCACCCCGGCGAGCGTGTTCAGGTGGATGTCAAGGTCGTTCCCCGCCGCTGCATCGCAGACCCGGAGCTTCGCCTGTTCCAGTACACCGCTATCGACGAGTTCACACGGCTGCGCTTTCTGGCGGCGTATCCGGAGCAATCCACCTATTCCTCGGCGGACTTCCTGCGCAGGCTGCGGGCGTGGTACGCCCGCAGAGGCATACAAGTGGAGTGTGTCCAGACGGACAACGGGTTCGAGTTTACCAACCGTTTTTCTAACAGCAAGCGCGATCTGCCCACGCTGTTTGAGAAAACCGCCGCCGAGCTGGGCATTCGCCACAAGTTGATTCGTCCCTATACACCGCGACACAACGGCAAGGTCGAGCGCAGCCACCGTGAGGATCAGAAACGGTTCTATTCCTGCCATTCGTTCTATTCGCTTGAAGACTTTGAAAAACAGCTTGCCACTCATAACCGCCGTGCCAACAACTTGCCCATGAGACCCCTACACTGGCTTTCTCCTATCGAGTTCGCTGTACAATATGTTTGACAAACCTACAGAATATGGCGGCCGGGGGCGCACGCTCCGCGTGCTAAATGAAGAATGAATACTGAAAACTGAAGAATGAATCATTCGCTGGCCTCCGGCCGTGCGCTGTAGAGGGAGCGGACAGCCGGGCCTAGCTGCGTACTGCCGATTCGGACCGGCTGCCCCTCCCCTGCAACGCGTTAACCCTGCTTCTCCCCGCGCTCGACGGACCTTACGCGGGGTAATATCTGGAAGCGCGGCTTCATGACCTCATGGCCGCAGCCGGTGCAGCGCAGGCGCAGGTCCGCGCCGGTGCGCAGGACGAGCCAGCGCGACGCACCGCAGGGGTGCGGCTTTTTCATCACGAGAATATCACCGACCTGAATTTCCATCGCTGCCTCCTTTGATCGCGTCCCAATAGTGCCGGGCGGCCTGCTCGACCTTGTTGTCGCCGTAGTGATAGTAGACCGTGCCCTTTAACAGGTCCGGCAGGTACTGCTGCGGGACCCAGTGGTTCGGGAAATTGTGCGGGTAGAGATAGCCCTGCTCGCGTTCCTGCCCGGCGCTGTCGGCGTGGACGTTCTGCAGCTCGCGCGGGATGACGCCGGTTTTTCCGTGCCGGACGTCCGCCAGCGCGGCGTCGATGGCGAGCACGCCGGAATTGGACTTCGGGGCCGTCGCCAGCAGGAGGACGGCGTCGGCCAGCGGCAGGCGCGCCTCCGGCATGCCGAGCTGCAGGGCACTGTCGACGCAGGCCTTGACGATGGGGATCACCTGGGGATAGGCCAGGCCCACATCCTCGCAGGCGCACACCATGAGCCGACGGCAGGCCGAGGGCAGATCTCCTGCTTCCAGCAGACGGGCCAGATAATGCAGCGCCGCATCCGGGTCGGAGCCGCGCATGGACTTCTGGTAGGCTGACACGATGTCGTAGTGGTCATCGCCCTCCCGGTCATACCGCATGGCGGAGCGCTGAGCCACCGTCTGGGCGTCGGCCAGAGTGACAAGGAGCTTTCCTTTCTCCCGCTTGGCGGAGTTGAGGAGCAGCTCCACCGCGTTCATGGCCTTGCGCAGATCGCCGCCGCAGGAGGACGCGATATATTCCAGCGCCCCGTCTTCGGGTACGGCAGTCAGCGCGGTGCGCTGCTCCATGAAGGAAACCGCCCGTCGTACCGCCTGCAAGGCGGCGGACGCGGAGATCTGCTTGAATTCAAAGACGGTGGAGCGGCTTAAAATCGCGTTGAACACGTAGAAATAGGGATTTTCCGTGGTGGAAGCGATCAGGGTGATCTTGCCGTTTTCGATGTGTTCCAGCAGGGACTGCTGCTGCTTTTTGTTGAAGGACTGAATTTCGTCCAGATACAGCAGCACCCCGTTGGGAGCCATGAAGGTATCCAGCTGCGCCACGATCTCCTTGATGTCTGCCGTGGAAGCGGTGGTGGCGTTGAGCTTGTAGAGGGTGCGGTTGGTCTGCTTGGCAATGATATTGGCGACGGTGGTCTTTCCCGTGCCGCTGGGGCCGTAGAACACCATGTTGGGGATGTTCCCGGAATCGATCAGGCGGCGCAGCACCGCGCCCTTGCCCAGAATATGCTCCTGACCGTAGACCTCGTCCAGCGTCTGCGGCCGCAAAAGATCGGCGAGTGGTTGATACATATGGATGCCCTTTCCTGCGTTAGCTGCTTTCTTTCTTACACTATACCATATTCCCGGCGAAATTGCATCAACTTTTTTGCGAAATTTTGTTCAAAAAAGTTCCCTCTAAGAAGAGGGGACTTCGATTCAGAACGTCGCAACGTCCGGGTCGGCGGGCTGGGCGTTTTTTGTGACCTCCAGCGCCGTCAGGACAGGGCCAACCTCCCCTTTGTACAGGGGGTGCTTCTCCGCCGTAATCTTTGCTGTGACCATGACCCATGAACGAGGTTCCAGCGTCCCCGCCTGATCGTACCGGCAGGGAATGCCGCAGAACTGGATGTCCTCCACACAGCAGGTCATCACGAATCGGCCGGGGGCAAACATACCGTTCTTGTCCCGGCGGAGCATGGCCACCTGACCCTTGAAGCTGACGGTCTTGCCGTCGTACTTCTTCGGTTCCTCGGACACGTCCCGGTAAAACAGGGCGTAGTCCTCGTCCTTCACCTGAATGACAGGGGCGTTGATGTCAAAGGGCAGCGGGTCTTCGATATCGTCGTAGGAGGTCGAACCGTCGGTGTAATCGTACAAAATGTCGATACGGCGGTTGGCCGCCCGGGCCAGCTTATGCAGGGGCATGACGTCCGCGCCCTTTTCCAGCCGGTTGAACACCACCATCTGGGCACCCACCAGCTTGTCCATCACCAGATTGCGCATATTGGCGTTATAGGTCATGATGGTGGTGGAGTCGGCGAACATGACCTCCTGAGCAACCGCCCAGTTCTCCGGGAAGCGCATATACAGGTCGCCCACCTGCTGCATACCGTTCAGCTCGGCAACCACGCGCTCCGCCCTGTACTTTTTCGCCAGCGCCTGAAGCTCCTTGGTGGTGACGGTCTGCTGATCCAGGGTTTCCAGATACACGTTCTTGTGGGGATAAGTGGAGAAATCGTACTCCTCTTCCCCTTCCTCAAACACCAGCAGCAGCGTCCGCTCGCCGGCGTTGAAGCGCTCGTCCTCCAGCGTCTCCTGAATGAACTTGGTCTTACCGGAATCCAGAAAGCCGGTAAAGGCATATACGGGAATCTGCACCATGCTTACACCCCGAACAGTGCGGCTACGCCCGCTTCATCCAGCTTGGAGCCGATGACGCAAAGCTTGCCGGTGATGTCGGCGCTGCCGGTACGGACGTTGCATTCCTCGGGAACATAGTCAAAGTGAATCCAAGTGCCGTCCACGGCGGGCAGGATACCCTTCGCTCTGAGGATGGTGCCATACTTGCCGGAATCCAGCTCATGCAGCGCCGCTTCGATAGAAGCCTTGTCGAACTTCTTTGCGGTCTCAACGCCCCAGGAGGTGAACACCTCGTCGGCGTGGTGATGATGGTGGTGATGCTCTTCTTCCTCGTCCTCGTGGGTGTGCTCCTCATTGGCCTTTGCAGCCATGGCAATCAGCTCTGCCTTGAAGTCGTCCTTGGTGGACATGGCCTTCAGGATCTGCTCACCGGTCAGCTCGTCCCATGCGGTGGTCACGATGGTAGCGGTGGGGTTCTTCTCGCGCAGCATGGCGACCGCAGCGGCGATCTTCTCCTCGCTGGCGGTCTGGGTGCGGCTGAGGATGATGCAGCTTGCGTGGCTGATCTGGTCGTCGTAGAACTCGCCGAAGTTCTTCATATACATCTTGACCTTGTTGACATCGGCCACGGTGACAAAGCTGCTGAGCTGGACGTCCAGATGCTCGGCCACGCCCTCGACAGCGCGGGTCACGTCAGACAGCTTGCCGACGCCGGACGGCTCGATGACGATGCGGTCGGGATGGTACTGCTCCACCACCTGCTGGAGTGCGGCGCGGAAATCGCCCACCAGAGAGCAGCAGATGCAGCCGGCGTTCAGCTCGTTGATCTGGATGCCGGACTCCTTCAGGAAGCCGCCGTCGATGCCGATCTCGCCGAACTCGTTCTCGATGAGCACGACCTTCTGGCCTGCAAAAGACTCCTTGATGAGCTTCTTGATCAGAGTGGTCTTACCGGCACCAAGGAAGCCGGAGAAAATGTCGATCTTGGTCATATTCGAAATGCCTCTTTCTTTTATGCAGCCGCCGCAAAAGGCGCTGCCCAGCAGGCCCTGCGGGCCTTACAAGCAATCCGGGGCGCTGAGTGCTGACCCGGAAAAATTCCTACACTCCTATTATAACAAGGCTGTCAATGGCAAACCGGCCTTTTTGATGAGAAATTTGTAACATTTTTTGCAATTTGCTTGCGTTTTCGGGCGGCAGGGGCAAAACAAAAGCTCCCCGCAAGCAGGCAGGGAGCAAAAAATGCGGTGTCAATCGGCAGTCTGCCCCATCTCTTCAATAATCCATTCGGCGATTTTCTCAGTCTTTTCGTCCGTCTCGCCGGTGAACCAGAAAATGCCGTCTTCCGTCTCCACCCGGAGGAACTTCCCGGCGGTGGGGTCGAGGCAGAGATGCACGGTGCCGTCGTGTACCATGACAAAAGAACCCTGCCAGTAGTGCTCCAAATCGAGGCCGTGTATCCGGCCGGCCTCCGGCAGGGAGGAATAAACCTGAACCTCGGTGATGTCGTCTATGGGAATCGTGTACTTCTGAGTCTTTCCATGGTAGGATTGCAGCTCTACCGTGGGCGACACTTGCAGTTCCAGCCTTGCGGGGGTGTGGTCGAGAACGCCCAGCACCGGCCCAACCAGCAGAATGCTGACGATTGCAATGACATTGACCGCCATAGCGATTTTACCCCGGAGGGTGGCGAGATTGACAGCGCTTCCTTTGCCGATACGTTTGGGAACGGAGATGCGCTTGTCGTCGGGGTCATAATAGAGCAGACCGTATTTCCATGCGGCGTCCTCGGGCGCGGCAGGCCAGCCGTGGGCATCCCGCAGTTTTTGCAGAGCGCGGTTCCCCCACAGACAGGGCAGATACGGCAGGGCCAGACTTCCGAAAAAGAAATAGACCCAGACCGTGACATAAAACAGCGAATTGGGCGCGAAAAACAGCCCGACACTCACAGCGGCACAGAGCAGGCAGATGGTGCGCAGCCGGCGCAGATACCGCTGTACGATGTCCTGCACTTCGGGCAGCTCGGCGGCATTCTGCGGCAGCGTGACGCCCAGTAGGGCGCCGTTCCGCTCGATGCGTTTCAGGCTCAGATAGTCGATGCCAACACAGACGATAAGGCAGACGAGCATGATGATGGAAAATACCATGAAAACGCCTCCATTCTATAAAGAGCTTCCGACCCTAGCATACACGGAAAAACGCGAAAAGTCAAAACATCGCCCATGAATTGCATTCTGCGCCCCGGAATGATACAATAAGGTACAGCAAACCATCGCCGCCGGACGTTTTTCCGGCAGAATAAAGAAAGAAGGCTTTTTGACATGAGCATGAATACCGTTCCCGAGCGTCTGGCCGCCCTGCGCGAGGCCATGAAGGCAAACGGCGTGGACGTCTACCTCATCCCGGTGGGAGACCCGCACGCCAGCGAGTATATGCCCGACCACTACACTGCCCTGACCTACTTCTCCGGCTTCCACGGCGAGAACTCCAACTTCGTCGTGACCATGACCGAGAGCGCCGTCTGGGCGGATGGCCGCTACTTTGTGCAGGCCGAGAAGGAAATTGCAGGTACTGAGATCCAGCTGATGCGGATGGGTGAGCCGGATGTGCCCACCGCCGAGCAGTACTGTGCCAAAGTCCTGCCCGAGGGCGGCAAGCTGGGCCTCTGCGGCCTGACTGCTTCCTGCGGTCTGGTGCGCAGCCTGCAAAAAGAGCTGGACGCCAAGAAGGGCACCATCAAGCTGCTGAACCTCGAGGACGAGCTGTGGACGGAGGGCCGTCCCGCCCTGCCTGCTGCCCCGGCGTGGATCCTGCCGAAGGAATATGCAGGCTTCTCCCCCGCCGAAAAGCTGGGCCAGCTGCGTGCGAAGCTCTCTGAGCTGGGCTGCACCGCACAGCTTGTGGGCAAGCTGGACAACCTCGCATGGCTGCTCAACCTCCGCGCCATGGACATCCAGTGCACCCCCTATGCCATGGCCTATTGCTACGTTACCCCGGACAAGGCGACTCTCTTCATCAACACCGCCCGCGTCAGCGCTGAGGCTGCTGCGGAGCTGAAGGCAAACGGCGTGGAGCTGGCTGAGTACGACGATGTGCTTACCTTCCTCGCCGCCCAGACCGAAGAGCAGACCGTTCTGGCCGACCCCGTTTCCGTCAACTACGCTGTTTACCAGACCCTGCAGGCCAACCCGGCTCTGACCGTCAAGGACGAGGCCGACCCCCTGCTGCCCATGAAGGGCGTCAAGAATGAAGTCGAGCTGGCCCACACCCGCGAGGCCCACCTCCGGGACGGCGTGGCCATGGTGCGCTTCCAGATTGAGCTGGAGAACCGTCTGGCTGCCGGCGAGGAGCTGACCGAGCTGACCATCGACGAGATCCTCCACAAGTACCGCAGCGCACAGGACAAGTTCCTGACCGAGAGCTTCGGCACCATCGCCGCCTACGACATCTCGCCGGTGATGATGGAGCTGTTCGGCCTGCGTCAGCCTCTCTACTTCCAGTTCCTTGGCCGCCAGCTCCGTGCCGCCTACCGGGCCAACACCCGGGGCACCATCATGGAAAAGGACGGCACGACCTCGAACGAGCTGACGCCCTTGCAGCAGAAATGGAGCGACGAGCATTGGCTCCTTCAGTATGACCTCATGTTCGGCAAGGGGTATGCACTCGGCCGGATGGGCCTTGAGGAGCTGGCCGAGGACGCAGAGTGACGAAAAAGTGCGTTCCATTTTAGAAAAAAGCACGAAAACCCCTTGCAACAGCGCTTCGTTTGTGCTATTATTACTTAGCATTACACACGCATCACTATGCCCTTTTGTGCTCTTAGGAGTGGAGGGCAGTCCGCCGCCGTCCGATACGGCGGCAGATCACGGTGTGCGGAGGCAAAACAAATTTTGGAGGTAATTTTACTATGGCAGTCGTTTCTATGAAGCAGCTTCTCGAGGCAGGTGTGCACTTCGGTCACCAGACCCGCCGCTGGAACCCCAAGATGAAGAAGTATATCTTCACCGAGCGCAACGGCATCTATATCATCGATCTGCAGAAGACCGTGAAGAAGCTGGACGAGGCTTACAACTACGTGAAGGAAGTTGCAGCTGAGGGCGGCGACATCCTGTTCGTCGGCACCAAGAAGCAGGCTCAGGAGTCCATCCGTGACGAGGCTCTGCGCTGCGGCATGCACTATGTCAACGCTCGCTGGCTGGGCGGTATGCTGACCAACTTCCGCACCATCCGTAAGCGCATCGACCGCATGGATCAGCTGGCTAAGATGAAGGAGAACGGCACCTTCGAGCTGCTGCCCAAGAAGGAAGTGGCTAAGCTGGAGCTGGAGATGGAGAAGCTGGACAAGTACCTCGGCGGCGTCAAGAACATGAAGACCCTGCCCAAGGCTATGTTCATCGTCGATCCTCACAAGGAGCGCATCGCTGTTGCTGAGGCCCGCAAGCTGAACATCCCCATCGTGGCTATCGTTGATACCAACTGCAACCCCGACGAGATCGATTACGTCATCCCCGGCAACGACGACGCTATCCGCGCTGTCAAGCTGATCGCTGGCGCTATGGCTGACGCTGTGCTGGAAGGCAAGCAGGGCAACCAGGAGGCCGCTCCCGCTGAGGACGCAGCAAACGCCTGATTTCCCGAAATTCTCACAAACCAACAAATACTGTGTAAGGGAGAATACCAAAATGGCTATTACTGCAAAGGACGTTATGGAACTGCGCAAGCAGACCGACTGCGGCATGATGGAGTGCAAGAAGGCTCTGACCGAGGCTGACGGCAACTTCGAGAAGGCAATCGAGATCCTGCGTGAGCGTGGTCTGGCTACCGCCGCCAAGAAGGCAAGCCGCGTGGCTGCCGAGGGCATGGTCTACGCTGATTACTGCCCCGAGTGCAAGGTCGGCGTCGTCATCGAGGTCAACGCCGAGACCGACTTCGTCGCCAAGAACGACAAGTTCGTTGCCTTCGTCAAGGAGGCCACCAAGGTCATCATGAAGCAGAACCCCGCTGATGTCGAGGCTCTGATGGCATGCAAGACCGAGAGCGGCGAGACCGTCGATGAGGCTCTGAAGAACCTGATCCTCGTCATCAAGGAGAACATCAAGGTCCGCCGTTTCGTCCGTTACGAGGGCGTCTGCTCTGCATACGTCCACGGCGGCGGCACCCACGGCATCCTGGTCAACTTCGAGACCACCAACGGCATCGAGGCTAAGGACGAGTTCGCTGCATACGGCAAGGATGTTGCCATGCAGGTCGCAGCTGCCAACCCCAGCTACGTCGATGAGGCTGCTGTCCCCGCTGAGGTCGTCGCCAAGGAGAAGGAGATCCTCCTCGCTCAGATGGCTAACGACCCCAAGAACGCCAACAAGCCCGACGCTGTCAAGCAGAAGATGATCGAGGGCAAGATCAAGAAGTACTTCAAGGAGAACTGCCTGGTCGATCAGGAGTTCGTCAAGGACGGCGACATGACCGTTGGTCAGTACACTGCCAAGGTCGCGAAGGATCTGGGCGGCGACATCAAGGTCATCAAGTTCACCCACTTCGTCAAGGGCGAGGGCCTGGAGAAGCGTGCTGACGACTTCGCTGCTGAAGTTGCAAGCATGGTGAAGTAATTTAACTTCCAAAGTTGAATTGGGAGCTGCAGTACCCGTAACAGGGCGCTGCGGCTCCTTTTTGTTTGTGTTTGCCGGGCGGATGTGCTATCATAGAGAAAACGGAAAGAAGGGAGGACGAAAAGCAATGCGCAGTGTAAACAAAACGTCTCTCCGAATGGAGAGCATGATCGGATAAGGAGAATCCCTTATGAAAAAACAAACCATGACCATTGCGGGCATCCCTGCCATCCTGTACGGCAGCCGGAGCCGGAATGTTTACCTCTATCTCCATGGTAAGAACGGCTGCAAGGAAGAAGCAGAACGTTTTGCCGCTACAGCCTGTGAAGCGGGCTGGCAGGTGCTGGCTATCGACCTGCCCGAGCATGGCGCACGGAAAAACAGCCCTGAGCGGCTTCTGCCGTGGGTGGCTGTGCCGGAGATAGAAGCCGTATACGCCCGCATGAAGCCGGTGTGGGCGCATATCCGGCTGTATGGCGTGAGCATCGGCGCATGGCTTGCCATGCAGGCGCTGCAGGGAGACGCGCCGGAACAGGCCCTGCTGGTCTCTCCGGTGGTGGATATGGAAGCTCTCATCACGAATATGATGCAATATGCCCATGTGACCGAGGAACAGCTGCAGCGGGCAGGGGAGATCCCCACGGATCTTGGGGAGACCCTCTCATGGCCATATCTGTGCTGGGTGCGGGAACATCCGCTGCACTGGCATGGCCGCACGCAGGTGCTGTATGGTGACAGGGATGCCCTGACCAGCCGCACCATGATCGAGCGCTTCCGTCAGGAAAGCGGGGCGCATCTGACGATCATGGAGGGCGGGGAACACTGGTTCCACACCCCGGTGCAGATGGCGGTTCTTCAAACGTGGGAAGAAACGAACGTTTGATTTTTGATTTAGAATAGCCGCCGCGTGCGCTATGGCTATTTTTAGCG
>OLZA01000908.1_pt1 | contig 12382 bp, 5 predicted proteins | sample 1673431 | NCBI WGS metagenome assembly OLZA01 (sample SAMEA103958111, study PRJEB25191) | human gut metagenome | biome: human-associated habitat [ENVO:00009003]; feature: intestine environment [ENVO:2100002]; material: feces | place: Germany | collected 2013/2015 | reverse complement strand
CTGTTCAGCTTGCCGCCGGTCAAAATTTCCGGGTGCTTCCAGCTGCTGATGCTCTGGTGTCCGGCAGACAGTGCGCCGTCCACCGGGATGGCTGCACCGGTGATGTACCGTGCCAGACCGCTGGCAAGGAAAAGTGCCAATGCAGCGCACTCCTCCGGGTCGCCCATCCGCTTTGCCGGGCAGTCGGCTGCAAAGAAGTCCATGGCCGCAGCCGGTGCATCCCCGAAAATGCTGGTTCTGGTGTAGCCGGGACAGATGGCGTTGACGGTAATGCCGTATTCTGCGTAATCCAGCGCCGCTGCGCGGGTCATGCCGACCACGCCGAACTTGGTGGCACTGTACAGCGCCTGTCCACGCTGGGGCACAAGACCCGCCACCGATGCCACATTGATGAGGAATCCGCCTTCGCTGTGGCTCTTGAGGATTGCCTCTGCGCCGTACTTCATCCCGGCAAAGACACCCTCGCTGTTCAGGGAGAAGATCTTCTCGTAATCCTCTACCTCATACTCATGCAGCGGTGTGCCGCCCATGCCGATGCCTGCGTTGCTGACAACGCCATCCAGCTTGCCGTAGTGCGTCACCGTCTTATCCACCAGTTCTTTGATGGCAGAAGCCTTGCTGCAATCGGTCTGGATAAAGATGGCATCGCCGCCCTTGGCGCAGATGCCGTCTGCCACAGCCCGCCCCTGCTCTGCACTGCGGGCTGCACAGACCACCTTCATGCCGTTTTCGCCAAAGCACTCGGCAATGGCCCGGCCGATGCCACGGCTTGCGCCGGTGACGATGGCCACTTTGCCTTTGACACTGTTGAAATCCATCATTTTCATTCTCCTTTTTCTCAAATCATGTTACTCTGCTTCAGCCATTCCACTTCATCGTGAATTATCTCCCGATGATTTATCGTATTTACGAATCAGATTTGCAACTCTTAGTTGCTTATCCGTCTCTGTGGTGCTATAATAGCACTGCGCCGCAGGGGCCGCAATCAGCAGTTTCCGGCGTATCCGGTGTTTAAGCAACGAATCACGTTCAAAGCGTTGGTTAAGCACCATTTATGAAATCAATTGATGGAGGAATTCTATGGATATCCGGGTCAAAAAAACGAAGCGTGCCATTCAGAAAGCGTTTGTTGCCCTGCTGCGGGAGAAGCCGATCGAAAAGATTACGGTCAAAGAAATTGCCGAACGGGCCGAGATCAACAAAACGACCTTTTATTCCCACTATGAAACGCTGGATGCCCTCACCGCCGAAATGGAGCGGCAAACGGTCCAGCTCGTCTGCGACAATATGGGCGGCGCACAGCAGCTGCTGGATACGCCGGAGGCTTTTGTGCGGGAGATGTTTGCTAATCTCCAGCAGGCGACCGATTATCTCGGTGTGGTTCCTGCATCAGCGATGAACCGCTTTACACAGCATTTGCGGGATGCCGTTCTGGAACAGATCAAAAGCGATAACATCGAGCCTTCTCAATATGAAAATGTCGGTGCGATCCTGATTTTTGTAATGAACGGTCTTTCCGGACTTCTGAACACCGACGCAAAACTGGCACAGAAACAAATTGATGTAATCGCCGCCGTGGTTGCGGATGGTGTCCGTTCCATTCCATTCTCCTGCTGAAAAAAGCCGTGCATGTTATCGAAAACGATAGCTCTGCGCGGCTTTTCTGGTTCAAAATTACTTTTTTGCTTTTTTGATGAACAGGGCTTCATCCGTTTCGGTCAAGGCATACCTTATTCATGTCCAAAGCCGCTCTCAAGCTCCGCAATACTCCCCCAGCACCCCAAGGCTGGACTTTGCTGTCCGCTCCATCGTTTCGCGGTTCACTGCGATCAGTCCAAACTGCATGGCATAGCCCTTCTGCCACTCAAAGTTGTCCATCAGGCTCCAATGGAAGTATCCCTTCACCGGGATGCCGTCGGCGATGCAGTGCTGCACGCCATCCAGCGCCTGCCGGATAAACGCCACACGGCGGGTATCATCGGCGGTGGCAATGCCGTTTTCGGTCACGATCAGGTCACCCTTGAATTCCTCTGCCACCTTGCGAATGACGTGTTCCAGTGCCTGCGGATAGACCTCGTAGTCCATCTGGGTCAGTTCTGCGCCCTCCGGTGCCGGCAGCTGCCCCTGCGGGCCATAAAGGGTGCGGGTATAGTTCTGCACACCCAGAAAATCATCGTCTTTGATATAAGGCAGATAATGGGTGAACTCCTCCTGCCATGCGGCCTCGGCAAAGGCTTCGCCGCCGGGCTGTGCCTGCAAGTCATGCAGCGAGAGGGTCAGGCCCACCTTGACCTGCGGGCAGAGGGCTTTGATGGCATCCCGTGCGGCTGCATGGGCACGCATCACCAGCAGATCACCTTCCGGGGTGCGCTCGCTGACAAAGATCTGCGGCTGGGGTGTGCCGAACGCCTGTGTATTCTCCATGGCGGCATACTTCATGTTTTCCATCATCTTCTGAAAGTTCATGCCCACCTGCACCGTGCCCTCGGCAGACTTTCCGGTCGATGCGGCATTTTGGGCAGCCCGTTCTGCCATCAGACGGAACCGCTTGGAGATCGCGGCAAGCTGCAAGCCCATATTGGCCTCGTTGATGGTGCAGACATAGCGCAGCTCGCTGCCCAGCTGTTCCATCACATAGGTCACATAACGTTTAAAATCCTCTACGGTGCTTTCGGTTTCCCAGCCGCCCTTGCAGATGAGCCATTTCGGGCTGGTAAAGTGCAGTAGGGTGACGATGGGTTCTACGCCATGCGCTTTGCAGCAGGCGATCACCTTGCGGTAATGCTCGACGGCTTCCGGGTCGAACTTTCCTTCCTCCGGCTCTACCCGTGCCCACTCGATAGAAAAGCGGTAGGCGTTCAGCCCGGCATCGGCCAAGAGCTTGATATCTTCTTCGTACCGTTGATAATGGTCACAGGCAATGCCGCTGGGCTCCGTAAAGCTGGAATGGGGCAGCTGCTCCTGTGCCCAGTAGTCACTCTTCGTATTGTTGCCCTCTACCTGATGGGCTGCTGTTGCAGCACCGATGAAAAAGCCTTTTTCAAATTTCTGCATGATGGTTCTCCCTTCCTGCGTGTTGCTTGTTGAGACTATTGTAGCAGACCTGTTTTTTCCCTATGGGACAATAAATCGTGAAGGCGGATGCAAATTCACGCACCACAAATTATTGCACGAATTTTTGTCCTTAACTATCGTTTTTCATCCGGCAGTGGCTGTTGCATTCTGTTATTCTGGTGTCAGAGAAAGCGGAACTCAGTTCACACAAAAAGGAGGAAAATCATTATGTTCCAAAAGAAACCCAGTGCCAGTGAGGTAGACGACGTCCAGTACCGCCGCGCCAAAACATGGCAGATCATCTGTTATGCCTGCAACGCCTTTGTGGGCATGAGCGTCTACTCCCTGATCGGTATGGCAAGTTATTCTGCCAGCATCGGCTACGGCATCACCACTGCGGCCGTGGGCATCATCCTGATGCTGGCTCGCATTCTGGACGGTTTTACCGACCCGATGCTGGCGTTCGTCTACGACCGCGTCAACACCCGTTTCGGCAAGCTGCGCATTCTGCTGATCAGCGGCTACCTGATCGAGGCTGTCGGCCTGCTGTGTATGTTCAACCTGTGCTCCAGCAAGGGCTTCGGCTTGCCGGTGTTCGTTTTGACCTACATTATTTACATCATCGGCTATACCGTCACCAACATGACCGCCCAGACCCTGCCGGCTATTATGACCAACGATCCCCGCCAGCGTCCCACCATCGGTGTCTGGACCACTGCACTGAACTACGCCGTGCCCATGGGCATGAGCATGCTGATCTACACCGTCATCCTGCCCAAGTGCGGCGGCACCTTTAATCAGGACTTCCTCAGCACGGTCTGCACCATCGTCCTGATCATTGCCGGCATCGGCACCCTGATTGTCTGTGCCGGCATCTCCGCCTACGATAAGCCCGAAAACTTTGAGGGCATCAGCAAAAATCACGAACCGCTGAAGGTTGCGGATATTCTTGAGGTGTTCAAACACAACAAGCCCCTGCAGTGCTATGTTGCCTCCCACGCTTCCGATAAGCTGGCGCAGCAGGTAGGCAGCCAGGCCATCATCAACACGATGCTGAACGGCATCCTCATCGGCAACATGGGTCTTGCTACCACCCTTGGCGTGATCAGCATGGTGCCTTCCATCTTCTTTGCGGCCTTCGGTGCAAAGTATGTGGGCAAAAATGGCAGCAAGAAGGGCATCGTGACCTGGACCTGCGTCAGCATGGCCATCGCTTCTGTGCTGTTCCTGTTCTTCATCTTTACCGACACTCGTCAGATCGGTGTGATCGGCAGCTGGAACATGATCGTTTACGTCCTGCTGACTCTGCTGCAGAATGGTTCCATGATGTGCATTACCACCTCCAACACTTCTTACATGGCCGATACCATTGACTACGAGCTGGACCGCAGCGGCCGCTATATCCCGGCTGTCGTTTCTGGTACTTACAGTCTGGTGGACAAGCTCATCACCTCGGTGGCTGCTGTCATCGCCACCGGTGCGGTCGCCCTTCTGGGTTACACCACCACCATGCCCCAGCCCACGGATTCCTACACCAGCGGCATCTTCTGGATGACCCTTGCCATCAAGTTCGGTCTGCCCATGCTGGGCTGGGTCATCACCCTGATCGCCATGCTGGGCTGCCCGCTGACCAAGGAAGAAATGGTCAACGTCCAGAAGCGCATCGCAGATAAGAAAGAAGCCCTTCGTCATGAAGTAATTGCAGAACAGATGCAGTAACACCCTGCAAAGACCGAAAGGGCTCATACGCTCTTTCGGTTTTTGCTGATTCTATCCATCTTTTATAAATATAAAGGAGTTTTTACCATGAGCAAGACCATCCTGTTGAATCAGAGCGACTGGCATTTTACCAAGGAGAACCCCGGCATCCCCACCGCTGTTATGGGTGAGGCCATTGCCCTGCCCCACACCTGGAACGCAGTGGACGGTCAGGACGGCGGCAACGATTACTACCGCGGCACCTGCTGGTATACGCTGGCCCTGGCAAAGCCCACCATCCCGGCAGGCGGCAAGGCTGTTTTGCAGCTGGACGGCGCAGCTATGACCGCCGCCGTTTACCTGAACGGTGAAAAGCTGGCTGAGCACAAGGGCGGCTACTCCACCTTCCGGGTAGACCTGACCGACCACCTCAAAGAGGAAAATCTGCTGGCAATTTCCGTGGACAACAGCGACAACGACACCGTGTATCCCCAGAAAGCCGATTTTACCTTCTACGGTGGCATTTATCGGGATGTGACCCTGCATATCGTCCCGGCAGAACACTTTGCCCTGCCCGCTAATGGCGCACCGGCACTGAAGGTGACCCCCATCGTCACCGATCTTGCTGCCAAGACCTCTGAGGTCACCGTGGAAGCCGCCGTGGTGGACGCACAGAACGTGACCTTTGCACTGGAGGGTCAAACCCTCACCGCCCCGGTGGAAAAGGGCACCGCAAAGGTTGTTTTCACGCTGAACAACGCCCATCTGTGGGATGGCGTGGACGACCCCTTCCTCTACACCGTATCTGCCAAGCTGGACAATGGTGAGGAGACCTCCGCCCGGTTCGGCTGCCGCAAGTTTGAGATTGACCCCCAGAAGGGCTTTATCCTGAATGGCAGGGAATATCCGCTGCGCGGTGTTTCCCGCCACCAGGACCGAAAAGGTGCGGGCATTGCCCTGACCAACGAAATGATGGAGGAGGATATCTCCATCATTCTGGAAATGGGTGCCAACACCATCCGGCTGGCACACTATCAGCACGCACAGTATTTCTACGACCTGTGTGATGAAAAGGGTCTTGTCATCTGGGCAGAGATCCCCTACATCACCATGCACATGCCCAACGGCCGTGCCAACACCCTGACCCAGATGGAAGAGCTGATCGTCCAGAACTACAACCACCCCTGCATTGCCGTGTGGGGCTTGTCCAACGAGATCACCGCTGCTTCTGCTGTCAACGAGGATCTGCTGGAAAACCACCGTCTGCTGAACGAGCTGGCGCACAAGCTGGACTCCACCCGCAAGACCACCATGGCAAACGTGTTCATGCTGGAGACCACCAGCCCCATTCTGGAGATCCCGGACGTAAACAGCTACAACCTTTACTTTGGCTGGTATCTGGGAGAATTGGAGCAGAACGACGAGTTCTTTGATAAGTACCATGCCGATTACCCTGACCGCTGCATCGGCTTATCGGAGTACGGCGCAGATGCCAACCCCCAGTACCAGAACAGCCACCCGGAAAAGGGCGACTACACCGAGAGCTACCAGTGCATTTACCACGAGCACATGGCCAGGATGATCGCCGACCGCCCGTGGCTGTGGGCGACCCATGCGTGGAATATGTTTGATTTTGCCGCCGATGGCCGTGATGAGGGCGGCAAGCACGGCGAGAACCAGAAGGGACTTGTCACCTTTGACCGCAAGATCAAAAAAGACCCCTTCTATCTCTACAAGGCCTATTGGAGCAAAGAGCCGTTCGTGCACCTGTGCGGCAGCCGCTATGTGGACCGCGCCGAGGATGTGACCGAGATCAAGGTCTACTCCAATCTGCCGGAGGTCTCGCTGTACAAGGACGGTCAGCTGGTGGAGACCAAGCAGGGCGACAAAGTGTTCACCTTCCAGCTGCCCATTACCGGCAAGCACAGCATTGAGGCACGCTCCGGTGAGCACAGCAGCGTGATCCTGGTGAACAAGGTGGACGCCCCCAACCCGGATTACGCCATGGACAACCGCAAGAACGTGGCCAACTGGTTTGACGGCGAGCTGGACGAAAGCTGCTGGTCGGTCAAGGACAACATGGCTGCCGCCACGGCAGACCCGAAAGTTGGTCCCATTCTGAAGCAGATCTCCGATAAAGCCGCCGCTGCCCGCGGAGATGTTGCCGCCGCCGTGAAGGACAACCCGGCTCTGGTGGCGATGATGGAGCGTGCCATGCGGCGGATGACCATTGAATCCATGCTGATGCAGGCCGGCGCTTCGGAAGAGGATATCAAGCAGCTGAACCGTGTATTGCAGGGCATTTCCAAGGAGTGATTCGATGAAACAAACCTATTGTAACCCCCTTGATCTGGGTTACCGTTACCAGCACATGAAGGAAGGTCCCCGTACAGCAGGTTTCCGGGAGGGTGCAGACCCCACGCTGGTATCCTTCAAGGGCAAATATTACCTCTTTGTTTCCATGTCGGCAGGCTTCTGGTATTCGGACGACCTGCTGCACTGGGACTTCCATGCAGACCCAGATCTGCTGATCTACGATTATGCCCCCGATGTGCGGCAGGTGGGCGATCACCTGTACTTCTGCGCCAGCCGCAAGGGGCGCAACTGTCCCATCCTGCGCACCGCCGACCCCCTGACCGAGCCGTTTACCGAAGTATCTGCGCCCTTTGCTTTCTGGGACCCGGACCTGTTCTGCGATGATGATGGCCGGGTGTACTTCTACTGGGGCTGCTCCAATACTACGCCCATCTACGGCGTGGAGATGGACCCGGACACCATGACCCCCATCGGTGAAAAGCAGGAGCTGATCTTCGGCAATGAAACCGTACTGGGCTACGAACGCCCCGGCGACAACGGCATTGTGGACCGGGAAGCCAGCGTGCTGTACCAGTCCATGAAGCAGTTCTATAACTCGGAAACCGGCAAGCTGGATCTGCCGCCGCAGATGGCAAACATCCCCGGCCTGAGTGCCGAAAGCCTGACTGCCATGTTCAACGCTGTGGGCAAACCCTACATTGAGGGTGCCTTTATGACGAAGCATGACGGCCTCTATTACCTGCAATACGCCTGCCCCGGCACCCAGTACAACACTTACGCCGATGGTGTATACACCTCCAATTCTCCGCTGGGGCCCTTTGTGCGGCAGGCATCCAACCCGTTTTCCGCAAAGCCCGGCGGATTCATCACCGGCGCAGGCCACGGCAGCACCATTGCCGACCGCTATGGCAACTGGTGGCACGCCTCTACCATGCGCATTTCCGTCAACTATGACTTTGAGCGCCGGGTGGGGCTGTTCCCTGCCGGGTTCGACAAAGACGGGGTTCTCTACTGCAACCAGAACTTTGCCGATTACCCGCACCGCATCCCGGCTGGCAAGTTCGATGCTGCCAGCCAGCAGCCAGAATGGATGCTGCTGAGCTACAAAAAGCCGGTCACGGCTTCCAGCACTGCCGAGGGCAGCAGCCCGGCACTGGCCGTCAACGAGGACTGCCGCAGCTGGTGGAGCGCCGCCGGTACAGAGCCGGACGAATGGCTCTGCGTGGACCTTGGCAAAGAGAGTGATATCCGCGCCATTCAGGTAAATATGGCAGATGAAAAGCTTGTGGTGGACTTCCCAGCCGACAGCTACGGCGATACCCGCAAGACCCGCCACATCGAGACCCGGCCGCAGATCTCCCATTACACGGTAGAGACCAGTGTAACCGGAGCAGACTGGACGATTTGCGAAACGGTTGCCCGGGAGTGCTCCAACGGCTACTTTGAGTTTGCGGACGGCATCCGTGCCCGGTATGTCCGGGTGACCGGCGGCGAACTGCCCTATGGGCAGGCACTGCGCATCAGCGGCCTGCGGGTGTTCGGCAACGGCGAAGGCGCAAAGCCCGCACAGGCCGAAGCCGCCGGGATTCGTGTGGATGCACTGGACGCAAAGATCATCTGGCAGCACATCGAAAACGCACAGGGCTGCAATGTCCGCTATGGCGTTGCACCCGACAAGCTCTATCTGAGCTGGCTGGTCTACGATGCAGACGAAGTGACCCTTTCCACCCTGACCGCCGGGCAGGAATACTACATCTGCGTGGACAGTTTTAACGAAAACGGCATCACGCCGGGCAAGACATTCAAACTGGAGGGGTAAATCATGCCCATCAAAGCCGTGCAGCAATTTATGCTGGGCACTGTACTGAACAACGAACAGCAGGCCAAAGAGACCCTTGCCGCCATGAAAGCCGCCGGGTACGACGGCATTGAACTATGTGGATTTATGATTCATCCCATTGGCTTTGTGGTAAAGCTGCTGACCAAAGCCGCCGGAATGCCGGTGGGCAAGGGCGGCAATCTGGACTGGCACAAGCTGGTGCAGGAAGCCGGTCTGAAGGTGGTCAGCCTGCACACCGACCTTGGCAGTCTGGAACGGGATGCCCATGCAGTGGCCGAGGAAGCAAAAAGTTTTGGCACGGAGTATGTGGTCATCACCGGGATGTACCGCTTTGATTATGGCGATGAAGCCACGATGCACGAACTGGCCAAACGTCTGAACAAGACGGGCGAGACCCTGCAAAAAGAGGGCATCCACCTGCTCTACCACAACCACAACTGCGAGCTGCGTCCTGTGAACGCAGCCAAGCGCGCTTACGATATTCTTTTAGAGGAAACCGATCCAGCCTTCGTCAACTTTGAGTTTGACAGCTACTGGTTCACCGAGGGCGGCGCAAACGCCTTGGCGTGGATGCAGCGGCTTGGCTCGCGTATGAAGCTGTGGCACATCAACGACCGGGGCACCCGCATTACCGGCAGCGCCATTACCCCCATTCTGAAAACCGACAGTATGGAGCTGGGCACCGGCAACATGGATCTGGACAGCCTGATGACACAGGCACTTTCCGTGAATGTAGATGCCATCATTCTGGAAAGCCACCGCAACTGGGTGGACAATTCCCCTGTCAAGAGCTTCCAGCTCAGTGCAAAATACCTTGCGCAAAAATTCTGACCTGCCATTCTCTCATCATTTTCTTCTTTATTCTCCCCACAAAAGCAACGCCCCGCACCGGTTATTCCTTCCGGTGTGGGGCGTTGTGTTTTGCGGGAAATATTTTTGCGTTACAGGGTATGGGTTCCCGGCTGCAAGGTCAGCTTTCTGCCATCCGGGAGGACAACTTCTGCGGTCAGATTACAGGGCACGGTGATGGTGTAGGTCACGGCATCGCCTGCATACTGCCAGCCGCTTTCAATGCGCCCCACCGGGGAATCGTACACCGCTTTTGCCCAACCCAGTGCAGGATTCGGGGTGGGGGCGATGGTCAGGGTCTGGCCCGCCAGATGAATGCCGCACACACCGCCGAACAGCCAGCCGCAGATAGCACCGTAGGAGTAATGGTTCAGGGATTCACTGGGGTGTCCATTGGTGTCAATGCCCGTCCACGTTTCCCAGACGGTGGTAGCGCCCTGTTTGACCTCATAGAGCCAGCTGGGGGCGGTATCCTGCAGCAGCAGCTTGTAAGCGGTGTCCGCATGGCCATACTTTGCCAGCACCTCACAGAGGAAGGGCGTGGAAAGGAAGCCGGTGTTCAGGTGGCAGCCGTTTTCCAGCACCATCTGGTTCAGCGTATCCGCAGCGGCTTGGCTCTCAGCTTCATCCAACAAACCGAATGCAATGGCACGGACATATTCGCACTGCCGGTCGGACGTGATTTTTCCATAATCTGTAAAGGCGGCACGATAGGCAAGGCGGGCTTTTTCCGCTGTGTCACGGTACTGCGCTGCGTCCTCTGCCTTGCCCAGCGCCTGTGCAATTTCTGCCAGAAGCCGCCCGGAATAAGCCAGATACGCCGTACCCACGCTTTTGCGCGGGTTCATCATCGCCTGCATCGCGGTGATACCCGGCTCACACCATTCGCCGTAGTCCAGACCATTCAGAACGGTGTATTTGGCGTACTCGCCGGTCTGCTGCTCCTCGGTGGTCTGCTGGGCACGACCCAGCAGGAACGCATACCACTTCTGCATCATCTCGTAGTTGTCTGCCAGAATCTTGCGGTCGCCGGTACGCTTATAAAGAGCGTAGGGCACCAGAATGGCAGCATCGCCCCAGCCCGCCGACATACAGAGCATGGGGGTCATATAACCGGGGCGGCTGGTGGGCGGAGCAATGTTTGCCATGCGTCCATCCGGGTACTGGTTCAGGCGGCATTCGGCCAGCCATTTTTCCACCACCGGATAGCAATCCATCAGGGTCAGACCGGTTTCAATGAACACCCCCATGTCGCCCGTCCAGCCGGCACGCTCACGGGTAGGACAGTCGGTGGGGATATCGCAGAAGTTGCCCTTCTGGCTCCACACACTGTTTTGCACCAGCTGCCTCACATCCGCATTGCCGCACCCAAAGCTGCCGGTCACCGGCATCTCCGAATAGACGGCATGGGCGGTAAACTCTGCGCCGGTCAGGTCGATGTCCGTTTCCACCTTTGCGTACCGGAACCCCATGATGGTAAAGCTGGGCTTATAGTGGTTTTCGCCCTCTTTGCAGATCAGTTCCAGCAGCTGTGCCGTGCCGCCCTCTTTGTGGCGGTTCCGATCCTGAAAGTTCTCCTGTGTGAAGTTGCCGTTCTCATCCAGCGTTTCGCCGCAGAGCAGACGGAGTTTCTGTCCGGCGTGGGCAGTCAGCTTCATTTCTACATAGCCTGCCATATTCTGCCCGAAATCCAGAACCGTTTCTCCATTGGGTGTGCGGAACAACCTGCCCGTGAAGGTTTCCTGTTCCCGGATGGGCACGGTGTTCATGCCAATGAGGGGGAGCGTGTTGGGCGCAGTCCTCACGCCGTGCCAGCCGGTCAGTTTTCCTTCCAGCCGGGCATCGTACACTTCGCCCTGCTGCAGATCGTTCTGGCGGATGGGGCCGCACTGGGTTGCTTCCATGGCATTATCCGAAACACAGACGGGCGTTCCATCCACTTCCAGCTGGAACAGGACAGCCAGTTCCTTGCCGAACAGGTCTCGGTCACCATCCACGCCGGAAGTGCTGCGGTACCAGCCATCGCCCAGTGCGATGAGCAGCTCGTTTTCCCCCTCACGGACAAGCGCTGTCACATCGTAGGTCTGTGCCCCAAGGTGCTTGTCTGCGGTAAAGCTGCCGGGAGCAAGCACCATATCGCCGACCCGCTTGCCGTTCAGCCATGCCGTATACAGACCCTTGGCGGTAATATACAACCGTTTGCTTTCTCCTGCCGGGGCTGTGAACAGCTTGCGCAGATAGCTTGCCGGACGGTGGGGCTGATACGGCTGCGCCGTGCCTTTGCCGGAGGCTTCCAGTGCAGCCTGCTTCTGCTCCCAGTTGGGCTTTGCAAAGGCGTTGATTGCATCGGTGCAATCGATATCCGGTTCTTCCGTTTCCGGGCAGACCCACACGCCATGCCAGTCGGCAAAGGGCAGACCCGTTTCAAAGACGGCTTCGCTCCACGCACCGGGCTGGTCATTTTCATCCCACAGCCGGATGCACCACTGTCCCCGGGTCTTGGGCGGCACAGGGGTGGGCGTTTCGGTGCGCATCACACTGCTCAAGATCTTTCCGCTTGCCCACAGCGTTTCGGCTCCGGCGGTCACTTCGATTTCGTAGGCGGTCTGGCGCACGCCTTCGGCG
>OLZA01000905.1_pt1 | contig 12398 bp, 9 predicted proteins | sample 1673431 | NCBI WGS metagenome assembly OLZA01 (sample SAMEA103958111, study PRJEB25191) | human gut metagenome | biome: human-associated habitat [ENVO:00009003]; feature: intestine environment [ENVO:2100002]; material: feces | place: Germany | collected 2013/2015 | reverse complement strand
TTAACAGTCAGATGCTCTAACCAACTGAGCTAATTTATTCTTTCCCATGTCGCGAAGATAATACTTAAAAAAATGCTTTTTACGTTTTTTCTACTGTTTTAGATAGGGGTTTTTATACGTTGGCGAGTCTTTTGAACATATAGGCTGTCAGAAGTTTTATTTGAAAGTGGAGTTGTAACGAATAAAAAAGGATATGTTGAGAGTATTTTTTAGACGCCCGATATTTAAGAATCCGAGGTTTGTCGGATTTGTTTGGTTTGCGACGGCCCTTGTCGCTTGCTTATTGAAATTACCCGTGGGAAGGACTTATAATAACTTTATGATTTATAGGGCTTCCTTTTTCCATGCGTTAGAGTTGAAAGACCTTTATATATATTATCCGAATGAATACCACGACCGGTTTTTATACGGGATCCCTTTTACGGCTATAATAGCGCCTTTCTCCCTCTTCTCTCCTTATATCGGGATGTTGCTATGGTGTCTCGCGAATAGCTTGCTGCTTTATATGGCTATCCGTAAACTCGGATTGGCGGATTGGAAACAGGCGTTTGTCATTTGGGTATGCTTGAATGAGTTGTTTACGTGTGTTCTTATGCAGCAATTTAACATAGCCATAGCCGGCATGATTTTATTCTCGTTTATTTTTATTGAGCGGAAACAGGAGTTTTGGGCGGCGCTAATGATCGTTTTGGGTACGATGACTAAGATTTATGGCATTGTCGGTCTTGCTTTCCTGTTATTCTCAAAACGCCGGATCGCCTTTTTGAAAGGACTTATTTTCTGGGGCATAGTCTTGTATGTTCTTCCGATGTTATATACGTCTCCTCAATATGTGGCAAGTCAATACGTGAAATGGTATGAGGTACTTCTCGATAAGAATGTAGAGAATTTATTTACTCCTTATACAAATATCTCTTTGTTGGGGATGGTTCGTAAGATTTCGGGAGTCAATACGTATAGTGATCTCTGGTTGGTTATCCCCGGGCTACTTTTATTTATTGCTCCTTATTTTAGGATAAATCAATATGATAACCAGCGGTTTCGCATGCATTTTCTTTGCTCTACTCTTTTGTTCATGGTTCTTTTTAGCTCCGGAACAGAGAATAGCGGATATTTGGGAGCCATGATAGCCGTCTGCCTTTGGTATATAGGTACGCCTACCCGTAAGACGACTCCTGGCTTGAATACGGTACTATTCGTTTTCTGTTTTATTCTGACATCCCTTTCCCCAACAGATATATTTCCCTGTTATATCCGGAAAACGTATGTTATTCCTTATGCGTTGAAAGCACTTCCTTGTGTGTTGATCTGGTTTAAGATCGTATGGGAGCAATTGACATTGGATTTTTCAGAGCCGCTTCATCGGCCGAAGACTCTCCCGGGTAAAGAGGAGGCGATCGACCTTATCTTGCCTTGTTATAACCCACAAGAAGGCTGGGAACGTCTGATGATCGAGAAACATGCGGAATTGGTAAAGATGCTTAAAGGTCGCTCACTTCGTTTTATCGTCGTGAATGACGCTTCGAGGAGAGGATTTACGAAGGATGCGGTAGGACGTCTTCTGGAGGCTCTCCCTGATACGATGATCGTAAGTTATGATACGAATAAGGGAAAAGGAGCCGCTGTTAGGGCTGGCTTGTCTCATTCCACCTCATCCATTACTTTATATACGGATTATGATTTTCCGTATGAGGCGGATTCTATCTGCCGGATGGTAGAATGGTTGGAATCGGGATATGATGTCGTTATCGCCGTGCGGAATCATACTTATTATACCCATTTAAGTACTCGAAGAAAGATTATGAGTTATGCTTCCCGTATATTGAATTTTACGCTTCTAGGATTAACGCATACGGATGCTCAAGGAGGTTTGAAAGGTTTTAACCAGCGGGGAAAATCGTTCTTGGCCTCAACTCAGGTGAATCGCTTTTTATTTGATACGGAGTTTATTTATAAGGCTTCGCAGGAGTCGGATGTACTTATTAAAGACATGCCCGCTGATTTGCGGGATAACGTTCATCTTCCCAATATGCGTCGTGGAGTCCTTGCGGAAGAATTAAAGAACTTATTTTTAATCGCTTGGAGAGGGTAGGAGGATTACAGGGTTGTTAATAACCCTGTTGAAAACCCTGTGAATAACGGAAAAAGAACAAAAGAAAAAAAGAGATACCTATTAATAGGTATCTCTCTCTTTTTGCTCTTCCTCTTGGACTTGAACCAAGGACCCTCTGATTAACAGTCAGATGCTCTAACCAACTGAGCTAAGGAAGAATTTTTCGCTCTTTCAAAGGTTATTCCGTAACCCCTTTCTGAAATTGCACTGCAAAAGTACGGGGTATTTTCGAAATATGCAATATCTTTGCGAAAAAAATTACGAAAAAATGAATACAATAGGTTTAGGAAACGCTTTGGTTGACGTTTTATTGAGGCTTGAAAATGATGATGTCCTATCGGAAATCGGGATACAGAAAGGAGCTATGGATATGATTAACAGGGAACAAATGATCGCTATCCGTACAACTTTAGCCGGCTTGCCACGTACGCAAACCCCGGGAGGATCTGTCTGCAACACGATGCGTTCGATGTCTTCTTTAGGGGCGAATTCCGGTTTTATCGGTAAGATCGGGGATGATTCGATCGGCGGATTTTATGAGGATGCGTTGGAAAAAGCGGGTGTCACTTCCTATTTTATCAAGACGGGTGGACTTACAGGTAGCTGTACGGTGATGATTTCTCCGGATGGGGAACGTACGATGGGGACTTTCCTTGGCCCGGCCCCGACAATAACCCCGGATGAGATTACCGAGGAGATGCTAAGTAAATATCAATGTATTTATATAGAAGGTTACTTGCTCGTAAACGAACCGTTGGTTCGTTCTACGATGGAGAAGGCTAAAAAGTTGGGCTTGAAAGTAGCGCTGGATTTGTCGAACTTCAATATCGTGAATGCTTTTAAAGGAATGCTGGAGGATATCATTCCTAAATATGTGGATATTTTGTTCTCTAATGAGAGTGAGGCTGAGGCTTTTACCGGGCAAAAGGCTGCTGAGGCCGTACATACCTTGTCTGACTTGGTAGAGGTCTCATTGGTCACTTTGGGAAAGGAAGGTGCCTTGATCGGTAGTCATGGTCAATTTTATTCTGTCCCGGCTGAGGGGGGCAAGCCTGTTGATACGACTGGCGCCGGTGATAACTTCGCCGCCGGATTCTTATACGGTCAATCCATAGGAGCGTCTTTGGTACAATCCGCACGCATCGGATCGATGTTGGCGGGCTATGTGATCGACGTGGTTGGCCCGGAGATTCCGTATGATAAATGGGAACAAATAAAGTTAAAAGTAAAAGGGATATTGGCTTAGGCGGCGTATTATTCCTTACATTTATGCCGTTAATTAACTAAATATTGTATGTACAGATTGGTTCAACGAAGAGGAATTATAGGTTTATTTTGCTTGCTGTTCGTCGCAAGTAGCGTAGTGCCGGGATGGGCGCAAAAAGATAACCGCTTTGAGGTGAGTAAGAACCTAGACATTTTCAATTCTTTATTGAAAGAAGTAGAGATGTTCTACGTGGATTCAGTGGATGTGGATAAAACCGTTCAGCGGGGAATCGAGGCAATGTTGGCTGGTTTAGATCCTTATACGGAATACTATCCTGAGCAAAAAACGGAGGAATTGAGTCTGATGACGACCGGCGAATACGGAGGTATCGGTTCCTTGATCCGTCAGCGTAACAACGAGGGAGGCGTGATGATTGCCGAGCCTACCGAGGGAATGCCGGCCGATTTAGCGGGTCTGAAGCCGGGCGATCTGATCTTGGCGATCGATACGATCGATGTTTCCAAGGCGACAAACTCCCGGGTCAGCGAGTTGTTGAAAGGTGTTCCGAATACGAAGATGGTTTTGACGATCCAACGTCCGGGCGAGAAGAAACCCCGGAAGTTCGAGATTACCCGTAAGCAGATCACGACACCTCAAGTTACTTACTACGGGGTTAAGAATGACAGTATCGGTTATATTTATTTAAAGGCATTTACTATCAAGAGTGCTCAAGAGGTGAAAGAGGCGTTTTTGGACTTAAAGAAAAATCATAATATCAAGTCTTTGGTACTGGATTTGCGCGGTAACGGCGGCGGCGTGCTGGAAGGTGCCGTACAAATCGTAGGTATGTTCGTACCGAAAGGCAGCGAGGTGCTTTCAACGAAAGGAAAGATCAAGCAATGGGATCGTACGTACCGAACCTCTACGGAGCCTTTGGATACGGTAATGCCGTTGGCTATATTGATCAATGGAGGTACGGCTTCCGCCGCTGAGATCGTATCGGGATCTTTGCAGGATATGGATCGTGCCGTGTTGGTGGGACAACGTTCGTTTGGTAAGGGGTTGGTGCAAGCTCCTCGTGACCTGCCTTATAATGGGAAAGTGAAAATCACGATGAGTAAATACTATATCCCGAGTGGCCGTTGCATCCAGCAAATCGATTATTCGCACCGGAAAGAGGATGGTAGCGTGGTTGCTATTCCGGATAGCTTGACTTCCGTATTCTATACGTCCAAGAAGCGTCCGGTTCGTGATGGGGGTGGCGTACGTCCGGAGTTTGAGGTGAAGGAGCCGAAAGTGCCTACCATGATGTATTATTTGGCGGCGGATACGGTCTTGTTCGACTTCGTTACGGATTGGGTACAAAAGCATAAGACGATCGCTCCCATCGAGGAATTTACGGTTTCCGATGAGGATTTCGAAGCTTTGAAGCAATACGCCAAGTCCAAGAATTTCACGTATGACCGCCAAAGCGAGAAAGTATTGAAGAACTTGAAAGAAGTGGCTGAGTTCGAGGGGTATCTGGAGGAGGATTCTACTGCGTTCAAGGAATTAGAGGCTAAGCTGACTCCGAATCTGGAAAGAGATTTCGATCGTTTCAAGGATGAGGTGAAACGAGTAATGGCCGCCGAGATCGTAAAACGTTATTATTACCAACGAGGAGAGTTGCAAGAAAGCTTGAAAGATGATCTTGTATTGGAGAAAGCGTTGGAGGTATTGGGCGATCCGGATTTATACAGGCGTACATTGAGCGTGCCGGTTGAGTTGGAAGTGGCCACCAAGGGTACCGAATAGGCGGGTTTCTGCCGATGCCCATTCAAAGGGCCTTACAATGCCCATTCAAGCGAGCTTACGATGCCCATTGTCAGCTCCCTTGAATGGGCATCGTGCTTTTCCCTCTTTCGCCAGTCTGTTTGGGGGCTTTGAAGCGGATATGCAATACGACCAATTCCGAGACGGTTCCCACCCGATAAGGAGGTCCTGCTATACCAATGCCGGAAGATACATAGAATTGCGTAGGTCCTTTCTTATAATATCCGTACGGGCATTCATACACAAGTTTCATCAGCAGGGGATAAGGCCATAACTGTCCGTTATGCGTATGTCCGTGCAGTCCCAAATCCACCCCATTCATATTCATCTCGGCGAACGACCAAGGTTGATGATCCAAAACGATAATCGGTTTGCCGGTATCCACCCCTTCCATTAACGAATGAAGCGATTTTCGTTTCTTATGGATGAAATCATCCCTCCCTATCAAATAAAAAGTTGAGTCCGGTTGGACCACCGAGTCTATTAGTAGCGTACCTCCGGTCTTTTGCAACCAACGATATTTTGCGTTCCGGTTTGCCCGGTATTCATGATTCCCGTAAATGATATATACTCCCAACGGAGCTTTTAATTGTTTTAAATCATCCTCGATGTGGGCGTTTTCTGCGAATCGGGATTCATAATCCATAATATCCCCCGCTAATACCACCATATCCGGATGCTGTGCGTTGCTGAGTGCCACATATTTTTGTACCAAGTCCTTCCCGATAACCTCTCCGATATGTAAGTCGCTCATCATGACAATAGTCAGGCTATCCCGATCCCCCGCGGCTTTGGGCAACGTGATATATACGTTCTTAACAATCGGATTCATTACCGTATGGTATGCGTGAATCATTAAACCGGTAACACCGAATACGATAAGAAAAAACAGGGTTAGCTTGGTTTGTTGCCAATGCCCTTTCATCCATTTGGGGAACCATGGCTTGATACGTTGGGAGAGCCTGATCAACTCAAGTACCAAGAGAGATAAAGTGATATAAATGGACGCTATATACCAAGTGTTACAGATGTATTGGATCGTGATTATCACGTTATCAGGTAGTTCATTCCTAAAAATAAATCCGAAAAAATAAAGCGATAGTTCGAGTACGAAAAACAAGATAAAAGGAATCCGGCAACTTTTCTTAGGAGGAAGCGCTTGATATCCTCTCCAGAAAATATACGGATTTAGTAATAGCTGCGCTACGATCGATTGAATAAATACTTTCATCTTTACTCTTTGAATGTAATATTGAACACCACCATCTCGCTGTCCGTCCCGATACGGAAAGGCGGTCCCCACAAAGATAAGCCGGATGAGACATAAATCGTACTATTTCCGATTTTTTTAATCCCGTAACTTAATTCGAACAGATGATCCACGATCCAGTTCATCGGCCATACTTGTCCTCGATGTGTATGTCCGCTAAACTGTAAGTCTACGCCAGCCTCTTCCGTTTTCTCTAAATCGTAGGGTTGATGGTCTAGTAAGATAACAGGTTTGCTTTTATCAAGGTTTGCGGTAAGCTGACCTAAAGTTTTCCGTCCTTTGTTATGTCGGTCGTCCCGTCCTATGAGTTGGATCTGATTGGGCAAGATAGCCACGGAATCCCTTAAAAGTACGATGGGCGTCTGCGCTATGAATTTCTCGCTATCCTCTATGCCACTGATATACTCATGGTTACCCGGTACCATATAAACGCCTAATGGGGCGTAGATCTTGGACAGTTCCTCTTCCATATGCTCGTATCGCAGAGGTGCGACACTGTTGTCTATCAAGTCTCCACCGATAAGAACGATGTCCGGGCGTTGGGCGTTTATCATATCCACATATCCGGCAAGCATTGTCTTGTTGGTAGCGTATCCTAAGTGTATGTCGCTAATGGCTACGACCTTCAGCGGCTGTCCATCGGTATCGGCCGGTTTGTTGATAACCATGTTGATAATTCGTGTATCAGGATGTTGGTAATTATAGTTTCCATATCCTAATAAGCTGAGTGTTAAGAATAAGGATAAATAGAATGAGTATTTGAAACGTAGGTGGAAAAGTCGTAAGATATCAAATACCAACAGAGCTAATACCATGTATAAAGTGAACACGAGCCATCCTGTTCCTACTTGGGAAACTGTTTGAGCGAAAGAAGCCGGCATATCTAGGTTCCTGAATAGAAAACTACTGAAGAATGATAAAGCTCCTCCCCAAAAAACAATGGATAACAATACTTTAACTCCGGTAGACTGGCTTTTCAAAGCCTGTTTTCCCTTTAGATAAATATAAATATTCCCTGCAAGATACAGGATTGGAAGTATGATAAAGAACGTCCACATCTCAATTAATTTTCCGCGAAGATAATGAAAACTCTTTAGGTAGCAAACGCTGCACGCTACGTCCCTATAGGATCGATATAAATTCCAAACAATAAGTTTGGTAATGAAAAGAATTATATAATATACTGATTATTAGTATGTTAAAAACAGGATGATCTTTTACTCAAAACATGTACGTGTTTTAGGGAAAAGTCGTAGGTGTTTTTCAAAAAAGTCGTACGTGTTTTTCCCGAATCATGCGATAGGGAACAAGGGCGTATCTAGAAATCTACAATAAGCCCCCCTTAATTACGATGAGGAGAGTTGGTCTTTTTTTGATAATATATATCCAACTCCTTTTACGGCATCTATTGAAAGTGTGGTATCTTTTTCCAATAATTTGCGCAAACGCGAGATGCTGTTGTTTAGGCTATCATGAACTTCTTGCCCATCCCATATTTCATGAAAAAGCTTTTCTCTGCTTACTGGCTGATTTAATTGCTCGGATAACAGATAGAATAACTTGAAATCTTTAGGACTTAATGTTTTTGACTGTTCTTGTTTATAGAATAATTTATGAGGAGGCTGTGTCGTAATTAAGGTTTTACGGCGCAGCCTCTGTTTTTATTTTAGGCCTCTGAGGTTTGGATATTTTTCAGGCAACAGATTTTTGAGGTTTATCCAAAAATATCCGATTCTCAGGCAGCAAAATCCAGTATATAAGCAAAAACAGGCCAAAATGGGGCGTATTTCCCCCGTTTTTGGTCTGTTTCGCTATCCTTGAACACATTTTCTTGATGTTGAAGGCAATGGCGAAGAAGGCAAAGTCCATTGTGACCTTGTCTTTGCCGAAGTGACGGAAGCGCCGGTATGCCATATTGAATTTCATCTGGCCGAAGACGGCTTCCGGCTCGATACATCGTCGTCCCCGGTGTCTGAGTCCTTCGTCCGATGTCAGTAGTTCTCGGGCTTTACGCTTGTATTCGTTCAGCCGGTGGTTTACCTCGATTGTGCGACGGTCTCCTTTGGCCTTGTAACACATACACCGCAGGGGACAGCCTTTGCAGTTCTGCGCGCGGTAACGTGCGTTTTCGCTACGGTAGCCGCTGGCCGTCTTTTTGTGTGATGTGCCGATGCGTGTCATGTGCTGTCCCATCGGGCAGACATAGCAGTCTTCGGCGGCGTTGTAGTGGAAGTTGTCTTGATGGAACGGATTTGGCTTGTAGCGCGGACGCTGTTCAAGATGAAAGCGGTTGTACTTGACGTAGGCCTCCATGCCGGCCTCGTCCATGAAGCGGTAGTTTTCTTCTGAGCCATACCCGGAGTCGGCGACTGCGACCGAAGGCAGATGGTGATAACGGTCAAGGAATGAGTTGAGGAACGGTATCAGCGTGAGTGTGTCAGTTGGATTGGGGAACAGGGCGAAGCCGGTGATGAACTGGTTCTCGGCCGAGAGCTGCAGATTATAGCCGGGCTTGGTCTGTCCGTTGTTCATCGCATCCTCCTTCATGCGCATGAACGTGGCATCGGGATCGGTCTTTGACATGGAATTGCGATCGCCCATCTGTTCAAGTCGGCTGTCGTATTCATTTAGCTTGTCTCGGTGCTTCTCCAGTTCCTTTATCTGTTTCTTCCGCTCACGGCGGGCTTTCTTGCTCTCTTTGTCTGCCGGTTCGGGCTGTGCGGCAAGAACCTCTTTAAGCTCACCGATAATCGAAGTCAACGACTCGGAAGTAAACTCGACCGGCTCGGACTCCGCGGCTTTGTCCTGTGCGATGACCTCGTCAATCTGTTGCAACAGGATACGTATCTTCTCCTGCAGCTTCGCACGGTTCTTCTCCACGGTCTTGCGCCATACGAAGGTGTATTTGTTGGCCTTGGACTCTATCTTGGTGCCGTCGATGTACTCAACATCCAAAGTGACAAAACCTTTATCGGCCAGGACCAGCACTATCTGTGTGAAAATGTTGTTTATCTCATTCTTGACGCGGTTGCGGAAGCGGTTGATCGTGATGAAGTCCGGGCGCTCCTGCGCCGCCAGCCATATATAATGAATATCGCGTTGAAGCTGCCCCTCTATCTTCCGGCAGGAGTAGATGTTGTTCATATAGGCGTAGATAATCACCTTGAGCATCATCTTCGGATGATAAGGGCAGCGACCCTTTTCCTTGTACAGTTTCCTGAAGTCCTTCAGGTCAAGACTCTCGACCATACTGTCAACCACGCGAACCGGGTCGTTCCGCGGTATATCCTCATTGGGATTGACCATCAGAAACAACCTGTTGTTATTGTAAGATTTTGTATGTAATTTTGTAGACATTTAAATTCTTTTTATGTCTTAAAGTTACAAAAATTTTTTGACATGACAAAGCCCCGGCTTGTGAAAGTCAGGGCTTTGTTTTATGTTTTTCAGCTTATTACATAAAAAGAGGCTGCGCCTATTTTGACACAGCCTCATAGATATACTATTTGATATCGGACTGCCCTTTTTACAAAACCTTTGGATTAGGAAATCTATTTCTTGTATATCATACGGTTTTTTGGTGTAATGATTAGCTCCGGCTTCATAGCAGCGTGTTATTTCCTCCCCTTCGTTGTGGGAAGAGGCTATCAGTACAGGCAATGAAGGATGCTTTGAACGAATAAAAGGCAAATAATCCAATGCGTTTTGATTGCCAACTTCCAGATCGAGAAGCAGGATATTAGGGCAGTCTTTTTCTATCATGTCTTGAATACCGCTTAACGTGTTGGCGTAGCAAACCTCGTATCCTTTACTTTGCAAGGCCAATACGATGATTAATCCAAGGTTTGGGTCATCTTCAATAAAGATCACTTTCTGTTTATCTTCCATATAGTGTTATGAGTTTTCGGCTGGTAAGTTAATGAAAAATGTTGAACCGACACCCTCCTCACTCTGAAAAGTTAGGGAGCCGCCCATTTCTTTAGCCATTAGCATTACGCTACTCAAACCTAATCCATATCCCGGTTGCGCTGGCTTGTCGGCTTGTTTCACCCGGAAGAATTGTTGTCCGAGTTTTTTCTGGGCTTTCTTGGGGATTCCCCAACCGGTGTCTTTTATGGCTATTCGGTAATGGTTGTTTTTCATAGTCAACGTTACGGTGATTCGTACATCGTCATTCGAATATTTCAATGCGTTCTCTAGCAAATTCCGGAGGCAACGTTCCAGACGAACGGTATCAGCTTCGATCATGTCGGGGAAATCCTCGCTTTTCTCAAGCTTGAACAAGGGGATCTTGTTAGGATAGAGCCTTGCTATCGCTTGGTAGGTTTGCTCAATAAATGATCTAATATCTATAGGCGACTTTCGTGCGCTCTCTTTTCCATCCGCTGTTTTCAATAGTGACAGCATGGACTCGATGATCTCTATCAACTGTTTTATCTGAGTTTTTCCGGTATTTAATATATTCACTTTCATCGGTTCATTCTCTAGGCTAGCGATAAGATCCATAGAGGCATACGCCGTGTTCAGCGGGGATTTCAAGTCGTGGATAGCGCTATGTACGGCTATTTCACGGTCTCGGAGTTGGGCGTGGGCTTTACGTATTGTTCTTAATAAATAATATAGGCAACTCGCCGAGGTAAGGATGATTAGACAAGATACGATAAAAGCCAAGAGCTTTCGTTGGACAATGTCAGAAAGAGGTAATTTAACGAAAGCCTGTACATATTGTAATCCCTGCGTTCCTATCGGGAGCTTTTCTGTTTGGAACTTATAAAATGAAAGGTTGAATTTTTTTCCTACCGTATTTACGGTTTGCCGGGTAGAGTCTGATATTTCTATATAAGATATTGCTTGTAAATTGTGATCAGTTAATGTTTTATTGAATAGGCTGTCTAATACATTTGGTTTTAAGGGTCTATTTGCATTACGTAGACCGTCTTGCATACGTTGCGCTAATAGGTCGGCATAGTTATCTTTTAGATTCCGATTTTTTATTTGTGGCCAGATTATGGTATCCCCTTTTAGCTTGGCTCGTTCCTCTGGTGTCATATCACTAGCTCTTCTTATGATTCTTTTGGGGTTGTTGGGGTCTTTCGGTTTGTTGCTAACCATTCGCTTGGACATTTCTTGCTTGATAGCCTCTTCGAATAGCTCTTCAAGGACTTCTTGCGTTTTATATTTTTCAGCGTTATATATATTGTATAGCCAATATCCTTGGGAGAGTATTAAGACTAGCAACATAATGGCCGCAATATATAAGGAGTGTTTCATGATAGATTCGTTATTTTGGATGTGAAGATAGTGAATAATCTTAAAAAAGATGCGTTTTTCTCGTTTTGTTAGCTTTTTGTTAGATGAAAATTAGGTGTTTGTTAGATAGAGTACGAAATTTTACTTATATTTTTGTAACAGACTAAAAAAGCATATAGACATGGAAATTGGTGATTTGTTGTCGAAGGAAGAACTTTCCGCTATAAAAGGTGGTGAATGGCATTATGATGAAGAGACTGACGAATGGTATTGGATTGAGGATGGACGGAAGGTTCTGTGTCCACAAGAAAATCCTAGACAGTCATAAGTAAAATAGTAAATGAAACGGTCATAGATTATGACCTATTATAAACTATAAATTTTAGATATTATGAATGATTTAATGAATTTGCCTAGCCTTATTTTAGAGAGGCTAGAGGAAAATGAACTTATTTTAGTTCGTGGAGGAGAGGATCCAGATGATAAGGCTCCGAATAATGGGGATGGAAGTTGTTCTGGTACTAACAATGGCTCAGGTAAGTGTGGAGGAGTCAATAATTCTTCAGGGAGGTGTGGCTAATTGATAGTTTTTTTAGTTTGATGCTTTCTTTGTAACAGGGAGAAGGCATCAGCTATTTCTATCGAGAAATTAATGAAAAATGAAATGAAGAAGATATATTATCAGGTTGTAGAGAACGTTTTGCCGCAGGTTTATTTACTTTATAATTCATTTAATAATAAATTTA
>OLZA01000893.1_pt1 | contig 12498 bp, 21 predicted proteins | sample 1673431 | NCBI WGS metagenome assembly OLZA01 (sample SAMEA103958111, study PRJEB25191) | human gut metagenome | biome: human-associated habitat [ENVO:00009003]; feature: intestine environment [ENVO:2100002]; material: feces | place: Germany | collected 2013/2015 | reverse complement strand
CCTGATTGCAATACTTACAGAATCCTATTTGCCGCGTCATCACGCGGACAGCGGGCGCGTTCGGCATACCGACGACCTCCGGTTCCGCTTCCTGCCCCTCATCCTCCGCCACGCCCCGAACTTCCAGAATGTCCCGGATTGTCAGAATAAAGCAATCGACGCCGGACTTCTGCCCGATCCTGATTGTTACTTTTACCGTAACCGCCGCCGCGCCGCCCGCCGTGAATGTGACGTCCCGTTCCGCGTCCGTTGTCCCTTTGCGATTCTCTGCCAGATTGTGCAGGATTGTGCGCTTGTCGGAATCTGAAAAGCCCAACAGATTCACGATCCGCTTCGTCCAGAAATCCGTGATCGGCAGGGCGCGTTCCGTGATCGTCCGTTCCGCTATTCCTTTTACCTCTGCTTTGTTTGTCGTGATAGTCAACATGTTTCAATCTCCTTTCCTGAATACCTTTATATCCTCGGCGGCTCCTTTCAATCCCGAACCATTCGGGCGTATATGTAAAACCCGCCGTTGACATCGTTTATCCTGATTTCGGCGTCAATGAACTTGTAACCCGGATATGACTTCCTGATCCTGTCCTCTAAATACGCCCGGTCTTTCGCCATTCGTTCCGCCGTCCTTTTCCCGAACCGACAGACTGATTTCGTCACAATAGGCTTTTTCAAATTCTTTGACGCTCTCCACCGCTTCCGTCCTTTTGGGTCTTTGCTTATATAGTTCACGATTCCGGCGACGTGCGTTTCCGGATCCGGATCAATCCGGCGCGTATGATTCCGCTTGCCCTGTCCCCATATCTTTTCCAATTCGTCCCGGTCAACGTCCCCGGACATGATAACATGATGATGACAGCGCGTCCGTTTCCCTTCCTCCTCGTGATACTCTGTCACGCAGATATATTTCACGTTATCCATTCCCGCCCGTTTCCGGCGTCTGTTTATCCGGCGAATGAAATTCGTAAACCGCCGATCAGCTTCGTCCGGGTTGTCTGGTAAATGCTGATCGTCGTATGTGAACGTACACCATAGATCCCCGCGTCCGAAATTCGCGCTGACTAAGTTATTCAAATACCGCCGCGCCCTCTTACTGTTCAGGTTCTTTTGCGCCGGGCGGCTTTTGTTCCCTCTCTTTGTGCGTGGCGCGTCCTTCCTGCTCCCGAATACCGGGTATATATCTGCTTCTAACTGATCCCCGGCTTTCGTTGTCTTTGTCTGATACGCAATCCCCGCCCTTTTCTCCTTCAGATATCGTTCGATCTGATCCTGCTCCATATCCTCGATCGATTTCTGATATGATTCTTCAAAATCGTAATCATCGAAATACTTTCTTTTCGTTCCCATAGCGTCCGCCCTTCAGATACGTTCTAAATTTAGAATGGTTGATATCTTAATACCCATTACAAGGACGGGAAGCCGCCGTGTTCCCCCTGTCCCTTATCGAACATTCGTTCTTTTTGTTTTCCTATTATATATAGGAAGAAACCGTTTCTTTTTTCCAGAACTCCCCGATCTGATATTGCGCTTTGACATTTCTTCCGCCCTCCGCTATAATAAAGTTGGTTTGATTCTTTGGATCCCGGCGTTACGGTTCCCCGCCCGACGCCGGGATCCTTGTTTATTTCTCCGCTACTGCCTGAAACTGTGCAATCTGAAAAACCTTGCTTTCCTCCTGCCCTGATTCTGCGGCGCGGCGCTCCGCGATTAAGTCCCGGCGCATTTCATCCCCGACAACTTCCGCCATTTCCGCGATTGCGTCCGCTGATTCTGCTGTCAGTTTCCCTTTCCTGAACTTTTCGTCGATAACTCCCAACGCGTAACCCGTCAATATGTCGGCTTCTCGCGGCGTTTCCGCCGTCTGAATCCGTTCCGTTGCCCGGTACACTTCCCGCAAGTCCCGCCGTTTATTTCTTTTCGTCAAAAACATTGTCTTTTCCCTCTCTTTCCCTGATGAAATTAAATCCCGCCGGAACAACCGTAAAATGTCCGGCGATCGGATTTATTGCTTTGTCGTCGATATAAAAATCCGCGTTAATTTTCCGCGTGTCGCCGCCGTACAGTTCAATTAGTTCCGGCAGATTTTCGTTCACAAATTCAAATTCCAGTCCGTGATCCCGGCAGTAATCCACCGCCGCCGCCAGATTATCCCCTGTTCGGCATGTGTGCAGAATCAACCGCGCCCCGCGCTCTTTTTCTGATATCAGGAAATGAAACAAATTATAGTTCGGCTCCCCGATATCAGGAAACCGCCCGAACGATAACGTCCCGTCAAAATCAACTGCATAAATTACATTTCCGTTCAAGTCCATTGTTTCCCCCTCCTGTCTCCGCCCTGTCAATCCGGCTTATTGTTTCCGACTGAATGATCCCTGTTCGGGCGATTGCTGCCAGACGAACCGATTTTCCGGCGATCTCGATCGCTGTCCGGTATATCTGTGTGAATTGTTCGTGCAGTCCCTCCGATGCGCGCCCGGCGTCCGCTACCTTTCCCGGATATGTCATAATCTCGATCGCGTCGTTTAATTCAATCTGAATCCCGTCCGTTGCTTCACATATCAGGCGAAACGCCTGATTCGCTTCCCGGATATCGATCGCATTTAGATCTTTCAGTTCCATATCCATTAAGTGATATATTCCCGCCATTGTTGCGGCTGTTGGTTCGTGCTTCATATCTCCCGCCTTTCCAATTATTGAATATAAATATCGTAGTAAAGGAAAATTGTCAGATCCTTAAATTCATACATCCGCGTCACTTCCGGCTCATACGGCGGCATTAAACCGCGGTCCCTGAACTTTTTGTGCCTGATTTCCATATGCGCGACCATACGGACGACTTCCGGATCCCGTGTCAGGAATTCCGTTTCCGCGTCCGCATACTGCAGAGATCCCATATAATCGCAAAACAATATTTTCGCGTCTGGATCATGTTCCGGATCGCGATTCCCGCGTTTTCCCTGAATGATCCGGATCCTATCCATCGTCGATATGACTTTTAACTGTTCTGATAGTCTCATTCCGGTTCGTTCCTTTCCGTCCGGCTGCTATCGCGCTGAATCCCGATAGATAAAAATGTGCATAACATAACGGGGCGCTTCGGCGTCGGTTTCCCGTTCTACCTCCGGCGAAATATGCTTGATTGTCGCCCCTTTTCCCGCGAACTCCCGAAAAGCCTTGACCGCTGCGCCCTTGAAAAGCGTTATTTCCTCCGGATCCGCTCCCGCTCCGTTTTTTGACAATGTGTCGTCCATGATCCGGACGGTTTGTTGTGGCGAAATGACCGTTAATAACGATTCTACTTTTACGATCTGTTTTTCCATTTTTTCATTCTCCCTTCTGCTCCATATAATCAAAAAGCGTTATCTGCGCCGTTTCCCGCTCGTACCGACTGACGGCAGCAGAATAATATTCTGGATCCAGTTCAAAACCCACGAATCGCAGCCCCGCTTTGTGTGCTGCGATCAGGGATGAAGCGGATCCGACGTGTGTATCAATAATTTTCTGACCGCGTTCCGTGTAATTCTGGAATATCCAGTCATAAAGCGCTACGGGCTTTTGCGTCGGATGTATGCGAAATTCTTTATTTCTCATATTCCCCTGCCGCATACCCGCCCATGTGAAGTGATAAATCCGAACGGCAGTTTGAAATGATGTGTACGCAAGTTCTCCGTCTGCGAAGTCATTCTGCCCGTTTTGCTTGTCCCACACAATCCAACAAGGCGACGAAACGCCGGAAGCCCCCCCCTCGGAACCCTTCGGCGATATTATCCATAAAATGATTCGCGCCGAATATAATCTGATTCCGGGATATCCTTTTCAGTTGCGCGAAATATTCAGGATCCGGGGCGGCGTTGTCGCCGCCCGCGTATCTCTTGTAACTTTTTGACGCTGCCAGTTTTGACCGTGACGCGTTATCCTTTGCGAAAACCTTTATCCCATACGGCGGATCCACGACTGCCAGATCGAAATATTTGTCCGGGAAGTCCCGCATAGCGTCCATACAGTCCATATTATAGAATCCGAAGTCTAACATACGTTTTCCTTTGCGCCGTCGCTGTCGGACGGCGCGATTTCTGATTGTCTGATGACGAATAGCGGGGCGACGCCGCCGTCGTCGGACGCTCCGTAGTAGAAGCTGTAGCCGTTGGCGTAGAAACCGCAAAAGCTCGTCGTGTTCGCGGCGGACGGATCGGCAGTCCAGTACCAACAAGGATCCCCGTTCTCGTCATATGCAACGCGGTTCCGGCGTTCTTTAAAGAACGGAAACTGTTTCCCCGTTCCGTTGTATTCCGAAAATACTGCGTCGCCGCGCCCCTCGAATTCTGTCATCAGGAACAGGCGATCTTCACATTTTATTGTTTGTCCGTCGATTTTCTGGACGGTTGTATGTAACGCAATCACGGACTGCAGTTCATCCGGCAACAATGAATAGATCTGTTCCAGATATTCCCGCATATCCTCCGCGCCGGAAAATCCGTTTTTGTTGCTGCCGTTCCGGTTCATGCAGTGACGACCAACTATCCGGCGGAACCAAAACACGCAATCGCCCTTTTCGTAATGATCCACGCCCACGACAACAACCTGCGCCAGATCTCCGTTTTTAAGTGTGAAATTGATTTCCGTTCCCGGCGGCAGCGATACGCCCGCACGTCCTTTCTTGATAATGTCCTGAATATCGATCCATTCGACGCGCTGTTCGTTGTGCCTAACAATTCCGACAGAACCAGATCCGACCGACTGACACCGATCGGGCGTCGCGTCGCCGTTCTCCTTGTCTTTCTGTTCGTCCTGCTGCCCGCTGCTGTCTTTTCCGCGCGATAAATCAATTCCGATAAATGCCGGCGTTCCCGCGTCCTCTTTTACTCCTGTCGCAATCTGCCGGGCGTATGTGTGCGGGACGTCGCATTTTGCAGCGTTCAGAAGAAATTCTGCTTTTGCTGCTTCTTTCATAACAGCGTACATTTCCGACGCCTTGACCGCGAATTCCGTTTCCGCTTTGAATAAATCTGTTAAACTTGCCATTTTGTGATCCTCTCTTTCTTTCCTGATTTTTTATCCTTCCTCAACGTCGCCGAAAATGCGAATATACGCGTCCGCGTCCAGTTTCCGGATCGTGTCCGCGACTTGCTTTTCTGTCACGACTTCAAGTTCTTTTCTTTTTGGGCAGTAATACAGATACGTTCCCCGAATGGTTTTTAAGTATTGAACATCTTCCCAAACATTCCGAACCATGTTTTCCCCGAAAAATAACGGGTTTAGCGGATCTTGATATTTCCGTCTGAACTCGAATATGATTCGGGCGGACGCCGTGTCGTACAGTTTCCCGTCAATGATTTTCCGAAGCCCGGTTCCCGGCTTTTGTTCCCGCGTTAATTCTTCCATAGTAACGCCCAACGCTCTAGCGACCTTTTCCACGTCCTGAAACGTCGGGTTGCGCTCCCCATTTTCCCACCGTGACAGCGAAACCGCCGTAACCCCGGCGCGGTCTGCTGTTTCTTCTTGCGTCATCCGCTTTTCTTTTCGGATCTGCTTCATGCGTTGCCCTATATCCATTCGTCCGCCCCTTTCCCAAATATCCGCGTCAGAATCCGACGGATCGCCGCCGTCGCCCGGAACATAATTCCGTTTCTTCTGCCCGGCTTCTGTCTCATAATTTGCCGGAACGGTTCAGCGATTGCCGCGAACAATTCCGCGACCGCTCGTTTCAATTCGTCCAATTCTTCCCGGATTTCCTGTTTCTGTTTTTCCCGGCGGACGTCTTGCGCTTTATTTTCCTTTTGCTTTTGTGGGCGGCGCACCGCCCGAATCGCTGTCACTGTGACAACGTTATTTTCAAAATTGACTTCCTGAAGCGTGTACCCCGCCGCCCGCTCGATAATCTGATTCGCGGTTTCTTCCGACGTGTATTCGTCCAACATCACGACATCAGGATCGGGATCCTTTTTATCCGCCTTGAACTCGATATGTATTTCCGCCCCGCCTATGCTCCCGATTTTCTTTAATAAATCTGATACTTTCACGGTTTGATCCTCCTTCCCCTTCTCCTGCTGCCGTCATCGTCTTACATACCCGCGCCCCGAAATATAACGACCATTGACGGAAACGGGGCGGCGTTTTCTGCGCCAGATCCCCCCCCCCGCTGCCGAATTTTAATCGTCCGGGAACGAACCTGATTTCCGATCTATGCAATATGAAATCGTGAAAATAGCGTGTGTCTGTTCGTGCCGGAATCAGCATGACGACGATCGTTCCGTCTTTCGTCCCCTCTCTATACGCTTTTTCTACCCATGCCGCAATCGCCCGACCATATGGCGGATTGCAGAAAACACGTCGCCCGCTTCAATCCTGCAGCAAGCCGTCCTGCTCCTTTGTGAAATATTCCGGTGTCTTGTGGTTCGATTCATCCGCGCATGGATCCAGATCGAAATGAAATTCCCGATCCAGTTCGTCGAAAAACTCCTGCGGCGTCGCCCACTGATCCGTTTTACTGCTGAAAAGCCCCTTGTTTATCATGGTTTGATTCTCCTTTTTTCTCTTAATAGTCCGCTTCGATCTGTTCGTCGCTTTCGTCGTAATATTCCCCGTCATACCCGCCCAACATAGCGACTTCGTAGCAATTCCAACATAAAAGCCGGAACGGAATACCTCGACAGTCTTTCGTGAAAAGCATGTCCGCCCGCTCGACTTCTTTTCCACATTCCGGGCAAATACGAATGTCTTTGTCCTCATTCGTGTAAACATTCGGCTTTATCATGGTTTGATTCTCCTTTCTTTTTATCTTTTCAGTGCAAGCCACCAATGCGGATTGTTCCTTTCTTCCATATGTTCGCAATTTTCCGCGTCGCAATTTTTCGCCTTGCACATAGCGCAAAATCTTTCTTGAAACGCTTTATCCCACGGCGCTTCCAAAACTGGAAGGCTATCTAGGAAGTTCCCCAACGTCTCCGGGCTTTGTGTTATTTCCTCAAATATCGTTTTCATCCGATCGCCCTCTGTGCCACCTCTGCGCTATAAGCGTTTTTTCCGTTCCCCGTCCCGCGATCTAATTCTCTATAAATCGTCGCGATATGAACGCCCACCGCTGCGGCAATTTCTTTTTCGCTCATTCCCTGCCTGCGCATTTCCTCGATCCTCTGCCTGTCCGCAAATACAAGTCGTTTGTATTTCCTTGCCACTTTTTACACCTCCTTGAAAGTAAAAAAATAATGCGTATGAGTTTTTAAACTCATACGCATTGACTTTTTTATATCCCTATGATAAAAATAAATAAATGCGAATTGAGTTTAAATACTCTATTCGCATTTAATTTTAAAACTTAGCGTTAAAAATGTCAACATTAAATGCGAAAGAATTTTCGTTTTTTTCTCTTTTCTACATAATGCACAAAAACACATTCTATTTTTGTGCATATTAAATAGTTATATTGCTTTTAACTCCATTTCAAACATTTCCCGGCTGCTGCAGTAGCCCAATTTCCGGCGCGGGTATTCATTGATCCAGTTTTCCACGCGTTCGATATCTTCGTCCGTCTTTTCGTCGATATCCGTCCCTTTTGGAATATGGCGGCGTATCATTTTGTTCTGGTTCTCGTTGCTTCCCCGCTCGTAACTGCTATACGGATGACAGTAATATATCGTTGTCCGCTTTTCCTTTTTTCTGCAGGAACGCTCCATTCCCTCATAGTCGGCGAATTCCGATCCATTGTCTACCGTTATACTTTTAAATACCTGATAAAACAGATCGCCCTATTTCTTTTCTATTCTGTCTAATGTCCTTATAACGCTTTCGGATTTTTGATCCGGCAATTTTGCGATAATTTCAGCCCTTGTTTTCCGCTCCGTCAAAACCAACATACAAGATTTTGTTATTCCCTGTTTTCCCTTTACGGTATCCATTTCCCAATGACCGAACGTTTCGCGCCCATTTATTTCTTCCGGTCTGTTCTCTATGCTCTCCCCGCGGCTTGCGCGTGATTGACGCACTTTTTGTTTTTTCTTTTTCTGATTCTTCTTTACGGGCAGATCCTTATTTGTCAGCTTTAAAAATATTCCCTTTTCGATATATGAATAAAAAGTCGTTGTGCATATCATCGTTGAAAACTCGTCCTGATGTTCCCGCGCTTTTGCCAGTGCAGCGTCCGGGGAATACTTTTCTTCCGAAACCAATTTTTCAAGATAGTTCGCCAGTTTAATATCGTTCCCGATTTTCAGCCCTGCGCCCTTTTCTTTCAGATTCTCCCGCGCCTTTCTGTCCGCTTCGTCTGGATTATATCGTTCTTCCTCTGTCAGATCGCTATTCGTGTGAATATACCTTCCCCGTTTTAATTCTCTGTAAATTGTGCTGACGTGTTTATGTAAAATTTCCGCTATTTCTTTCGGTTTGTGTCCTGCTCTGATAAGAGTATCAAGGCGAAGCCGATCGTTATATGTCATATGTGAAAAATTCTTCATATGTGTTTTACCTCCATAAAAGAAACGCCGTCGGGCGCGTCCCTCACGGCGTTTCTTCATCAGATAGTAACCACATGATATTTACCTTTAAAACCTTTGCAAATATTTTTAATTCATAATCAGTCACAAAACGCGTTCCTATCTCAATTCTGCTTATGCTATCCCGTTCAATCGTGATCCCCTCAACTTGCATTTTAGCCGCAAGTTCAGACTGCGAAATGTTCCGCAACGCCCGCGCCTGTTTTATCCTGCTCCCGCATATATTCTTTTTCCCGCCATAATCATATATTTTCACTTTACCGCATTTCCTCTTTTTGTGCTAATATTCAGCATTTTTCTTGACATTAGCACATTAAATGCGATAATCTGTGTTAAAGATCAGCAGCCGCAAAAACTGACCTAAAAAATATCAAAAAGGAAGGTGCAATATATGTATATCAGTATTTCCGTCGATGAAAACGGGCGTCCCTGCGTTGTTGCCGGGCAGCCTGAAGCGATCAAGCGTCCAGAAAAGAAGAAAAGTTCTGTATCATTCCCGGATGATTATATCGTGATTGATATCGAAACAACCGGGCTTGATGTTCGTTTCTGTGAAATCATTGAAATATCCGCTGTCAAGTACCGCGCCAGATCCGAAACCGATTCCTTCAGCACACTTGTAAAACCGACCGAACCGATCGACGACTTTATAACTTCGTTGACCGGGATCACAAATGAAATGTTGGAATCTGCCCCGGACATATCGTCCGCGATCTCTGACTTTTATAATTTCGTGGGTTGTGAAACGCTCGTCGGGTACAATGTCAATTTCGATATAAATTTCTTATACGATAATTTGATGATGTATCAATCCGTCCCCCTCTCGAATGATTTTATCGACGTTATGCGGATTTCTAAAAAGCTGCTGCCCGGTCTGAATGACTATAAACTTTCTACCGTTGCAAAACATTTAAAGGCTTCCGCTCCTTCTCACAGATCCTTTGATGATTGCCTGGCTTGCAACGAATGTTTTCTGCGATTGAAAGAAGAAGCGCTTCGGCAGTTCGGCAGCATTGACGCCTTTCTTTCGTCTGCGTTCGCTCATAAGACTAAACTATCGGCGAAAGATATAACGGCGACAGCGACGGCATTTGATGAAAACAACCCGCTTTTCGGAAAAAACGTCTGTTTCACAGGTGCGCTTGAAAAAATGGTTCGCCGGGACGCTATGCAACTTGTCGTCAATCTCGGCGGATCCTGCTCCGATAATATAAATAAACATACAAATTATCTTGTCATCGGCAACAATGATTTTTGCGCGTCCATAAAGGACGGAAAAAGCAATAAGCAAAAGAAGGCTGAAGCCCTGATCCTGAAGGGGAACGACCTTGAAATTTTAACTGAATCCGCGTTCTATGATATGGTTCTGGATCAGTAGGCAACGAAGGGCGGCTTTTATAGCCGCCCGCCCTCTTTTATGCGTTTTCCGTTCCCGTCTGCCACGTCAATATCTTTTCAACGATCAACTTTTCAATATATGCCGGACACTGACGTTCGCCGTTTTCCCAATTCGTTATAGTTCTGTATGGAATTTCTAACCATTCCGCGACGTCCTTTCTTGACAATCCTTTTTCTTTCCTCGCTTCAGCTATTGTCATTTCTGCGCCCCCTTGACTTTCTTATTTCATCCTGCTATCATTTAATAAAGCACTTGGGCGGCGTAGCAGGAATGTTTCAGGCTGCCGCCCTCGTGTTACCCCTTATTTTGTTTTTATTCGATCAGTTCTTGCAAGTATTCCAGTAATTCTTCCTTAGGTGTGTCGTTTCTGATTAACGCCATTATCATTTTAATGATTCCCCGAAACTGATTATTTGTCATTTCGTTTTTCTCCATTGTCTGCTCCTTTCCTGCTGTACCCTTGTTACAATTATATTATATACCCATTGAGTAAATATGTCAATAATTTTTTACTCAATGGGTATATTTCATAAAAAGGCGACTGCTATTTGCAATCGCCTTTATCCGTGACATATTCTCGACCAAAAGAGTGTGTTTATAATTGCGCCCTTTATCTGGATCCTTCTGCTTTTACACCTTTTTCAGATAAGCCGCGCTTGAAAATCCCGTGTATTGTGTCCCGTCCATTACAAACTGAATGTAAAGCCATTTCACGCCGCCAGATACGTTATAATATCCGTAACACTGAACCTTCGTTCCCTCCGGGATCAGGCACAACGCCTTTTTATTCGTCCCGGCGTCGTTCCTGCAGTAGAGATTCGCTGTTGTGATGTATGTCCCGGCGACGCCACCGTCGAATTTGTGAGCGTAGCACGTCGCCGTTACTTTCCGCGCCGTCGGCTGCGCCTGGTCTGTGGAATTCTCATTCTTTGCCGTCTCCGCGCTGCCGTTCAAAATCCGATTGACTTCGGACTGAACAGCTTCGTAATCATAACCTGCCGCCGTCAGATCACGTTTCCGGGCTGCGCCGTTGCCCCACTGTCCCGCTATGACCTCATGGGCGACTTCCGAAATACTTTTTCCGCCTGTCTTATCAGGCTCCGCGATCGCGCCGTCGTCATATTTGGGCGTAATGAACCCGCGTATATACCGACCATTTAACGAAATTGTCCGTTTCTTGACCGCGTTCCCATAATTCCCTTCGGTCACGACCATATACCCGGACGCCGTGTTGACATATGTAACAACGCCGACGTGATCCGGATTCCCGGTATTATCCCCCTGTCCGCTGTCGTCCCAATCATACAGAACGGCGTCCCCCGGCGCGGGAATATAGGCGTCGTTTTCCTGCCATACTTTCAACTTTTTAGCGGCTTCGATCAGATAATAGCAGGAAATTTCTATCGGCATGATTGCAAGATATTTCAGCGCGACCGCAATCGCCGACCAGAAACACGCACACCACGCCCAACCGTACTGCATACGCGTTTTTCGCGGAAGCTGATCCGTCGGAAGCGTGTTGTATGTGTCGATGATCGATTTATAGGATCCGTCCGATTCTTTTTTCCCTACCTGACTGTTTGCGTAGTCAACGACCTTCTGTCTGCTATACATATTATAGCCCCCTTTCTGCGCGTCCTGCTGCCCCGTGGCGGCGTTTTCCTGCCCGGTCATATATTTGTCCCATTCCGTCAAATTATGCGCCACAACAACCGCCAGAACGTCCTGAACATAAGTTGACGACGTGGCATATCCCGCCGTCTTGATCTCGGACAGATAGGCTTCCGGCGTGTCCTGCTCCCTTACATTCCGATAACGCGCCAGTTCCAGAAATTCATAATATCCCCGGACGCCGGATTCCATATCGTCATACACCCGGAAATTGTCTGAAATGGGCGTCAACGTTCCGGGCGTGTATTCTTCCATTGTCCGCATATTCACGGACGCGCCCGTCCACTTTGTCCCGCATTTTATCCCGAAATAATTATGAAATTCCGCCGCCAGACGTGACAGTCCATAGCCGGATTCTAAACACGCCATACCGATCGCCCCGGACACATTTTTATATCCGTATGCTGCCGCGTACTTTACGCATAACGGCGCGATCTGATTTATAAAAACCTCACATTCCGCTTGTGTCGCCATATCAAACGTCCCCTTCGGCAGCGTCCGGGATCCCTGCGACCGTTTCGTCCTCAACCGCTTCCGCAACTTCAAATTCAATCATGCTGCCGGATTCTGCGATTTTCATTCCCTTAACCGCCGCTTCGATCATGTCGTCCACAAACTGATCTGTCATATTGATTCCGGCGCTTTTCAGGGCTTCGCGCAATGCGTCCTTTACAAGCTGCTTTCGCTCTGCTCCCGTCTTATCGCCGAACGTCTGCTCCGCCATGTAGACAAACATTGTCGCCATTTCCCGCGCTGTTTTCAACTGATCCGCCGTCATTTTTGACTGGATGAACGGAACCAGATCGCGCCGGATGACATACGCAACGACCGCCATAACGAACATAACGGCGAATTTTAAAATTTCCATAGTTACCTGATTCATAAAAACACGTCCTTTCTTTTTTGGTTTTCTCCTTGTTTCTTTATCACATAAACCCCGCGTCA
>OLZA01000892.1_pt1 | contig 12506 bp, 6 predicted proteins | sample 1673431 | NCBI WGS metagenome assembly OLZA01 (sample SAMEA103958111, study PRJEB25191) | human gut metagenome | biome: human-associated habitat [ENVO:00009003]; feature: intestine environment [ENVO:2100002]; material: feces | place: Germany | collected 2013/2015 | reverse complement strand
AAACAAACTTCTATAATTGATATAATTTCACCTGTAATGGTTGGGCCTTCAAGTTCACATACTGCCGGAGCTGTACGTTTGGGGCTTTTAGCAAAAAATATCTATAATGAGATTCCAGATAAAGTTGTTTTTAAACTTTATAATTCTTACGCCCAAACAGGAAAAGGCCATGGTACTGATAAAGGTTTGTTGGCGGGAGTTTTGGGACTTTCGGTTGACGATGTTCAAATTAAAGATATTTTTGATTCGGAAATATCTAAAGACTTTCAATATGAGTTTCAATTTTACGAAGATTTTAACCGTCACCCAAATGCCGTTGATATAATATTTGAAGGACGCCGCAATATGGTAATTTCAGGAAATTCTGTAGGTGCAGGTGAAGTTGAAATTACAAACATAGACGGGTTTTCTGTAAGTTTGACAGGAAAATATAACACTCTGCTTTTAGTTTATAAAGATGTGCCAAATATGATTAGCAGAGTAACGAACTCAATACACGTTAACATTGCCTCTTTTCACTGCGACCGTTCTGCAAAAGGGCAGGAAGCGTCAATGACAATTTGTCTTGATGGCGAAATTAACCAGAAAGTTGTAGATTTCTTGAATTTAATTGAGGATGTCTACATGATTAGATATATAAAAAAGTTGGAAAGTTAATATGACAAAAATTATTAATACATTTAAAGATTTGGAAAAAGAATGCGAAATCAGCGGGAAAAAGATTTTTGAGATTACGCAGGAGTACGAAGCTGAACTTGCTGAAACCAATGTTGACTCTATTCGTTCGGTTGTGAAAAAGTCTCTTGATGCTATGAAAGAAGCCATACAAACAGGCCTGAAAAGCAAAGAAATGTCAATAAGCGGAATGTGCGGAGACGACTGTGACCGCTTGCAAAAAAGATTTTCAGATGAGCGGGCACTTTTTGGACAAACTTTTGAAAAGATAACCACATACGCCTTGGCAACTATTGAAGAAAATTTGCGAATGGGTAAAATTGCAGCCTGTCCAACGGCAGGTTCATGTGCAATTGTGCCTTCAGTTCTTGTCGGAGTTAGCGAAGATTTAAATACTTCTGAAGAAGATCAGATAAACGCCCTTATTACGGCTGGTACTGTTGGAAGAATTATTTCAACAAAAGTTGCTCTTGCCGGAGCTGTAGCAGGCTGCCAGGCAGAATGCGGAGTTGCTTCCGCCATGAGTGCCGCAGCCTTGACTCAGATACGTGGCGGAAGTGTTAACCAGATTTTGAATGCAGTCGCTCTTGCTATGAAGAATCTGCTCGGATTAACATGTGACCCTGTTTGCGGACTTGTGGAAATTCCTTGCGTAAAAAGAAATCCATTTTTGGCAATTCATGCGGTAACCGCTTCTGAGCTTGCTCTTGCAGGTGTAAAATCGAAAATTCCGCTTGATGAAGTTATCGACGCGCTTGAGCAAACCGGACAACTAATGTCACCAATGCTTAAAGAAAGTTCACAAGCAGGGCTTGCTGCAACAAAAACCGCATTAGACTTAAAGCATAAATTATTTTATTCCATCCCCCCTTGCGCGTGTATAAAAAATGATTTATAATAAAAAAGAGCAAAGAAAAAAGTTAAGGAGCAACGAAGTATGAAACGTAGACATAGCTTGAATTACCAGGGGGGGGGGCGCCCGCAAAACCAGCTCCTTAAAGGGTTTGGCGAAAAAGTATCTTTGGTAAGACACTTAAGGCTATTGAAAAATTTTCAAATAAGCCTATCAGCGCTAACGATCGGGGAATTTGTAATCGGCTTAGCGATAATCGGTGTTCTGGCCCTAATCCTAATCCCGATCTACAAAACAGCAACCCCCAACAAACTAGACTCATTACACAAAAAAGCAACCTACACCGTAGATAGAATAGTAAACGAGCTTTCAACTGACGAATATCTCTACCCAAATAATGGGGAATATACCGGTCTAAGCAACACAACTTCCATAACCTACAATGGCGAGCTCCATGGCGGCAGCACCAAGTTCTGCTCCCTCTTCGCTTCGCGCATAATAAGAAAGCCCGATACCGAAGTCCGCTGTTTCCCTAACGCGGTAAGTGTAACGAGCCAGGAAGGCATGGACTGGTACCTGCCGATAAGTGATTTCAAAACTGGCAGTGAAACCATCCTGGTCGATGTAAACGGAAGCGATCTTCCCAACGAACTGGGCACGGATCGCTTCGAATACAAAGTAAAACCCGGTCTGAAAGTAGAAGTAGAAGAACCAACCTTCTATGCCCCAACCGGTGCTCCACCGTCCAAAGGCACCGGTGGTGGTGCCCCCTCAGGTCCCGACAAAGACAACCGTACCGCTCAAAACGTGTACGGGATCTATTGTGACGGTTCCGGTGCCACCATCTATGGTCAAGGTCCCAACAAAGTAAACGGTACTTATACGCTCGTCGCCGTCCCCAACAAAGGCTACAAATGTAACTGGTTCATTCACCAAGTAACGGTGAAAGATTCCGATGTGACCGATTGTAATCTAAGTTGTTCTCCCGACAACAATATCCCGACCTCCGATGGGGAAACAATAGTCCCTCCCCCTGGCGACGATGATGATGGCGACGATGATGATGATGATTTATGTATAGATATAACCGTAACAGGTGAAAGTGATCAATGTACCGTAAGCGGTGCCGGCTGTGGCAAAACGAAAGGTATCTACACCGTAAGTGTAAGTAGCAAAGACCCCTCCAACTATTCTCCCGAATGGTCCAGCAAAAAGTATACTCTTGTAGACAAAAGCGTCTCTGATACTGTCTCTTGCGATAAAATAGATCCCGGAGAAGCATGTTACAATATAATAATAAAAGGTGACACTGAAAATTGTCCTTATGAACTTACACCACCCAATTGCAAAAGAGAAGGTGAAGCAACCAAATATACCAATGGCACTTACAAGCTTACTGTATCACCTAAAGAAGGATTTTTCTTTCAAGATTCAGCAGAACCTTCCAGCGTTAATCTTCTCGTAAGTGATAAAGATGAAACTTATGAAATTGATTGCCGCGGGACAATGGACAATAATCTTGCTATAGAATTTAATTTTGTTGGTTTAGGTGCCCCGCCAAATATGCAGCCAGTAGTTGCAGAATGTAGCGGAAGTGTTTGCACAATAATTGATGATATAGGCGGCGGAGGCACAGGAAGATTCGGAGTATTTGAAATAAAAGTTTCAGGTCATGATGAAAAAGGTGTGGATGCCGAAGAAGTACCTTGGACTGCAAAGGAGGGAAGTGCTCCATTTTGGAATGGACCTTTTGTCTCAGGACAAATGAATTATTTTTCCCCAGGAGGAAGCTATACAGGCAGTAAATCCGGAGTTTATTTTGATGTTTCTCTTACACGTTCACAAGAGCGTTGTGTTCATTATAAAGATTACCCTGATAAAATAGCTTGCATATCGACAGTTGCAGATCCTGGTTCTGCGTGTAAAATAGAGTACAAAGTGCATAAATCTGATGATTTGGCCGATGTTACACCCCTGGTCGATGTACACGTAACAGGCGGTGTTGATACTGTATATGAATACAGAGGATTTTATGGCGTTACAACTTATGGAGTTCCTTGCGGTGAAGATTACTTTTTTACACCTTCAAATGCAACCAGTCGTGAGGGGATCCCTGTTATTGCAAGAGTTGAACCTCGCGAAATCCTCAATATGGCAGGACAAAAAATAGTTAATATATATTTTGAAAAGGCTGGAGATGTTTGTCCATCACCTGCAACTGCAAATATTAAAGTTATGCCAAAGCAGCATACTGATACTTCAGATACTTCCTGGTATCTAATGGGTTCTCTGACGCTGTCTCAAGCATTACCTGTAAATGCTACTGTAAAAGTAAATGCAAATACAGATGGTATTAGTTGGGCTTCTGATGTTTATATTCCTGCAAATACAACTGGCCCAATAGACTTTTATTTTTATCCATTAAACGGAGCAAGTCATCCGAAAGAAATGAAAAATATAACTGCGTCATTAGGCAGCGCTTCCCCGGAAAGTTGCATAAATAATGCTAATTTTACTATAGATAAGGCCACTGGTGAAAAAGAAAGAGTTACTATATATTTTGATGGAACTTCTCCGGCAGGTTACTCTGCTTATTCACTTGGTTCATCAGCAAAAGTAATTAAAGGCAATACTTTTTCAGCTGCCGTAAACGACAAAACAAAACGTGTTGAAAAAGTTGATGTGGCATCAGGATATAAAACAGAGCTTTCTATTGCAAGCAATCGATTTGTGTCATTTACCGCAGACAAAGACTATCGATTAATAGCCTATCCTGAAGAAGATACCACAGAAAAATATGTAAACGGAACTGTACATATGAAAAATGGCGGAGCTTCCCAAAATAATAATTGGATTGTTATAACAACATTCAAATTGTCAACACCAGCACCACAAAATATAACAATAACAATAAACCTTTCAGGAGGTGGAAGTTACTCTTATACAATTTTAAAAGGAAACACAACAACAACAATTGATCCACAAACTGTAACACTTCCTGGAGGTGCAGATCCTGTAACCGGTAGTTCGGTTTCAGACAAATCATATGAAAACAGAATTCAGATAATAAATGATGAGCCTGAAGCCCCAACTGACAATTATCGGGATTGGGCAATAATACGTTCAGATTTAATAGAAACAGCAGAGGGTTCACAAGCCGTCTGGGTTGAATATTATGTGTCAGGAGTAGTTGTTAATTCATTTAAACGTAGCCTAATAGTATATGGAACAGGCGATAATGGCTGTAAAAGTCAATATACCTTAAATCCAGGTACTGTACCTCCTGGTACATATGATGGAAGCAGTTATCGTTTTAGAAATACAGCACACTTTTCATGCTATTGCAATAGTTTCTCTTATGAATTGAAGTAACGCTTACTTAACAAAAATACTTTTTGCTCAATATAGGCGCCCGTTATCATATTTGAGGCGCCTTTTTCTTTTTATCATGTCATTCTGAATCTGGTCTTTTGAGGTAGTCAGCCTTCTTTGCGTTGTGGTGAAAAATCCCTTCCAAAAATCGTCTTGTGATAGAGAGCCTTCGCTCCTTTTTTGAGATGTATGCATATTTTAGTGAGCCGTCATTATGTTTGTCTGCCGCTTCGCTTCCTTTTTCAGTTCAAGTACGCCTTTCCAAACCATTCTCAAGATTACATTGAACTCCAAACAATCGAATCCGTATGTCATAGGATGACATTCTTCTTTTTCATTTTGCGTTTTCAGCGGCTTTACCGCCTCCAAACAAAAGCGCTCCAGCCTTAGCTCGCTTGCGCAGCTCGCAAAAAAGATCGTTTAACCTACTATCTCAATAAATTAAAAAGACCCACCTTTTGGTGAGTCTTTTTAATTAGCGGGAGACGAGGCTCGAACTCGCGACATCCTCCTTGGCAAGGAGGCATTCTACCACTGAATTACCCCCGCATATTTCGGTTACTTTTTTATAATACATGCTAAAAAATATTTTTCAAGCACTTTTTTATCTTTCTTTCCTAAATATGTAAAGATTTTCTTAACAATGAAAAAAATTAAACAAATTATTATATGTTCACACTTTATGCTAATAAGGAATAAAACAAAAGGAGTATTTTTATGTCTATTATTTCAAAACTAACTACAGCTATAGTTGATGAATCAAAAACTCTTCCAAACAGATTTTCATCAGGAGGTTTTATGCCTATGGGAGCTGTAACCCGTAAACCAAGAACTAATACTACCGAAGAACTCATCTCTTCTATAAACGCCTATGCAAAACAAAACCCGGAAATTGCAGAATTCGCCAAACAAATAAAGGATATGAACCCTAAACACCTTGGCTTAGCTCAAGATATAATAGATTTAGCTCACACTCAGGAAATGATAAATACAAATATTAATCTTAATGTTGAATCAAACATTCCTGGTAAAAGTAACTTCGGAATTATTCTTAATATGCTCCCGAAAATTAGCCGAGAAAACCCTGCAGCACTAGAGCTGACAGAAAAAGTTATCAATAATTCTGATGCTACTAATGCAAAATATTTCTTGACAAGATTCTTCGGCTATGACCTGGTAAATGCAAAAGTTGCGTCAGAACAAATAAAGGCCGTTGAAGAAGTTGTCCCTATGATTGCAAAAGATACCTTATCCGGCGGATATACAATGGATTATAGTAAAAATAACGAATTCTTTAATTTTATTATGAATCTTTGCTCAACAGATTCAAAACCTGAAAATATAAAAATTTTAGCTCCTATTATGAAAGCTATCGATACTATATGTAAAAAAACTTCACCTCAATGCAACCTCGATGACATAAGACTTGGTGATACTAAAACTATTAAGCGTAATCTTGAAGCTCTGCCATATTTGTTAGAAAATGCTGAGGCTCAAGGCAAAAATGTTGATATCTCAGGATTTCTTACTAAAAATGTTAACCTCAATTAAAATAAAAATGAATTTCATAATTAATTTTGAAGCGGTTTAATATATTAAACCGCTTCTTTTAAATCAGTATCCATTGATTTGATAGATATTTCAACCTTACTACCAAAACCTTTTTTTAAATTATTGACCAAATCATTTGAAGAATTTACCCAAAACATTGACGATGTTAAAATTTTTACCTCTCCGGTTAAATCTTTTAATTTTAACATAACCGGATCAGAACCATTATGCTGGCATAACATCTGTTTTAATAGAAACAGTTCTTCATACTTCATTTCTTCATTCAACTTGATTGTAAAAATATTAGAATTATCAACAGGCTTCACTGTATCTATCAGAATTATAGGAGGTTCATCCTCACTTCTTCTGCTAACTTTACCTGAAACAATAATCCGCTGCTCTGCCTGTAAAAAGTCATTATATTCAGCAATTTTAGAATTGAAAGCTAAAGTATCAATCTTTCCGGTCAAATCCTCGATAGTAACAAAACGTACAAACTTTGAAGGATCATTTTTGGTCGGAATTTGTTTTGTAGCAGTAACAAGACCGCAAATAGTAACAACTTTATCTGTTGCGACATCAGGGATTTGAGATATTTTATGTGTCATTAAAAATGGCAATTTATCTCTTATTGTTGCAAGAGGATGACTGGTTACATAAAATCCCAAAAATTCCTTTTCAAAAAGTTGAATTTGGCGAGCATCATATTCCTCATCCGAACCTGAAAGATGAAACTTAGCATCATCCACAGATTCTGTATCTCCAAGCATATCAAAAAGACTGCCCTGACCAGATTCTTTTGCTTTAGCTTCTTTTGATGCTGTAGCAGTGATATATTCAAGATTCTCCATCAATTGTTTTCTACTTTTTTCAATTGTTGAAAAAGCACCTGCTTTAATAAGTCCCTCAAGTGTTCTTTTGTTTGTACACTTAACGTCAACTCGTTTAATATAATCATAAATTGATTTAAATTCACCATTTTCTTCACGTTCTTTAATAATATCTTCAATAACACCTTCTCCGACCTGTTTTATAGAAGCAAGACCAAATCTAATATTTTCTCCATCAGGAGTAAATGAAGAAAGTGAATGATTAATATCAGGAGGTAAAACTTTTATACCTTTTTTTAACGCTTCTTCTATATATAATTGCGTTTTTTCAGCATCACCGGCTACACTCGACAACAAAGCAGACAAATATTCAACAGGATAATGACATTTCAAATATGCTGTTTGATAAGCAACAAAAGCATAAGCTGCAGAATGAGATCTGTTAAAACAGTATGATGCAAAACTTAAAATCTGATTAAACAAAGCCGTTGCAGCTTCAGAAGTCATCCCATGTTTAGCTGAAGCTTCAATAAACTTACCTTTTTGTTTTTCCATTTCGTCGACTTTTTTCTTACCCATCATACGACGAACCATATCTGCTTGACCGAGAGAATAATCAGCCAAAACCTGAAACACTTGCATAATTTGTTCCTGATAAACAATAGTTCCGTATGTATCCTTCAAAACAGGCTCCAAAAGAGGATGAGCATAAGAAATTGCCTGCCTGCCATGTTTACGTTCAACAAAATCATCTACCATACCAGAATCCAACGGACCAGGTCTAAACAGCGCAACCAAGGCGCCCAAATCTTCAAATACGTCCGGACGTAATCTCTTAACAAGATTTTTCATACCCTGTGATTCAAGCTGAAATACACCATCTGTATCACCTTTCATCAACATTTCATAAGTAGGTCTGTCATCCAAAGGAATATCATTAATTGCTAATTCAATTCCTTGACGCTGCTTAATCATATCCACAGTTTTATATATAGTAGTAAGGTTTCGTAACCCTAAAAAATCCATTTTGAGCAAACTCAAAACTTCTGTTACGGCATGAGGCGGATAACCTGTTTGAATAATTCCGTCTTTTGATGGCTGTACAGGCAAAATTTCGTCCAGTGGCTTTGGAGCAATAATAACACCGGCAGCATGGGTACCAGTATTATTTTTTAATCCTTCAATTCCGATGGCCAAATCAATAAGTTTTTTCATACCCACAGTTTTACCTTCTGTAGGATCAATCATAATTTGCTCATCTTTATCATAAAGAGCTTTCAGCTCCGAACCGTCAAATTCCATAGCACGTTTAAGAGTTTTTGCTTTATCGTCAATACTCATAGCAAGTTCAATTGCAGGTTCAATCAAACCGGCAAGCTTATTTGCTTCCGAGAATGGAACTTTCATTATTCTGGCAACACCTTTAAATGCAGCTTTTGCAGCATAAGTACCAAATGTAATAATCTGACAAACTTTATCTTCACCATATTTTCTGGTTACATAATCAATAACTTCCCCTCTTCGCTCAATACAAAAATCAATATCAATATCAGGCATTGTATAACGTTCAGGGTTTAAAAATCTTTCAAACAATAGTTTATGTTTAATAGGATCCAAATCTGTAATTTCAAGAGCATAAGCAACAACAGACCCTGCAGCCGAGCCTCTTCCCGGTCCTACCGGAATCCCATGCGTTTTCGCATAATGAATAAAATCCCAAGTAATCAAAAAGTACGCAGAAAAACCCATCTGCTGAATAACACCAAGCTCATATTTTACTCTGTCTTGGATTTCTTTAGATACATCACCATAACGCTTTTTTAACCCAATATGAACAATATATTCCAAATATGTATCAATAGTATACCCGGCCGGAACTTCATATTTAGGTAAAGGACTTTTTCCAAGTTCCAGCATAACATGACATTTTTCTGCTATTTCAACAGTATTTTTTATACATCTGTCAAATAGTTCACTATCCATCCATTTAAAAGCATCACGCAATTGTAAGGCTGTTTTAACATAGAATTCATTATTTGCAAAATGAAATCTATTCGGATCATCTTTATCACTATTTGTCTGCATACATAAAAGAGTATCATGCATATCTGCATCTTCTCTGCGCAGATAATGTGAATCATTAGTAATTACCATTTCAATCCCGAGTTCTTGCGCAATTTTTATTAAATCAGGATTTGTTCGTTTTTGCTCATCCAAACCATGGTCTTGCAACTCAATATAGTAATCCTCTCCAAACAAATCTTTATATTTTTTAGCAATAGCTTTAGCAGCTTCATAATCATTTTTTAAAAGATGCTGCAGAACTTCGCCACCAAGACAAGCTGAGCAACATATCAAGCCTTCATGATACTTTTCCAACAATTCCCAGTTAATACGAGGTTTGACATAACGTCCTTTACACCAAGCTATAGAAGTTAATTTAATTATATTTGCATATCCGGTATTATTTTTAGCAATCAACACAAGGTGATAACATGGATTATTATTTTTATCATGTTCTGTGATATCTCCATCATGAACATAAAATTCACAACCCATTAATGGTTTCACACCCATATCTCTTGCCAGTTCATATAGCTCCATATCGCCATACATAACCCCGTGGTCTGTTACAGCAACAGCAGGAAAATTATTTTCCTTACAAAATTTTAATAACTCCCCTATTCTAATAGCCCCGTCAAGCAATGAGTATTCCGTGTGCAGATGGAGCGGTACATATTGTTGATTCACTTCTACCATAATAACGTAATTTTAACATTAAGAATTTTTGATTAAAAGTGAATATTAACATAGCATTATTTCAATAAAAAATAACAAAGCCTATTTAAATATAATAACAGACAATAAAGCCATAATAATCAGAGGAATGTTATAATGCAAAAATGTCGGAATACAAGTATCCCAAATATGATTATGCTGACCGTCAGCATCCAAACCTGCAGTAGGACCTAATGTGGTGTCTGATGCAGGAGAACCGGCATCGCCAAGTGCTGCTGCGGCAGATAAAACGATTATCATTGAAGTTGTACTAAACCCTAATTTTACACATATTGGAATATACAAAACAGCTAATATTGGAATAGTACCAAAAGAAGTCCCGATTCCCATTGTTATAAAAAGTCCGATAAATAACATTAAAAATGCTGCAATGAATTTACTTGACATCATATACGGAGTAATTACATTTATAAGAGAATCAATTCCTCCAGTAGCTTTCATTACACTTGCAAATCCAGCAGCAACAAGCATAACAAATGCTACATATCCCATTAATCCAACACCTTCATTAATAAGTTTATCCATTTTATCATGGTCAATAGCTTTTAAGCCAAAAATAACTGCTAATCCTACTAAAGCTCCGAGCGGAAGCGAATTAGTCCATAATTGAACAACCAAAGTTAAAACTGCCGCAGCAAGAGTGATATAATGACTTTTATTTAATGATAAATCTTCATTACAAACGGTAGTTTTAATATCTAAATTTTTATAAGATCGAGGTTTTCTATATGTAATAAATATAGCAACCAACAATCCAATAAACATCCCCAGTCCAAGAAGCCAATTAGACTTCCATATATCATTTTTAACAACTTCTACACCGTTTTGCATCATATTTTCTGCAATTAAGCCTTGAAATATCAATCCAAAACCGGCAGGAATTACAATATACGGAGCTTTTAAGCCAAATGCTAACCCACAAGCCACAGCTCTCCTATCAATTTGTAATTTATTCATAATAGCAAGTAACGGCGGAACTAATATTGGAATAAATGCTATATGCACAGGAATTAAATTTTGTGAAAGAATTGCTATACCGGTTAAAATAAATATAAGTAAATATTTTTTAGATTGAATTACTCCGGCAATTTTCATTGATAATATAGGCGCCAAACCGGTATGAGTCATAGAAGCCGCAAACGCGCCCAATAAAATGTAGCTTAATGCAGTTTCAGAATTCCCGCCCATTCCATGAATAAAAATATCCATTACCTCTGATAATGTCATGTGTCCGGCCAATCCGCCGATAACAGATGAAACAATCAATGCCAGTAGAACATTAACCCTGCATAAACACAATATACAAAGTAAAACTACAGATATTATTATCGGATTTGTTAGTAATGTTAGCATAATTCCATTTTAGAATAGCATGAAAATATAATTACTTAAATTTTATTTCGTAACATGGGAAATTCTTAGAACAACCTTCCATACGTTGAATCATTACATTTACATCATCTTTCACAATAATTTGATTAGAAAATTCACCTATTTTCATTTTCTTGCTCTCGTTTGGAACTACATAATATTTATAAAATTCTATTCGAGAATCGTTAAGAACCATAAATTTATTTTTATGTTTTGAATAATTTAAAGTTAACGTTCCCTTCTCCAATGTTGAAACTTTAATAATCTCAAAATCTTTAAATAAAGCTTGAATTTCTTTTTCTGTCAATTTTCTAGGTTTGAAATTAGTTCCATTAAAAACAATTTCATAAAATTCGTACGTTTTCGGGAAATATGAATATAATTTTTTATTCCTTATAAATTCCTGACTACCTTCACCAATTAATACATCTTTCTTCGGTATAAGTATATTTCCGGTTATTAAATGGTATGAAGTATAACCTCCATTGCCAACGGGCTCCTGCACCTGTAAAATTATTATTTCTTTTGAAGAATCAATATCTGTTTTATCATTATAATCATGCCAAGCACGTTCATTCATATTATAAGTCAAAACTTTTTGACCAATACGAGGGAGCATAGAATTTATTTTTTCTTCTTCTTTTTTGAGAGTTAATGGAATAGCTGTGGCATTCTTTTGGGCAGTTTTCTGTGCCTCATCATTGACCTGCCCATCTGCCAGTTTCTCTTTTTCACTGCGCTGTTCCTTGATACCTTTGGCAAAGGAGTTCGCCGCATCTGTCTCTTTCTCAAATGCAAAAGTGCCAGTCCCAATACAACTGCTGCAGATCCCAGTGCCATCGTCCCCCGCTGCCACGTAAGTCCCTGTCCATATCCCAGCCAGTCCAGCAGTGCCACCTCGACTGCTCCCACACAAAGAATGATTCCTGCAAGGCGCTCCGGAAGATATCTCCATCTGGGCAGCGACACCCTCATCCGCTTTTCCTGACAGATATATTTCCGTACAAAAGTATCCCGGTCGCTGATCTCCACATGCACTTCATAGCTTTTCTGGA
>OLZA01000876.1_pt1 | contig 12747 bp, 10 predicted proteins | sample 1673431 | NCBI WGS metagenome assembly OLZA01 (sample SAMEA103958111, study PRJEB25191) | human gut metagenome | biome: human-associated habitat [ENVO:00009003]; feature: intestine environment [ENVO:2100002]; material: feces | place: Germany | collected 2013/2015 | reverse complement strand
CTCCCTCCGCATCCTTGCCCTCTCAGTCACCTTCGGTGACAGCTCTCCCAGAGGGAGATCCTTTATGATACCCGCCAAGCACTTCATGACCGAATAAAAAAGGAGGACTCCACCATGAAAATGACCCGACGCAGCTTTCTCAGCGCTTCCGCTCTCGCTCTGCTGTCCTGTCCGCTGGCCCCCACCGCCAGCGCGGCCAAGTCCGACAGCCTGTTGGCCGGCCTTTTCCACAGCGAAGGCACCGCCCTGCCTTTGAAGCCCCTGACGGCAAAGGGCGTGGATGCGAACCCCTTTATGGGCAGCAGCGAGTCGAACATCCACCACGACTGCTACAACACCGACTCCACCGACGCCGTCCTCCCCGTAGGCATCTGCCCCGAGGTCCATGTGGCGATGGAAAAGACGAACCCCAATGCCTCCCCCGCCATCTTCTTCGACAACTTCGACAACCCCATCAGCCCCTTCCTCGGCGGTCTGGCCATCCGCGACCTCGACGCAGAGGAGGTACGGACCATCGGCTTTTTCTCCCCCGCAAAGCATGACGGCGGCGGCTACCTCATCCAAAGCTCCTATTCCTTCGTGGACGGGCGCAACCTCATCGTCTGCCCCACCAGCCACAACCACGTCCTGATGCTGCGGGCCACGGACGAGAGCGGCACGCCGCTGCCCGTCTTCCAGAAGGTGCTGGACATCAACATCAAGGAGGCTGCCGAGCGGGTGCTGGGCCGCAGCCTTGATCAGAATCTGCTCTCCATCGTCTTTGACTACGACGGCAACCTCTGGTTCGTCACCGGCGGCTTCCGCATCTACCCCAGCCGTGGCCAGCAGGGTGCGATGGGCTATATCTCCCGCGCAGCCATCGACACCATCCTTGCAGGCGGCACCGCCGACCTCAGCCGCGAGGTGCACGTCTACGCCCCCGCCCCCGGCGAGGGTGCTGAAAACGGCATTGCCTCCTGCCGGGAGGGTGCGGTCATCCTGACGAACCTTGCCTGCTACCTGCTGCGTGCCAACGGCGGCGTTGAAGTCGTCTGGCGCACCCCCTACGACAGCGTGGGCGCAAAAGACAGCCGCGAAGGCGCTGCCACCACCGGCGGCGGTCTGGCATGGGGCGGCGGCTGCTCGCCCTCTCTGAGCCGGGAGTTGGTCTTCTTCACCGACAACCTCGAGACCGTCAGCCTGATGGCTGTGGACATCCACACCGGCGAAGTCGCCGCCAGCCACCCGGTCATCGACGAGCTGCCCGCCAACATGCCGGTGTCGGTGGAAAATTCGGCCATCGTCTACGACCACGGCAATGGCCGGGTCAGCACCATCGTCTGCAACTGGTTCGGCGCAGGCAGCCCCAACCTCGCAAAGCCCGACAGCGATTCCTCCATCCAGAGCTACGAGAACATCTATGACCGGAACTGGCTGCTCAAGGGCAACTGCATGATCATGCCCGGTGTCGAGCGTGTGGACACCATCCGCACCGCCGACGGCTGGGCCATGAAGAGCATCTGGTGCCGCGATGACCTCAGCGACACCTCCATGATGAAGCTCTCCACCGCCACCGGCTACATCTACGGCTTCGTGCAGGACGTGGACAGCGGCATGTGGCAGTACATCGTGCTGGACTTCGACACCGGCAAGACCGTCCTCACGGTGGACGTTGCCTCCCTCTACGGCTACAACAACATGGCCATCGGTATGTATGCAGGCCGGGACGGCAACAAGCTCTACTGCCCCACCGGCTACAAGGAGCTGCTCCGTCTGCAGGACCGCTTCGTCTTCCTGCCCGAGATGCCCTACCGGAAGGTCGATTTGGACAAGACCTCCCGCCGGGTGCTTTCTGCCGACGCTTTCCATGCCGCAGGCGGCACAGGCACCCCCGCAAGCTGGCTGCACACCGTCACCCTCGACAATCTCCATCCCCAGACCACCGTTGCCTTCCGCATCAACGGCCTGACCAGGAACCCCGCCGACTATAAGCTCTTTGCCCTCGGCACCGACGGCCTCTACCACGAGGTGTCCGGCTGGCGCTTTGACGACGCCCCGGCCCGCTTCAGCACGAAGAAGGTCTACACCGTCTGCGTCCCCGCACAGGACGGCGGCAGCTTCGACCTCTCCTCCGACGCCAAGGAAGTCACCCTTTCCATCGTTCTGGCCCGCTGAATCTGCAAAAAGGAGGCTCCTGCCATGAAAATGACCCGACGCGATTTTCTCAGGCTCTCTTCCGCCGCTGCCGCCGCCTGCGGCGTCACCCTTCTGCCGGCCCAGAAAGCCGATGCGGCTTCTGAGATCCAGACCCTGCTGGAAGAAGCGTACCTCTACGCCTTCCCGCTGGTGCTCGTGGACGCCACCAAGACCGTCTCCACCAACGCGAAGACCCCCTCCGCCAACCGCGCCCCCGTCAACCAGTTCATCCACGCCCGGAAGCTGCTGGACGCTTCCAGCCGCACCGTCGTCAGCCCCAATGTGGACACCATCTACACGCAGGCATGGCTGGACGTCAGCGCCGAGCCGCAAATTTACGTCGTGCCGGAGACCGACCGCTTTTTCAACGTGCAGGTACTGGACGCATGGACGAACACCGCCGCCGTGCTGGAAGCGCCCGGGGCCTACGCCATCGCCTATTCCGGCTGGGAGGGCACCCTGCCCGAGGGCGTCCGGCCCATCGCCCGCATCATGCTCTCGGGGCCGGACGACCTGCCGAACGTGGCGGCGCTCCAGAGCCGGATGCAGCTGATGCCCCTCTCGGCCTACCCCGCCGGGCCGGACGCCGCGCCGGAGGGCAGTTATTCCCCGGAAAACGATTTCGTCCCGGTGGAAAAAGTCCTCGCCATGACGCCGCAGGAGTTTTTCGACACCGCCAACCGGCTGATGGAGACAGACCCGCCCGCCGAGGCGGACGCGCCTCTTCTCCGCAGCCTCGCGGCCCTTTCCGTCGGCCCGGGCCAGCAGTTCGACGCCTCCGCCCTCGGCCCTCTCGGCGGGCTGCGCTGGAAGCGGATGCTCCTTCAGCTCAAGAGCAGCCTCCGGGCGCAGGCCGCACGCTATGCCCGGCAGATGGGCCAGTGGACCTACTACGGCGACCCCATCGGCGATTTCGGCACGGCCTACGACTACCGCACCATGGTGGCCCTGATGGGCCTTGGGGCCAACACCACCGACGTCGCCATCTACCCGCGCACCTCCACCGACAGCGCCGGGGCCGACCTTACGGGCCAAAAGACCTACACGCTCCACTTCGACGCCCTCCCGCCCACAGTGGGCAACGGCTTCTGGTCGGTGACGGCCTACGGCGAGGACAACTTCCTCATCGATAACCCCATCAGCCGCTACTGCGTGAACGATCGCTCCGGCCTCCACCGGAACCCGGACGGTTCCATCGACGTCACCCTCTCCAAGGATGCGCCGGAGGATACCACCAACTGGCTCCCCGTCTCGGACGAAAAATTCCACCTTTTCCTCCGCATCTATAAGCCCGACTGGACGGCGCTGGACAGCTTCCCGCCGCCGGTCATCTCTGTGAAGTAGCAAAAACGCCATCTGCGTCTCGGCGCAGATGGCGTTTTCATCGTTACAGCGTTTTACAGGGTGCTCAGCAGGCGGTGGCCGCCGTTCTGGTCGGCGGCATAGCGGGTGGTGCGGCTGACCTGATTGTCCAGCGGCAGGCCCTCAGCGTAGCGCTTGAGGTTGTGGATGAAGATGTCCACGATGTTGTCCAGCGTCTTGGGCAGGCTGAACTTGCCGGAGTTGTGGGGCGTGATGATAGCGCCCGGCTCACCCCACAGCGGGTGGTCGGCGGGCAGCGGCTCGGGGTCGGTGACATCGAGGCCCGCGCCGAAGATCTTGCCGCTGCGCAGGGCGTCCACAAGGGCGTCGCTGTCCACGGTGGTGCCGCGGCCCACGTTGAGGAGGATGGCCCCATCCTTGCAGCGGGCAAAGCGCCCAGCGTCGAACATATGGTAGGTCTCCTCGGTGCCGGGCAGGCTCAGGGCGATAAGGTCGGCTTCGGGCAGCTCCTCGTCCAGCTGGCTCTGGGCCACCACCCGCAGGCAGTAGTCCGGGCAGGGGGTGTCGGGGTGGACGGTGCGGCGGACGCCCACCACCTCAGCGCCCAGCATATGAGCGCGGCGGGCGAAGTTGGAGCCGATGTCGCCCATGCCGACGCAGAGCACCCGCGCCCCGGTGATGCCCCTCACGGGGCGGTCAATGGGAGCCCACTGGCGCTGGTTCTGGCGGTCGCGGTAGAGGAACATATCCTTCTGGATGCCCAGCCACATGGCCAGCATCCACTCGCTGATGGCCAGACCATATGCGCCGGTGGCGTTGGTCACTACACAGTCCTCGGGCAGGACGCCGGGCTTCAGGTAGGCGTCGGGGCCGGCGGAGTTGGACTGGAACCACTCGATGTGCTTGTTCTGGCTGATCATCGACACCGGTGCGTTGCCCAGCACGACATCGGCCCAGAGCACATCTTCGGCGTGGACATCGTCCAGCGCGTTGAAACGGAATTCAAATTCCGGCACGGATGCCTCCAGCGCGGCGCGGTGGGCGTCGTTCAGGGGCAGACATACCAAAACTTTTTTGTGCATAGGGATACCCTCACTTCCTAATCATTCTTTTATAAGAATACACGTTCCTGCTCCGCTCCGCAAGAGGGGAACCCGCTTTATTCTTAAGAATTCCTTAGGATTTTATCCCCCAAATCCCAAGAAGTATGTGATAAGCTGTCCCCAAAGCAGAAAAAATCTGCTATACTGATACCAAAGCAGCACAGGAAAGGAATCATACACTATGCAGACCATCATGATCGTAGAGGATGACCCGGATATCCGGGACGGCGTGCGCATCCTCCTGTCCGGGGAGGGCTACCGCATCCTCGAAGCCGAAAACGGGCCGCGTGCCCTCAGCCTGCTGACGCCGGAGGTCGATCTGGTCATCCTCGACATCATGATGCCCGGCATGAGCGGCCTGCGGGTCTGCGAGGAGATCCGCAAGACCTCCACCGTCCCCATCCTCTTTCTCACCGCAAAATCGCAGGAGTCGGACAAGCTGCTGGGCCTGACGGCAGGCGGCGACGACTACCTTGCAAAGCCCTTCTCCTTCGCAGAGCTGAGCGCCCGGGTCAAGGCCCTGCTGCGGCGCTACTGCGTCTATCAGGGCAAGGATCAGGCCGGGCCGCGCCAGCCCAAGCCCGACGACCAGATGCTGGAGCTGCACGGCGTGCGCATCGCGCTGGACTGTAACCGGGTCTGGGTGGATGAGCAGGAAGCAGACCTGACCGAGACGGAGTACAAGATCCTCAAGCTGCTGATGCAGAGCCCCCAGCGCATCTTCCCGGTGCAGGTCATCTACGAGACCGTGTGGGGCGAGCCGTATTTCTACGTCTCCAACGGCACCGTCATGGTACACATCCGCAACCTGCGGATGAAGGTGGAGCAGACCCCCCAGACCCCTCAGCGCATCTGTACCGTCTGGGGCAAGGGCTACCGCTTTGCGGCACAGGAGGACAGCAATGGCAGCGCCTGAAAAACACGGTCTGGCGAAGCAGTTCACCCGGCTCATCGTCCTGTCGGGTCTGGCGAGCTTTCTGCTGCTGGGCTTTTTGCAGGTGGTGCTGAACAAGAGCCTGCGGTTCTATTTCGACCAGCCTGAAGTGCAGACAAAAGCCTCTCAGCAGCAGGTGGACGAGCTGCAGAACTACATCAGCGAAAACGCCCTTTCCAGCACCGACATCCAGAAGCTCACCGACTGGACCCGCAGCCACCGCTACAACCTGCTGGAGCTTTACCGGGATCAGGTGCTCATCTATTCGTCCTACGCGCCCCGGCACTACTACAAGGACGCCCCGGAGGCCCGAAAGCTCACCGACGGCCAGCAGCACGGCCCCTTCTACGACTGGTCGCCCGTCTATACGCTGAACTTCTCGGACGGCGAGGTCACTGCACTGCTCTACTACAACGGTTTCGACGCTTACTATGGCGCCGGCTGCGACATCCTGTTCGTCCTCTGCCTCACCTCCTTCCCCCTCTTCTTCCTCTGGGGCAGCCGGGGCATCGTGAGCTATATCGTGCAGCTCAGCGAGGAGATCCAGGCCATGGAGGGCGGCGACCTCGACCACCCCATGCGGCTCACCCTCCGCCAGCAGCACGAGGACGAGGCCGCTGCCGCTGCCAAGGTCAAGAGCCTCATCACCGAGATGAGCCATGACCTGCGCACCCCGCTGACCACCCTGCTGCTCTACACCGAGATCCTCCGCCACCACAGATACGAGACCTCTGCACAGGCCGAGGACTACCTCGCTAAGATCGACGCCAAGGCCCATCAGCTCAAGCAGCTGTCGGACAATCTCTTCGAGTATGCCCTTGTCACCCGGGACACCGTGGCCGTCCTCGACCCATCCGCCCGCTTTTCCCAAATTTTTGAGGAGCCGCTCACCGAGATGGTGGGCGAACTGCAGGAGAGGGGCTTTGCCTGCGCCCTTGTGCTGGGCAGCGAGGACGACACCCTTACCGTCAAGGAGCAGTATGTCCACCGCATCCTCGACAACATCACTTCGAACCTGCTCAAATACGCCGACCCAGCGCAGGACATCTCCATCCGCTTCGTGAAAGAGGCAGGCAAAGCGGGCCTTGCCTTCGAAAACACCGTCCTCCCCGGCCAGCACCACACCGACAGCACGAAGGTCGGCCTCACCAGCATCGAGACTATGATGGAAAAGATGCAGGGCCAGTGCCGCATCGAGCAGGGAGCGGAGAGGTTTTGTATCACGCTGTTGTTTCCGATAGCGGGATAACCTCTCCGTCACGCCTTACGGCGTGCCACCTCCCCTATCGAGGGGAGGCTTTGGCATACCGGAAAGCTTCACCTCTTCGCCAGAGGCTCCCCTACAAGGGGAGCTGGCTGCGAAGCAGACTGAGAGGTTGTACGAAGGACGTCATTGAACAGAGAAAGGACCCCCATGCAGATAAACGACCTCTTCGGCGCAGCAGCCGCCTTTGAAACCGTACGGATGCCGGACGGCACGGAAGCGGCCATTCCAACAGAACACGCCGCAGTTATCTATGTAAATGAACAGCCGGCCTTCCGGGTGGTATGCACACCCCAGCTTCTGCCGCAGCTGGCGCTGGGGCGGCTGCTGACCGAAGGATGGATCGCCTCCGCAGAGGAAGTGGAACAAATTGCCGTCTGCGCAGAAGGCTTGAAAATCAATATCTACCTGAACCACCCGCTGACGGCCCGCCGCGCGGCGGCACAGGAAGTTTCCAGCTGCTGCACCGACAATGTCGCGCTGGGCAGTCCGGTGGAAGTGCAGCCGCTGCGCACGGTGCCGCATCTGGACGTACAGCCGGAGTGGGTGGATGCCCTCGCCGCCGCCATGAGCGCGGGCCTGCCGCTTTATCAGGCCACCCATGCAGTCCACAGCTGCTTTGTGCTGCACGAGGGCCGCATCCTCTGTGCCTGCGAGGACATCGGACGCCACAATGCGCTGGACAAGGCCGTGGGCAGCATGCTTCTGGCCGGTGTCCCCCTCAGCGAATGCGTGCTCTACACCAGCGGCCGCGTACCGATGGATATGGTGCGCAAAGCCATCCGGGCCGGCGTTCCGGCACTGATCAGTAAGACCATGCCCACCATCCAGTCGCTGGAGCTGGCCGCAGAATACGGCCTGCAATTCGTGTGCGGCCGGAAACACCCCTTAACTTTGAAGGAACGTGCAAAATAAAAGTCACAACACAAAGAACGCTTACGGTTCGCGTTGACTTACTTCCGGCCCGAGTGATAATATATTAACGAAGAGACCGCTCCGCTTGTTGCAGCAGGCAGAGCGGTCATTTTCGTGTTTGGGAGTTTTCCCAGACGACCAAAAAACAGGCAGGTGATAACATGAAGCAGGCAACCAACCCGTTTGCGCCCGTTTCGCTGTGGCGCAAGCGGCTGCCGGGCTACGCAGCCATGGGCGCTGCGACGATTGCCATGGCGGTCGGCCTCATCGCAATGCAGAACGCACGCACCACGGTCGCAGGCACCCTGCTGCCGGTGTCGGAGGCGGATGCAGCCACCTACGGCATCAGCGCAGTGTACCAGCTCGACGACGGCAGCTATCGCGTGGAGGGCGTGCAGAAGGGCTTCCAGAGCGATGTGCAGGCTGCCGTGACCATCGACGCCGAGGGCAATGTCTCCGCTGTGGAGATCCTCTCGCAGGCGGAGACGGACAGCCTCGGCGGCCAGTGTGTCGCTCCGGAGTTCACGTCCCAGTACCAGGGCACGGCTCCCTTTACGCTGGCAGGCAAGAGCTACACCGTGACCGACCCGGCCACCGGCGCAGCCTATGCAGCAGCCGGTGCGTCCGCTGCGGCACAGGATTTCGACCCCGCACAGTGGAACGTGTCCGACACCTCTCCCGAGGCAGAGGCCACCCGCAGGATGTATGCGGCGGGGCTGACCCTCTCGGCCCTGAACGGACAGCCTCTGGACGACGAGCTGCCGCCCCCACTGGATTCCAGCGCCGAGGCCGTGGCACGCCGGAAGCTGTACGCTGCGGGCCTGAGCAAGAGCGCACAGGACGGCGAGGCGCAGGTTCTGCCCTACGCGGACTGGTCGGCTGAAAAGCAGTCGGCCTACCGTCTTGCCGAGGCCGGGCTGACCGCCGGGCCGTCCGATAGCGGCGCTGTCAGCGCAGACCTCACCGAGGTGGACGCCCTTTCCGGTGCGACCATCACCTCGGCGGCAGTGACCACCGTGGTCAACGATTCGTATTTCTATGTAACTGAGGTGCTCCGCGCAGAGTGACCTCAACGGAGGAATGGAACCTATGGCAAAAACTGATTTTCTGACGGCTGACATGACCCGCCGTCAATTTATGAAGATCTCGGGCAAGAGCCTTGCAGGGCTCACCCTCTCCGCATCCATGCTGTCCCTCTTCGGCTGCTCGCAGAAGCAGGTGGACAGCGGCGCAGTGGCCACTTGGGCGCTGCCGCAGGGTCTGCTGGTGGTCAACGCCGACCTGTGCACCGGCTGCCAGCGCTGCGAGATCAACTGCACCCTGACCAACGACGGCGTGTGCTCCTCTTACATCAGCCGCGTGAAGATCCAGCGCCGCCTGAATCTGGACGGTGCCGGCAACGGCCTGCTGTCCGGCAACGACAACTGCTTTGTCTACTTCCCGGATACCTGCCGCCAGTGCGAGGACCCCGCCTGCGGCAACGCCTGCCCCCAGAAGGCCATCACCACCAATGACCAGGGCATCCGTGTGGTGGACACCGACAAGTGCATCGGCTGCGGCGCCTGCCACGAGGCCTGCCCCTGGCATATGCCCACCGTCAACCCCGAGACCGGCAAGTCGTCCAAGTGCATCGCCTGCGGTGCCTGCGTGGCAGGCTGCCCGTCCGGCGCTCTGTCCATCGTGGACTGGGATGCCGTCACCAGCGCAGCACAGGCTGCCTACATGGACCTGTAAGGAGGAACAACAATGGCTGAAACGTATGGCTGGGCAGGCAAGATCCTGCGCGTTGACCTGACCACTGGCGAGATTACCACGCAGGATGACGCAAAATACCATAAATATATCGGCGGTATGGGCATGGCCTACCGCATCATGTATGAGGAAGCTCCCATGGACCTCGACCCCTACGACGAGAAGGCACAGGTCATCTTCGGCGTCGGCCCCCTGACCGGTGCCGGCGTGCCCTGCTCCGGCCGGATGAACGTCACCTTCCGCTCCACCTGGTCCAAGGGCAGCTCCATCATCGACGCCCACATGGGCGGCCACATCGGCCCCATGCTGAAGTATGCGGGCTGGGACGGCATCGTCATCACCGGCATCTCCGCAAAGCCCGTCTACCTGCGCATCGAGGACGACGAGGTCTCCCTCGAGGACGCTTCTGACATCTGGGGCAAGGGTACGTTTGCGTCCAACAAGTGGATGGTGGAGCAGAACGGCCGTGAGTTCGAGACCGCTTCCATCGGCCCTGCCGGTGAGAATCTGGTGGACTACTCCACCCTGAACACCAGCTTTGGCAACTCCGGCGGCGCCGGTCTGGGCGCTGCCATGGGCAACAAGAAGCTGAAGGGCCTGGCCATCCGCGGCACCGGCAGCGTCAAGGTGGCTGACCCCAAGAAGGTGCTGGAGCTGTCCAACTACATGATGGGCAACCTCATCGGCGGCAACAACAACCACAACGTCCCCGCACAGCCCCAGAGCTGGGCCGAGTACAGCGCCACCTCCGGCAAGAACCGCTGGTCCGGCGCACCGGGCCGTATGTGGAAAAAGGCTCCCGGCGGCCCCGTGGACACCGGCGAGCAGCCCTACAACGACATCAACAAGATCGCGCTGCGCTGCTTCAAGGGTTACTTCGACTTCGGCGCACCGGCTGCGGAGTACACCGTGAAGAACGGCGGCTGCTCCTCCTGCCCCATCCGCTGCTACACCGAGTATGATGTGGACCCGCTGGCCGATTACGACCTGCCCACCCACAACTCCAACACCTGTATGCCCGTGCTGTACGGCACCCGCGTCTACCCGGACGGCGTCCACGACTTCAAGTACGAGGGCGACGGCACCATGGTCATCAATCTGGCATGGTCCCACGCCGTCGATGACATGGGCCTGTGGGACAACTACGGCAACCTGAACCGCGACCTGCTGTGGATCCTGCGGATGCCCCGTGAGGAGGCCACCAAGTACATCAGCGAGGAAGAGTACGACTCCCTGCCCTGGGAGTGGGAGAAGGCCGGCGATCCCCGCTGGGAGGTTGAGCTGATCCGCCGCATGGCTTACGGCGAGGGCGACCTGTCCGTCATCGCCAAGGGCACGCTGGCCATGATGGAAAAGTTCGGCCTGCCCAAGAGCTGGCTGGACCGCACCGACGGTGCCACCAACTCCAACCTGATGTACAACGGCTTCCCCAACCACCACGGCCCTGCTGAGGCATGGCAGGTGGGTATGCTGTACAACCTCGTCTACAACCGCGACTGCATGATCCACGAGATCGTCTGCGAGACCGGCTCCGGCGCACCCTACGAGGTGACCAAAAAGGTCATGGAGGACTTCTTCGGCGAGGGCTGCTACGACAAGGCCAAGGCCTACACGCCCATCAACGAGAACAAGGCAAAGCTGGCTGCATACTGCGTCAACGACAAGAACTTCCACGACTCCGCCACCCTGTGCAACTGGATGTGGCCCATGACCCAGTCTCCCTCCAAGGAGCGCGAGTACCACGGCGACCTGGATCTGCAGGCAGACTTTATGACTGCTGTTACCGGCGAGACCTATACCCAGGCCGATCTGCAGGAGGACGGTGCGCGCATCACCCAGATGCTGCGCGCGATGACCGCCATCAGCTTCCAGCAGAACTGCGGCAGCGCAAACCTGCGTCAGGAGCACGATGCCATCTGTGATTGGGTGTTCGATAAGGACCCCGACTTCAAGGCATTCGAGGAAGGCACCACCAAGCTGGACCGCGCCGACATGGAGAAGGCAAAGGATCTGTTCTACGACGTCTTCGGCTGGGACCGCACCACCGGTGTGCCCACCCGCGAGACGCTGGAGAAGTATGATCTGGCTGACATGGCCGATGATCTGGAAAAGCGCGGCATCTACGCCCAGAACACCGCAGCAGCTGAATAAATCCCATAGAAAGAGGAACGATCGTCATGTTGTTTGGCAGACGTAAACCCGGCTACACCACCACTGTGGACAGCAGCGTGGACCCGGAGCAGGCCGTTCTGGACCTGCAGAAGGCAGAGCTGGCCGCCAAGAAAAAGCCCAAGGCAGAGGTGTTCGACATCAATGCCGCCAGCGAGACGGCCCGCCGCCTGAAGGAAACGGGCAGCAGCTTTGACGGCAGCGCCGCCAAGACCGGCGAGGATGTGATCGCCGCCGTGGAGCGGGAGACCGCAGAGCTTGCAGCAATGCAGGCTGCCGGGGCCGCACCCGAAGCCGCCGAAACTGTGCAGGACGAGGCCGCAAAGCCTCAGCTGCTGGATTTTCTGGCCGGCGAGCCAGAGGCTGAAAACGATCCCTTTGCGGATCAGCCCACCCAGACCGCGCCGGAGCTGCCGGAGCTGACCCCCGCGCAGGAGCTGGCCGGTTACATCCGTTCCCGCAGCGCCGCCGCGCTTATCACGCCCCACGCACTGCTGGTCAGTGAGGTGGAGAACGCCGATGAGCTGTTGGCTCAGATGCCGCAGGATCCCCAGTGTGAGGATATCGTTGTCCGTGCAGGCGCAAAGGATACCTACTATTACTCCAACGCCAACATGAGCGACAACTACGCCATGATCGCCCAGCTCATTGAGGACAAAGACCTCTGTGTCATGTTTGCTGAGATGGTGCGCTTCAATGCACGGGTCTACCCCAGTGCTACCCCGCTGAAGTATTTCCAGCGCTCCCCCTACGGCCTTGCGCCGGAGGAGATCGAGCAGACCTGGAAGACCATGCAGGGCAGGCCGGAGTTTGCCGACATCGAGGAGCTGACCAACAATCAGAACGAGCGGTTCCTCTTCTCCACACAGCACCTCACCCGCCGCTATGCAAAAGCCATCAGCGACGTGGATGATTTCTGCGACTAAAAGATCATACACAATTGAATAGGGTACAAGAGCTTCTTTGAGCAAGGCTGTCTAAACCCCGCAGGGGGCAGGACACCGCGCCGCAATGCTAAGGGCCAACGCCGGCATTCAAGGGTGGCAGGGGAAACCCGGCCGCCTTCCCGCAGAAGAAACGCTGCAATTTGAAAAAAAGAACTCCTCCCATCC
>OLZA01000870.1_pt1 | contig 12943 bp, 9 predicted proteins | sample 1673431 | NCBI WGS metagenome assembly OLZA01 (sample SAMEA103958111, study PRJEB25191) | human gut metagenome | biome: human-associated habitat [ENVO:00009003]; feature: intestine environment [ENVO:2100002]; material: feces | place: Germany | collected 2013/2015 | reverse complement strand
AGATGGCTTAAATGGTAGGCCAGGCTGCGGGTGATGCCGGCACGTCGGTTGGCGGAGGCCGGACGGAACTGCGGACTGCTGAACGTGTGTACCGGAGCCTGGGCGCGGCGCATGAAAAAGTCGGGCACCTTGCGCCCCTCGCTCCGCCCTACCAGAATGGCTGTCACTTCGTGACCGGACTGCCGGAGCATTTGTTCCAGCGTAAGTGCCTGGGTGAGATGGCCGCGCCCCTCGCCCTGAACGACAAACAGAAGTTTCATGATACGACGTTTTTCAGTTGCGAACCGGTGTGCGTGCCGGTTTGTCCGGCGGAGTAGTAGCGCTGGATGTTCCAGTTGCCCTGATAATCCTCGGTCAGGGCCGAGAGGGTTTCCACCCAGTCGCCCGAGTTCAGGTAGCGTATGGAGCCTATCATGCGGTCGTCGGGGTGATGGATATGTCCGCAAATGACTCCCTGACACAGCCGCTCGCGTGCCACACTGGCCAGAACCTGCTCGAAGTCGGAGATGTAGGACACGGCGTTTTTTACCTTCTGCTTGATGGCCTGCGAGAGCGAGTAGTAGGGCTTATGACGGTAGCACCGCCACCGGTTGTAGAGGCTGTTGAGCCAGAGCAAGGCTGTATAGCCGGCGTCGCCCAGCAGTGCCAGCCATTTCATGTGTGTGCAGACCCGGTCGAAGATGTCGCCGTGTACCACCAGATAGCGGTTGCCGTCGAGTCCTTCCAGAAAATATTCCTTTACGATTTTCATGCACCCCATCTTTAGCGGCGTGAGGGTGTCGAGAAAATCATCGTGATTACCCCTTACGTAGATGATTTCAGTGTCGTGCTTTTCCATCATTTTCATGATGACTTTAAAGAATCGGGTGTGTTCGGGGCGCCATTTCTTGATGCCCGACTTTTGCAGGTGCCACCCGTCGATGATGTCGCCGTTAAGAATGAGCCGGTCGCAGTCGACCGACGACAGGTAGTCGGTTACTTCGTTTACCTTGGCGTGTTTTGTACCCAGATGAATGTCGGAGAGTACGATGGTACGGTAGTGGGGCCGTAGGTTTTTGGAGGAGTCATACATTGTGTTTCAGACTAAAATGAATGTTCGGTTATTGCGGCGTAGTCAGCATGTGCCGGCAGGAGCAGACACCTGTGTCCCGTTTTGCTTTTGCAGTGGCAAAATAAAGGGGTTTTCATGATGCTGTCGTGACGGAATTGTGATGTTCGTATGACGGATTGCTTTTAAAAAACGGGGCTCCCGTTTGGTCGGGTCACGCGGATTCCGTAAATTCGTAGGCAAACCTAATAATTGATTGACACACCTTTTTATTCCTTTTGAAAAATGAAAACTGAATTGGCTATACTTTGGGGCATTGTCTGCCTGCTGTGCATCGTAATCGAGATGACTACGGGCACTTTTTTCCTGCTTTGTGTCAGTGTGGGCGCGCTGGGCGCTCTGGTTGTGGCCCTGTTGGGCGGCGGCTTCGACGTGCAGGTGCTTACGCTGTCGGTTGTGGCCGCGGGGATGATTGTATTTGTGCGTCCGCTCATCGTGCGGCTGCTGAAAAAGTCGCACCACAAGGAGCGGTTGAGCAATGTCGACGCCGTGATGGGGCGCGAGGGTGTGGTGAGCCAGACCATCGAGTCCGGACGCTTCGGACGGGTGGCCATTGACGGTGACGACTGGAAGGCCTGCGCCGGCCAGCGCCAGCTGACGCTCGAAAAAGGCTCTGCGGTAAGGGTTGTGGGGCGTGAAGGCATCATCCTGACGGTGGAGCCCATTGATGCATCTCCGGCCCAACAATGAGTGGAAAACGAATTTAATCATTAAAAAATTAAGAAACCATGTCTATTTACATTCTTCTGGCCATCCTTGTGGTGGGTGTGCTGATTTTGCTCAAACGCGGTATCCTGATTATTCCGCAGTCGGAAACCAAGGTGATTGAACGCCTCGGAAAATATCATTCAACCCTTGCGCCGGGTATCAATATCATTATTCCTTTTATCGACCGGCCCAAGACCATGGTAGTCATGCGGCGCGGGGCCTATCGTTACGTCGACTCCATTGACCTTCGTGAGCAGGTGTACGACTTTGACAAGCAAAACGTGATTACCAAGGATAACGTACAGACCGAAATCAACGCTTTGCTTTACTTCCAGATAGTCGACCCCTTCAAGGCGGTTTATGAAATCAGCAACCTGCCCAACGCCATTGAAAAACTGACGCAGACCACCCTGCGTAACATTATCGGCGAGCTGGAGCTGGACGAAACGCTCACCTCGCGCGACACCATCAACACCCGTCTGCGTGCCGTGTTGGACGACGCAACCAACAAATGGGGCATCAAGGTCAACCGCGTGGAGCTGCAGGACATCACCCCGCCGCAAACGGTGCTCCAGGCGATGGAAAAACAGATGCAGGCCGAGCGGAACAAGCGTGCCGAAATCCTGACCTCCGAGGGTGAAAAGGCTTCGGCCATCCTGAAGTCGGAGGGCGAGAAAACCGCCATTATCAACCGTGCCGAGGCCGACAAGCAGCGCGAAATCCTGCGCGCCGAGGGTCTGGCCCAGGCCAAAATCAAGCAGGCCGAGGCTGAGGCCGTAGCCATTGAGCGTATTACGGAGGCCGTGGGCAAAACCTCAAATCCGGCCAGCTACCTGCTGGCCCAGAAGTACATCGAGATGATGCGTGCCGTGGCCGACGGCAAGGACAACAAGGTGGTCTACCTGCCCTATGAGGCCAGCAATCTGATGGGCTCCATCGGCGGCATCAAGGACCTGTTTAAGGAACCCTGACGGAAAGGCCGGGAAACCGGCCCCGCACTGTCGGAAAAACAGACGGCAGAAAGAATTTTTCAGGTGCCGGGAAAAAACAATAAGGTGCCGGAAAATTTTTAAAAGATGCCGTTCTGTTTTTTGTCTTTCGGGGCTGCCGGATTTCTGGGCCGGGATATGCAGCCCGAGGACTCGTGTGGAGGCAGGAAGCCTGCTGGGGTGCGGCGGAGAGCCGTGCCGAAGTGCGCCTTCATACCGCAGCACAGCGCGAAAATATTAGCTTTTCGCTTTGTACTTCCCGAGGGTTGCAGTATCTTTGCAGGTTGAAAAGGTGCGAACTTCTGCCTGTTCGCATTCCAGAATATTAATTATCAGTGACATAAGTATATGGAACCTTTAAAACATGAATGTGGAGTAGCCATGATCCGCCTGCTGAAACCCTTGTCGTACTACAAGGAGCATTACGGTACGTGGATGTATGGTTTGAACAAATTGTACCTGATGATGGAAAAGCAGCACAACCGCGGCCAGGAAGGCGCGGGACTGGCATGTGTAAAGCTGGACGCTGCTCCCGGTGAGGAATACATGTTCCGAGAGCGGGCCATGGGGACTACCGCCATTCAGGAAATCTTCAGTAACGTTCATGCTCATTTTAAAGACATTCCGCAGCAGCAGCTGAGCGACCCCGCTTATGCTGTTCGTCATCTGCCTTTTGCAGGCGAAATCTATATGGGCCACCTCCGGTATTCCACTACCGGCAAGCGTGGTCTTTCTTATATCCACCCCTTTCTGCGCCGTAACAACTGGCGGGCCAAGAACCTTTGCATCTGTGCCAACTTCAACATGACCAATGTGGAGGAAATCTTTCACGAAATAGCCCGTACGGGCCAGCACCCGCGTATGTTTGCCGACACCTACATCCTGCTCGAGCAGCTGGGCCACCGGCTGGACCGCGAGAGCGAGCGCCTGTTTGAGGAGGCCCGCAAAAAAGGACTGGAGGGACTGGACATCACCCGCTATATCGAGGACCACATCAACCTGGCCAACGTGTTGCGTACGGCAGCTCCGGTTTGGGACGGCGGCTATGTGTTGTGTGGCGCCACCGGCAGCGGCGAGATGTTTACGCTGCGCGACCCGTGGGGCATCCGTCCGGCCTTCTGGTATCGCAACGACGACATATTTGTCCTGGCTTCCGAACGCCCCGTCATTCAGACCACCCTCGACGTCAACGCCGAAGAGGTGCACGAACTCAAGCCCGGTGAAGCCATTCTGGTGAACAAATGCGGCGAGATACGCACCGAGCAGATTCTGGAGCCGAAAAACTATGCCGCCTGCTCGTTTGAGCGCGTCTACTTCAGCCGGGGCAGCGATTGCGACATCTACCGGGAGCGCAAGGAACTGGGGCGGCAGCTCGTGCCGGCCATCCTGAAGGCTGTCGACAACGACATTGACCACACCGTGGTGTCGTTTATTCCCAATACGGCTGAATCGGCCTTCTATGGGCTGATTGCCGGTTTCAATGAGAAACTGAACGAGGAAAAGATACGTGAAATCGAGACGCTGGGCCCGAAAATCACCCACGAGGACCTGGAACGTATCATGAACCGCCGCGTGCGTTCGGAAAAGGTGGCCTGGAAGGACATCAAGATGCGCACCTTTATTGCCGAGGGCGCCAGTCGCAACGACCTGGCCGCACACGTGTACGACGTGACCTACGGCAGTGTGGAGCCGGGCGTGGACAATCTGGTGGTCATTGACGACAGCATCGTGCGCGGTACAACCCTGCGCGAGAGCATCATCCGCATACTCGACCGGCTGCATCCGCGGCGCATCGTCATCGTATCGTCGTCGCCGCAGGTGCGCTATCCTGACTACTACGGCATTGATATGGCCAATATGGACGAATTTATCGCCTTCCGCGCTGCCGTGGAGCTGCTCAAGGAGCGCGGGCTCAGTCATGTGCTGACCGACGTGTACGCCAAGTGTAAGGCCCAGGAAAACAAGCCCAAGGAGGACATCCGGAATTACGTGACCGAGGTGTACGTTCCGTTTACCGATGAGGAAATTTCGGCCAAGATGTCCGAAATGCTCTGCATGAGTACCATCCGCGCCGAGGTCAAAATCGTTTACCAGACCCTCGAGGGGCTTCACAAAGCCTGCCCCACCAGTCCGGGCGACTGGTATTTCAGCGGAAACTACCCCACGCCGGGCGGCAATATGCAGGTGAACCGCGCATTTATCAAGTATTACGAAAAATATTACATTAAATAATGAGCCAACAAGCTATAAATGACAATCGCATGAAAAATGTCACATTACTTTTAGACGACGGGACCAGTTTCCGCGGAAAATCTTTCGGCTATGAAGCACCGGTAGCCGGAGAAGTGGTTTTCAATACGGCCATGATGGGTTATCCGGAGAGCCTCACCGACCCCTCTTATGCCGGTCAGTTGCTTGCGCTGACTTACCCGCTGGTGGGTAACTACGGCGTGCCTCCCTTTACTTTTGAGGCCAACGGCCTGCCCACCTTCATGGAAAGTGACAAAATCTACGTATCTGCGCTGATCGTGAGCGATTACAGCACGGAATACAGTCATTGGAATGCGGTGGAAAGTCTGGCCGACTGGCTCAAACGCGAGCACGTGCCGGGCATTACGGGTATCGACACCCGCCAGCTTACCAAGGTGTTGCGCGAGCACGGCGTGATGATGGGCAAGATATTGTTTGACGACCAGCCCGACAATGTGCCTTCAGCCCAGTATAGCGGAGTGAACTATGTGGAGCAGGTTTCCTGCAAGGAAGTTATCCGCTACAATGAGGGTGCCGGAAAGAAGGTTGTGCTGGTTGACTGCGGTGTGAAGTCAAACATCATCCGTTGCCTGATTAACCGTGGCGTAGAGGTCATCCGCGTGCCCTGGGACTATGACTTCAACGATATGGCTTTCGACGGTTTGTTCCTGGCCAATGGTCCGGGCGACCCCGATACTTGCTCCGTAGCGGTGGAAAACATCCGCAAGTTCCTGGGCAACAGCCAGGTGCGTCCCTGTATGGGTATCTGTATGGGTAATCAGCTCCTTTCCAAGGCAGCCGGAGCCTCCATCTACAAATTGAAATACGGCCACCGCAGTCACAACCAGCCGGTGCGTATGGTAGGAACCAACCGCTGCTTCGTGACGACGCAGAATCACGGATATGCCGTGAAGAGCGATACGCTTCCGGCCGACTGGGAGCCTTATTTCATTAACATGAACGACGGTTCGAACGAGGGTGTGCGCCACCTGCACAACCCCTGGTTCAGCGCGCAGTTCCACCCCGAGGCCTGCAGTGGTCCGGTGGACACTGAATTCATGTTTGACGACTTCGTGAAAATCCTGTAACAAAGGCTTGAGATTCCACCAATATTCCTAACTATTAAACGACACATCATGGACGACAATAAAATAAAAAAAGTATTGATTCTGGGCTCCGGCGCTTTGAAAATCGGTGAAGCCGGTGAGTTTGACTACAGTGGCTCTCAGGCCTTGAAAGCCTTGAAAGAAGAAGGCATCTACACCATTCTGATTAACCCGAATATTGCTACGGTGCAGACCAGTGAGGGTGTGGCCGACCAGATATATTTCCTGCCCGTCACTCCGTTCTTTGTAGAGAAGGTGATTCAGAAAGAACGCCCGGACGGCATTATGCTGGCTTTTGGCGGACAAACGGCACTTAACTGCGGTGTGGAACTTTACAACAGCGGAGTGCTTGAAAAATACAACCTGAAGGTGCTTGGCACACCCGTACGTGCCATCATGGATACGGAAGACCGCGAGCTCTTCGTGGAGAAGTTGAACGAAATCGGCGTTAAAACAATTAAGAGCGAGGCTTGCGAAAACATTGAGCAGGCACGTAAGGCCGCCCGTGAGCTGGGATACCCCATCATTATCCGTGCAGCTTATGCTTTGGGCGGACTTGGTTCCGGCTTCTGCGACAATGAGGAAGAACTCAACAAACTGGCTGAAAAGGCCTTCTCCTTCTCTCCGCAGGTGTTGGTTGAGAAGAGCCTTAAGGGTTGGAAAGAAATTGAATACGAGGTGGTGCGCGACCGCTATGACAACTGTATTACGGTTTGTAACATGGAAAACTTCGACCCGCTGGGCATCCATACGGGCGAGAGTATCGTGATTGCGCCGTCGCAGACGCTCACCAACAGCGAATACCACAAGCTCCGCGCACTTAGTATCAAGATTGTGCGCCACGTGGGCATCGTGGGTGAGTGTAACGTGCAGTACGCCTTCGACCCCCAGAGCGAGGACTATCGTGTAATTGAAGTGAATGCCCGTTTGAGCCGCTCGTCAGCGCTGGCCTCCAAGGCTACCGGCTATCCGTTGGCCTTTGTTGCCGCCAAGTTGGGCTTGGGCTACGGCTTGTTTGAACTGAAAAACTCCGTGACCAAAACCACCAGTGCTTTCTTTGAGCCTGCGCTCGACTATGTGGTTTGTAAAATTCCGCGCTGGGACCTTGGCAAATTCCGCGGCGTGGATCGCGAACTCGGTTCCAGCATGAAGTCGGTCGGCGAAGTTATGGCCATCGGCCGTACTTTCGAGGAGAGTATCCAGAAAGGCTTGCGCATGATCGGACAGGGCATGCACGGTTATGTAGACAATAAGGAACTTCAGATTGAAAATACGGATGAAGCCCTGCAGGAGCCTACCGACAAACGTATCTTTGTCATTGCCAAGGCCATGGAGGAGGGATATACCATTGACCGCATCCATGAGCTGACGAAGATTGACAAATGGTTCCTCCAGAAACTTCGCAACATACATGATACCGACCATGAACTGCGGGCTTGCCCGAGCATCAACGTGCTCGACAACGAATTGTTGCGCAAGGCCAAGGTTCAGGGCTTCAGTGACTTCCAGATAGCCCGTGCCCTGGATATGGAGCAGGAAATGGAAATAGAACGTGCCATTGACATTATACGTATGCGCCGCAAGCAGGCGGGTATTGTGCCTTTCGTCAAACAGATTGACACCCTGGCGGCCGAGTATCCGGCACAGACCAATTATTTGTATCTGACTTATAGCGGCGTGGCTCACGATATTCAGTATGAATATGACAAGCGTTCGGTTGTAGTGCTCGGTTCCGGAGCCTACCGTATCGGTAGTTCGGTAGAATTTGACTGGTGCGGCGTGCAGGCGCTCAATACCATTCGCCGCGAGGGTTATCGCAGCGTGATGATCAACTACAACCCCGAGACGGTGTCGACCGACTACGACATGTGCGACCGTCTTTACTTTGACGAACTGACCTACGAGCGTGTCATGGATATTCTCGACCTCGAAACGCCGTATGGTGTCATCGTTTCGACCGGTGGTCAGATACCTAACAACCTGGCCATGCGTCTGGATGCCCAGCAGGTGCCCCTGCTCGGTACGACGGCCAAACATATCGACAACGCCGAGGACCGCGAGAAATTCTCCGAAATGCTGGGTCGTATCGGTGTTGACCAGCCGCAGTGGAGCGCCCTGACCAGCATGGACGACATCAACGAGTTTATCCAGAAGGTGGGCTTCCCCGTACTGGTGCGCCCGTCTTACGTGCTGTCCGGCGCAGCCATGAACGTCTGCTCCAATCAGGAAGAGCTGGAGCGCTTCCTGAAGCTGGCCGCCAACGTGTCGAAGAAACACCCGGTAGTCGTAAGCCAGTTCCTCGAGCATGCCAAGGAAGTTGAGATGGATGCCGTGGCCCGCAACGGTGAGATTATTGCCTATGCCATCAGCGAGCACATCGAGTTTGCCGGCGTTCACTCTGGTGATGCCACCATCCAGTTCCCGCCGCAGAAGCTTTACGTTGAAACGGCCCGTCGCATCAAGAAAATTTCCAAGAAGATTGCCCGCGAACTGCAGATTAGCGGTCCGTTCAATATCCAGTTCCTGGCTCGCGAAAACGACATCAAGGTGATTGAGTGTAACCTGCGTGCTTCACGTTCGTTCCCGTTTGTGAGCAAGGTGCTCAAGATTAACCTGATTGAGCTGGCGACGCGTATTATGCTCGGCTTGCCGGTTGAAAAACCAGCTTCCAGTCTCTTCGACCTCGAATACGTGGGTGTCAAGGCCAGCCAGTTCTCCTTCAACCGTCTGCAGAAGGCCGACCCCGTGCTGGGTGTCGACATGGCCTCTACCGGCGAGGTAGGTTGTCTGGGTGAAGACAGCCGCGCTGCCCTGCTCAAGAGCATGCTCTCCGTAGGTCATCGCATCCCGAAGAAGAATATCCTGCTCTCCACCGGTTCGGCCAAGCAGAAGGCCGAAATGCTCTTTGCCTCCAAATTGCTTATGGAGCACGGCTACAAGCTCTATGCAACCGGCGGCACGAGTAAGTATCTGACCGAGAACGGTATTGAAAACACACTGGTTTACTGGCCCAGCGAGGAGGGACATCCGCAGGCGCTCGACATGCTCCACAACAAGGAGATTGACATGGTTGTCAACGTGCCGAAGAACCTGACGGCCGGTGAGCTTGACAATGGCTACAAGATTCGCCGTGCGGCCATCGACCTGAACGTGCCGCTCATCACCAACGCCCGTCTGGCCAGCGCCTTCATCTACGCCTTCTGTACCATGCCGCTTGACGAGCTCGACATCAAGAGCTGGCAGGAGTATGGCGTTGAGTAAGTGTTGAATGTTTTGGCTGCGCAATTTGCGCCGTAAAAGATAAAATCCCGGTGTTTCCGTCCGATTCAAATGGAAATGCCGGGATTTTTTATGGGGTTTTCCTTGTCGCGTCTGCCGTAATTTTCAGGAAAAAAGAAACCAGAGGCAATATTCTTTGTTCAAAAGTGTGGAAGTTAAAGTTTTTTGTATATTTGCATTGTGCAAGGTTTTTTTACGATTTGTGCCGCTTGTGCAGGGCCATCGTGGATTTTTATATAAAATCAAATAAAAAAATATTTACATCATGAAGTCTCTTAGATTTATTGTTGGAATGCTGTGTGCAGTGCTGCTTCTGGCCGGATGCAACAGCAAGGAGTCGCAGGAGCAGCTCTTTACGCGCTTATCTACGGGCGTGGTGGTAGTGCTCAACCGCTATTATTATCAGATAGAATTGCCCAACGGCAATAAACTTTATTTCACCGGCTTTGACGAGGAGGGCGATTTGGCCAACCTTACGGCCGATGTGGAAGAAATCCAGCCGGCAATCATTACCGGTACGGGGTTCTTCATTGACAATCAGGGCACCATCATGACCAACCGCCATGTGGCCCAGCCCATAATCAATCCCAGCGAAGTGCGTAAAAACCTGATGGCCACCTTGCGAACCATCAAGAAGGCGTGTGACGTGCGCATGGCCGAACTCTCCGAGGCCTACAATGCGCTGGAGCAGCAAAAGGGCAACTGCTACACCTATTCCTTTTATGGCGGAACCATGATTGACTATCAGCGCCTGGCCGAAATTCAGAGCCAGCAGGAGGAGTTGCGCAACGCCTATGCCGAAATGCAGCAGGCCAAGGACAATGTGGACGACAATCTCGACCCTTCCAGCATGCCCATTACGCCGGTGTGTGAGTTGGGCATTGCCTATAACGACACTTATGTGACCAACGAGAAAGACTTCCTGGAGCGCAATCCGTGTGTGGTTACGAAGGTTTCAGACAAGGACGACGTGGACTTGGCCGTATTGCAGCTGAAAGACAAGAAAACGCCTGAAAAAGCCCATGTATTTGCACTGAAAGGCCGTCAGGTCGGCAAGCGCTCGTTCTGGCAGCACCTGACCTCCGTATTTTCCGACGACGGGGAGCAGAAACTCGAAATGGGGCAGCAGCTTTACATGATCGGTTACAACGCAGGCCTCATCCTGGGTACTACCAAACAGGGACTCAAGGCACAGATGACCAGCGGCAAGGTGACGCAGCTGCCCGACGGCCAGCGCCTGCTTTACAGCATTCCTACGCTGCAAGGCTCCAGCGGCAGCCCCGTAGTGGATGAATACGGCAACCTGGTGGCCGTCAATTTTGCCAAACTGGGAACGACGGACAACTTCAACTTCGGTATTCCCGAAGACCAGATCCGTCAGTTCATGGGCTGGTAGTCGTTAAGATACGTCTGCACGAAAAAAAATACAGGTCGGACTTAAAAAAAAATCGGCGGCTCGGAATTTTTTTAAAGTCCGACCTTTTTGGGCTTTTCCGGCAGCCCCGACCGTCAGTAGAAACCTATTTTTTAAATCATAAGTGAGATGAAAAAGATACTTGTATTCGTAATGCTGCTGTCTCTTGCCCTTGGGGTACGGGCGCAGCTGCTATGGAAAGTTTCCGGCAACGGGCTGGAAAAACCGTCTTACATAATGGGCACGCACCACCTGGCCCCGCTCAGTATTACCGACAGCATTGCCAGCCTGTCTCAGGCTATGGAGCAGGCCGAGCAGGTGTACGGCGAAATCGTCATGGGCGACGCCATCACCCCCGAGGTCATCATGAAGATGCAGCAAGCCATGGTGCTGAAGGGCGATACTACCTTAAAAAGCCTCGTTACGCCGGCGCAGTATGACACCATTGCTGCCGTCGTGAAGCAGTATCTGGGGATGGATTTGGAAATCTTTAATAAAGTCAAGCCCTCCGCCATAACCACCCAGCTGGTGGTGGCTGCGGGCGTGAAATTACTGAAGGATTTCAACCCGAAGGAACAGCTCGACGCCTGGTTTCAGGAGCAGGCCCGACAGGCCGGCAAAAAAGTCGGGAGTCTGGAAACCATCGAGCAGCAATGTCAGATACTCTATAACTCGCAACCCCTTGTCCGGCAGGCCCTCCTGCTGTATTGCACCGCGACACACATCGGCCAGAGCATGGACCAGGCTTTACGCATGACCCGGGCCTACATGAAGCAGGATTTGTTCGGGCTTCAGACCGCCATGGAGGAAAAACTGGGTAATGCCTGCGACAGCACGCCCGAGGAGCTGGACGCCATGATATACGGCCGAAACGAAAATTGGGCCGGCCAGATGCCCGCCATCATGAAGCAGGCGCCGACCTTGTTTGTGGTAGGAGCCGGACACCTGCCCGGCAAGAAAGGCTTACTGAAGCTGTTGCAGAATCGGGGCTACACGGTTGAGGCCATGCAGTAAGTGATAAAAACCGTGCCTGTTCTGCATAGGAATGGCCGCACGTAAGAAAAGAGTTTGAAGCAACGAAAAAAAATCAAAGTTCCTCAATCAAAACAATAGAGGCTATCTCAAATTGAAAACTTGAGATAGCCTCTATTGTTAATGCAGTTCCCGTTTCGCCCGGTTCGTGTTGTGTGTCACACATCGCGGGGCGTACGGGAGTGTATGTAGCTTTATTTTTTCAAGTCGAGCTTAAGCTGCAACTCTTCCAGCTGTCCGGGTTCCAGACGTGAGGGTGCTTCGAGCATGACGTCGCGTCCGGAGTTGTTTTTCGGGAAGGCGATGCAGTCGCGGATGCTGTCGAGTCCGGCAAACAGCGATACCCAGCGGTCCAGTCCGTAGGCCAGTCCGCCGTGAGGGGGCGCACCGTATTTGAAGGCGTTCATCAGGAAGCCGAACTGCTCCTGCGCCCGTTCGGGGGTGAAGCCGAGAATCTTGAAAATCTTGGCCTGCAGCACGCTGTCGTGGATACGGATACTTCCGCCGCCCACTTCTACGCCGTTGCACACCATGTCGTAGGCATTGGCGCGCACCTGTTCGGGGTGTTCGTCGAGCAGGGGGATATCCTCCGGCTTGGGTGAGGTAAAGGGGTGGTGCATGGCCAGCAGGCGGCCTTCCTCTTCGCTCCACTCAAACATCGGGAAGTCAACGATAAAGCACATTTCAAAACGGCTTGTATCGATAAGGTCAAGACGCTTTGCAACCTCTGTTCTGATCTGACCCGCAAGCTTTGGAGCTTCCTGAGCAGTATCGGCGATAAAGTAGATTACATCGCCTGCTTTTGAACCGTTACGGCTGATAAGTTCTTCACGGTCGCCCTCTTTAAGAAACTTGTCAATCGGGCCGTCAAATGTGAGGTCATCTCTAACCTTAACATAGCCAAGACCCTTCATGCCGATTGAAAGAGCGAACTCCTCCATCTTCTTGAACCATTTCTTTTATAAGAGCCGGTAAGTCATATTTAGGTTTCCAGCCGAGTTCATCTCTTGCTTTAGTAGAATCTCCGAGCAGCAAATCTACTTCAGTCGGTCTGAAA
>OLZA01000869.1_pt1 | contig 12990 bp, 13 predicted proteins | sample 1673431 | NCBI WGS metagenome assembly OLZA01 (sample SAMEA103958111, study PRJEB25191) | human gut metagenome | biome: human-associated habitat [ENVO:00009003]; feature: intestine environment [ENVO:2100002]; material: feces | place: Germany | collected 2013/2015 | reverse complement strand
CACTATGACACTTTCATCCCTGCGGTCTGCAAAGTGTAGTGGGCTCTCCGAGGGGGAACGGCTGTATAGGGTGCGTTTCGAGCAAATCGCTGTGTACGTGCGTACGGGAGAAGTTGGTACGCACGTACGCAATAAAACGGCCAAGTTCTCCTATATAGGGGTGTTCTTTCATCGGAGAGTATGGTATACTCGGCTTAGCCCAGTAAATCGAAATTTTCGGAGGCAAAGATTATGAAGAAAAAAGCAACAATAGTGTCTGTTATCATTGGGATTCTTGCTGTAGCTGCAATTATTGTATTTTCTGCATACCGGTCTTCGGAATCCTATAGAAAGGCAAAGGCAGCAATACAGTGGGACTGCTCTGTGACCTGTACAGAAGAATCAACTTCTGCTAAGTATGTAATCACATACTCTGATGTAAAAGTTTTATCCAAAACAGGTACACTAACAATTCAAAATAAAAATGATTTTGACATTGTAGTTCATTTGCTTTGCGAAGGTGAACAGGAAGTCGTATCTGACAATATTCCGGCGAACAGTTTTTATTCTTTTACGAATGTTACGGATAAAGAATATACGGTGGGTATTCATGCGGATGTTGGTGTAGCTGCTGACATTAGGGTCGTTGTATATGATGGAAAAGACACAGAGCCATATACCAAATAGCGCGACTAGCTAAACTCGATAAAATAGTACTTGCAGAGGTGAGCATATTTGAAAAAACATCAATGTCCATGTTGTGGGCATTTTACCTATACTGTTCCACCGGAAGAAGACTGCGGGTATATTTGCCCCGTTTGCTTTTGGGAAAACGATCCATTTATTGCTTCTGATGATGACCCCAGCGACTCAAACCACGGAATAACTCTAAACGAAGCAAAAGCCAATTATTTGGAATTTGGCGCCTGTGAAGAAGAAATGTTGCGTTATGTTCGTCCGCCCGAAAGCGATGAGAATGGACACTCGTAACCCAAACTTCTAGTTTGCCGTACTCGCTCTAAGCAGGGTTTGGGGCAGGCACGCCCCAACAAGAAACAGTCCCAAAGGGGACAGGAAATTTTCGAGTATTGAAAATTTGTGGCCACGGGACGATTCTTGCTCTCACGAAAACCCATATTTTTTGAAAAAACGCTTTCCGCAGCCAAAGGAGGATGCACCATGAAAAAAGAGATCGAAGCCTTTGTCAACGCAGCCAACGAGCAGGAGTTGGAAGCCGCATGGAATAACCTCTCGGCAGAGGAACAGCGAGTTTTCGAGCAGCTCATGGAGGAAGAACCACCCGAAGATGCACTGGCATTTTTCGCACAGCTGTATGATGATGCCCCGAAAGAGCAGACCAGCGAGACTGTGAACATCTCCGAAAATGAAATCTATTTCAAGCGGAAGCCCTTGACCGAAGAGCAGAAGAAACACAGCTCTTATGTGGACGAGAACGGCAACCTCCATGTCAAGAACCTGTCCGCTTTCTGGATTCCAGAACTGACCACCACGGAGAAAGTCGGTCACACCACCTACACCGTGACCGGCAGCTATGAGGGCAAGGAGTCCTTTTTGAAGAAGCTGGAGCGCATTGTTGCCAAGAACGCCCAGCAAAAATTTGAAGATGAGGGTGCAGACGAATGACAACTGCGTCCAATTCTGCTATACTTGACCCGGTAACCAATCCTGTACCGACAGTTGCTCCACAGAGTAAGGAGGACACAACAATGTCTGGAGCAACGAATAAAATCACCGCACTTTACTGCCGACTGTCGCAAGAGGACGCACGGCTCGGCGAAAGCCTGTCCATTGAGAACCAGAAGGCTATTCTTCTGGAATACGCTAAGAAGAATCACTTTCCGAACCCGGTGTTCTTTGTGGACGATGGATATTCCGGCACGAACTACGACCGCCCCGGCTTTCAGAGTATGCTGGTCGAGATTGAAGCGGGGCGTGTAGGAATCGTTATCACGAAGGATTTGTCCCGACTGGGACGCAATTCTGCCTTGACAGGTCTGTACACAAACTTCACTTTTCCCCAGTATGGCGTTCGCTACATTGCCATTAACGACAACTACGACACCATTGACCCGAACAGCGTAAACAACGATTTTGCGGGCATTAAGAACTGGTTCAACGAGTTTTACGCCCGTGATACCAGCCGCAAGATTCGGGCTGTTCAGAAGGCCAAGGGAGAGCGTGGAGTACCGCTGACGGTCAATGTGCCGTACGGCTATGTGAAAGACCCGGAGAACCTGAAACATTGGCTTGTTGATCCAGAAGCGGCTGCAATCGTGAAGCGCATCTTCTCCATGTGCATGGAAGGCCGTGGCCCGACCCAAATTGCAAACCAACTGTGGGTGGACAAAGTTCTGACTCCCACCGCCTATAAGTTGAGCCATGGCCTGAGTACGAACTCACCCGCCCCGGAAGACCCTTATCGCTGGGATAAAAGAGCAGTAAGTTCGATTCTGGAACGCCTGGAGTACACTGGCTGCACAGTCAACTTTAAGACCTATACTAACTCTATCTGGGATAAAAAGAGACATCTGAATCCCGTGGAAAATCAGGCTATCTTCCCGGATACACATGAGCGCATTATTGACGATGATGTGTTTGAAAAGGTTCGGGAGATTCGTAGCCAGCGTCACCGCATGACCCGGACAGGCAAGAGCAGCATTTTCTCCGGTATGGTCTACTGCGCTGACTGCGGTTCCAAGATGCAATATGGTTCGTCCAATCACAGGGACTTCAGTCAAGACTTCTTTGATTGCTCTCTGCACAAGAAGAACGGGAGCAAGTGCAAGGGACACTTCATCCGGGTAAAGGTTTTGGAGGGCCGTGTGCTAAGCCATGTTCAGCGGGTGACGGACTACATCCTCTGTCATGAGGACTACTTCCGCAAGGTCATGGAGGAGCAGCTTCGGGTGGAAAGCACCGAAAAGCTGACTGTCCTGAAGAAGCAGCTTGCCCGGAATGAGAAGCGGATCGCAGACCTCAAACGGCTGTTCATGAAGATTTACGAGGACAATGTTAACGGAAAGCTTAGCGATGACCGCTTCGACATGATGAGTCAGAGCTACGATGCCGAACAGAAGCAGCTGGAAGAGGAAGTTCTCTCCATCCAGCAGGAAATTGAAGTACAGGAACAGCAGATCGAGAATATTGAAAAGTTCGTCCAGAAAGCGCACAAGTACGTTCATATTGAAGAACTCACCCCTTATGCTCTCCGTGAACTGGTGTCGGCCATCTATGTGGATGCCCCGGATAAGTCCAGCGGAAAGCGGGTGCAGCACATCCATATCAAGTACGATGGGCTGGGGTACATCCCTCTGGATGAACTGGAAGCAAAAGAAAAGGCGTGACCGAAGTCACGCCAAATCTTCCCCATTTCGGGAGCTTTTGCAAATACTGTTTTATGGGAACTCTGCTACCCAAAACGCCCCTCTCCGGCATCTGTGAGACCGGAGAGGGGCGTTCTCGTTTTTAACCTTTCATCGGCACAAATCCGACCAGATCCTTCACGACCTCGCCGCCGATGATGAGCCCGGCCACCGAGGGCACAAAGGCGTTGGAACCGGGGACCGAGCGCCGGATGGTGCACTTGCGCTGGGTGCCCGGGGGGCAGATGCAGTGGTCCTTGCAGCTGATGGAATCATCCTCGATGGGGGTCATGGCAGGCTCCTTGGAGTAGACGACCTTCAGGTGCTTGATCCGCCGCTTGCGGCACTCGGTGCGCATCACCTTGGCCAGCGGGCAGACGGAGGTCTTGTAGATATCCGTTACCTCAAAGCGGGTGGGGTCCATCTTGTTGCCTGCGCCCATGGCACAGATGATGGGGGTACCGGCCTCCTTGGCCTTGACCACCAGCGCGATCTTTCCGGTGACGGTGTCGATGGCATCCACCACATAGTCGTACTGGGTGAAGTCGAACTGATCCTGCGTTTCCGGGGTGAAGAAGATCTTGTAGGTGGTGACCTTGATGTTGGGGTCGATCTCGTGGATACGCTGTTCGGCCACATCCACCTTGTACTGGCCCACGGTCTTGCGGGTGGCCACGATCTGGCGGTTCAGGTTGGTCAGGCAGACCTTGTCATCATCAATGAGGTCCAGCGCGCCCACACCGCTGCGTGCCAGCGCTTCCACCGTGTAGCCGCCCACGCCGCCAATGCCAAACACCGCCACACGGGAATTGTGCAGCTTTTCCATTGCTTCCTTGCCCAGCAGCAGCTGGGTGCGGGAATATTGATCCTGCATAGATACTTGCTCCTCCATTTTACACTGTGCCGTTCATTTTACCGGTTCGGCACAGCTGCTTTCGTTTTGCTTTATCACTTTCCTGCAAAGCGCCTGAGCTGTTTATTCCACCGCAACGATGGTGCCGCCCCCCAGCACAACATCCCCCTGATACAGCACCACGGCCTGACCGGGCGTGGGGGCACGCTGGGGCTGGTCAAATTCCAGCCGGAACTGCCCCTCTCCTGCCGGGTAGACAGTGGCTGCCTGCTCGGTCTGATGGTAGCGGGTGCGGGCCGTGACCCGCAAGGGCGCGGTCAGCTCCGGGATGGCGATCCAGTTCACATCCTCCGCATAGACGATGCGGTCGAACAAAGCACTCTCCGGGCCGACGGTGACCGTGTTGGCCTGCATGTCCTTGCCGCAGACGTACACAGGTGCCCCCATGGCAAGGCCCAGCGCAAAGAGCACCAGCTCCACCGCGAGGAGGCCGAACCCGGCCAGCAGCACCGCCAGCGACGCCAGAAAAATCGAGCGAAAAACCCGCTTCGTCATGGCCTACGCCTCCATCCGGTAGCCAACGCCACGGACGGTGCGGATGTATTCGCCGCACTGCCCCAGCTTCGTGCGCAGGGTGCCGATGTGTACGTCCACCGTCCGGGTCTCCCCCACGTAGTCCGTGCTCCAGATGCGTTCCAGCAGCTGATCCCGGGTAAAGACCCGGCCGGGATGCTCCAGAAAGAGCTTCAGTAACTCAAATTCCTTCAGCGTCAGCTCCACCCGGGTATCCCCGGCGTAGACTGTATGGGACGCGGAATCCATCCGCAGATTCCCCATTTGCAGCAGTCCGGGAGTAGCCGCGGGAGCGGCCCGGCGCAGAACCGCCCGGATGCGGGACACCATCTCCATCATGCCGAAGGGCTTGGCGAGGTAATCGTCAGCCCCCAGATCCAGCCCCACCACCTTGTCATACTCCGTCCCACGGGCGGAAGCAATGATGACCGGGATGCGGGCGGTGGCGGGATTGCCCCGGAGGGCTTTGAGAATTTCAATGCCGTCCATTCCGGGCAGCATGATATCCAGCATAATGAGCTGGGGCTGGGCGTGGCTCAGCGCGTCGAACAGTCCCACACTGTCCCAGAAGCCCTCCGCCTCGAAGCCGGACGCCCGCAGGGCATACAGCATCAGCTCCCGGATGCTGTCGTCATCCTCTACGCAGTAAATCACTCGGATTCCCCCAATACTTATTCTATCTCACTGTTGATGGTACGATAAAACCGTAAGAATTACAACAGGCACTTTGTAAAATCTATGTAAAGTGGCGAATTTTATCCCATAAAACAAAGGTTCCGGGGCGGAAATCCGCCCCGGAGTATCGTATCAGGCATTGAAAACATAGGTATCCAGCCGCCGGAAAGCCTCCTGCACCCGGCTCAGGGGCAGCGCGAGGTTCATGCGGATGTGGGTCTGACCGTGGAACGCCCGTCCGTCCTGCCAGATAACGCCCACGTCCCATCCGGCGGCAAGCAGCTCGTCCATGGTCTTGCCATGAGCCGTCAGCCATTCTCCGCAGTCAAGGAACAGCATGTACGTTCCCTGAGGGCGGCTGACATCCACGCCGTTAAAGTGCTTCGCGATATAATCGCAGGCAAAATCCACGTTGCCGGTGATGACCTGCCGCAGCTCCTCCACCCACTCGTAGCCCTCGGGCCTGTAAGCGCCCAGCAGGGCGTGCATACTCATGACGTTCATGGCGTTGTAGTGGCTGAGGGAGCCCTCTTTGTCACAGCGGTCGCGGAGCCAGCTGTTGTAGATGATATGGTAGCTGCCCACCAGTCCCGCCAGATTGAAGGTTTTGGAGGGAGCGTACAGCGCCACGGTGCGCATTTTCGCGTCCTCGCTGACGGACTGGGTGGGGATGTGGCAATATCCGGTCAGCAGAATGTCGCTCCAGATCTCGTCGGAAACCACCATGACGTCGTACTTTTTGTACAGCGCCATGGCCTGCTCGATCTCCCAACGCTCCCAGACCCGGCCGCAGGGGTTGTGGGGGGAGCAGAAAATGGCGGCGTGGATGTGATTTTCCACGATTTTCTTTTCCATGTCGGCAAAGTCCATCCGCCAGACACCCTGCTCGTCCTTTGTCAGCGGAGAGTGGACAATGTGATAGCCATTGTCCGTCAGGCAGTGGGTAAAGCCGATGTAGGTCGGGCTGTGGAGCAGCACGTTGTCCCCTTTGGAGCACAGAACGTTCAGCGCGGAGATCACGCCGCCCAGCACGCCGTTTTCGTAGCCGATGTGTTCCGGCTTCAGTCCGGTGACGCCGTTGTGGTCTTCCTGCCAGCGGATGATGGAATCGTAGTATTCCGCCGGGGGGTCAAAGTAGCCGAAGGCCGGATGCTCCGCCCGGGCGATCATGGCCTGCTGAACGGTGGGAACCACGGGGAAATTCATGTCCGCGACCCACATGGGAATCACGTCAAAGCCCTCCCGGGGGGCGGGATAGGAGGAACCGGGGGCGCCCACGGCGTCGACGGCGACGGCGTCCTTTCCCCGGCGATCCAGAATGGAAGTAAAGTCGTATTTCATTGTGTTTCTCCTTTGTATGCGCTTGCTCAGCCGGGAATACCGGCTGCAAAAATACCACGAAAAACAGCGGCCGCACAGCCGCCGAACAGAATTATTATAACAGCCTTCCCTCCCTTTGTCAATCCGCGGCCGCCCGTGTCGAAGGGAATTCTGTGTTTTCCACAACGGCGAATTGGTAATATTGTCTAATTTTCCGTCTTGAACAGCAGATATATTTATGCTATCTTATAAATACAAAGAGGTGATACCGATGTACAGGTAAATCCTTGAAGGCTCTGAATCAGAACGGAGCCAATGCAGGCGGGCAGGGAGGTCCCCGGCGATTCCGACTTATAAGCGCGTCTCGCGGAAGAGACAGACAGAGAATGGATAAGGTATCGGAACAGAAAAACGGATCGCATACGCCCGTCAATCCGCAGAAAGAGAGGTTAACCAACAGATGTTAGATAATAAGAGCGAGCAGAAATGACCCTTGGCTGCAAAAAAACGTGCTGATCACAAGGCATGGCAGTCAAGGGTCATTTCATTTCTTTCCGCGCCCGGCCGGGGCGCTTTTTTGCCGCCCGGATTGACAATTCCGGCGAAAACGTGGTATCATATTTTTATCCGGAATGTCACACAGGAGTGCCTATGCAGATACAAACGAAAAATTTTGCCGGACTGACCGGGAATCAACTGAAGCTTCTGGCCCTGATCGCCATGACCTGCGACCATGTGGGATTGCAGCTGCTGCCCCAATTTATCATTCTGCGGATCATCGGGCGGCTGGCCGCGCCGCTTTTTGCTTACATGATCGCCGAGGGCTGCCGCTATACCCATGACCGGGGACGGTATCTGGGGAGACTTCTGGGCATGGCCGCGCTGTGCCAGATCGCCTATTTTGCCGCCATGCGCTCACTCTACCAGTGCATTTTCGTGACCTTTTCCCTTTCTGTCTGTCTGATATACGCACTGGATAACGCCGTCCGCCGCCGGACTCCCGTGTCGGTGCTGTCGGCTGCTGCCGCTGTTGCCGCCGTGGTTTTCGTCACCGAGGGCTTGCCCCGGATTCTGATTCACACGGATTTCGACGTGGATTATGGCCTTTGGGGCGTGATGCTGCCGGTTTTGGTGTATTTTGGCAGGGGAAAATGGGGAAAACTGGCGCTGTTCGCCGTCGGTGTCGGCCTGCTGGGTCTGCATTACGGCGGGGCGCAGTGGTGGGGGCTTCTAAGCGTTCCCCTTCTGGCGCTGTACAACGGGAAAAAAGGCACATGGAATATCGGCCCGCTGTTTTACTGGTATTACCCCGCCCATCTGGTCGCCATCTACGGCCTGAGCCTGCTGTTGGAGCGTGCCGCCGGATAACGTATCGACCGGGGCGCTATCTTATAGCGAAACTGGAGCGGATCGGTAACGATACGCTCCATTCACTGTTTTTATCAATACTTCCGCCAAGTCGAGGGCATCAGCAGAATCAGCATGGGGAACAGCTCCAGCCGCCCGAACAGCATATCCGCCGTCAGGACGATCTTCGCCAGCGGCGAAAAGGCCGCGAAGCAGCCCGTGGGGCCGACCAGCCCCAGGCCGGGGCCAATGTTGTTCAGCGTCGCCAACACGGCGGTGAAAGTGGTGACAAAATCCAGATTGTCCAGCGCCACCAGCAGCACGGACACCAGCGTCACCAGAAAATACAGGGTCATGTAGCTCTGAACGCCCTGCACCGTCTCCCGGCTGACGGGCTTTCCGTCCACCGTCAGCACCCGCACGGAGCGGGGATGGAGCAGCTTGCGCAGCTCCGAGCCGAGGGCTTTGCACAGAATCACCAGCCGGGAAACCTTCACGCCGCCGCCGGTAGACCCCGCACAGGCACCCACGATCATCAGCAGCACCAGAATACACCGGCTGAGCTGGGGCCACAGGTCAAAATCCGTTGTGCTGAAGCCCGTGGTGGTAATGACGGACGAGACGGCGAAAAAAGCGTGGTGGAATGCGTCAAACGCCGTGGGGAACATCCCCAGAATGTTAAGGGTAATAATCAGCGTGCTCCCGGCGATGATGGCAAAATACGCCCGCACCTCGGTATTCCGCCATGCCATGGCATATTTTTTCATCAGCAGGAAAAAGTAAACGTTGAAATTCACGCCGAACAGCGCCATGAACACGGAGACCACGCCCTGAAGGTAGTAGCTGTTATAGTAGCCCATGGAGCTGTTCTTGATGCCGAAGCCGCCGGTGCCGGCGGTGCCGAAGGCGGTACACAGGCTGTCAAACAGGGGCATTCCCCCGATAAGCAGCAGCACCACCTCCACCGCCGTCATGACGATGTAAATACCGTAAAGAATGGCGGCGGATTTGCGCATATTGGGCACCATCTTGCTCACGGTGGGGCCGGGGCTTTCCGCCCGGAGCAGGTGGTTGGCCTGTCCGCCCATGTTCACCAGCGACAGCATGAACACCAGAATGCCCATGCCCCCCAACCAGTGGGTGAAGCTGCGCCAGAAGAGCATCCCGTTGTCCAGCGCCTCCACATCGGTCAGGATGCTGGCGCCGGTGGTGGTAAAGCCGGAAACCGTCTCAAACACGGCGTCTAAGTAGCTGGGGATCTGCCCGGACAGGGTAAAGGGCGCCGCGCCGATCAGGGAAATGACCACCCATGCCAGCGCCGTAAAGACGAATCCTTCCCGGGCGTACATGTCCCGCCGGGCGGGCTTGAACCGGGTCAGCAGGAAGCCAAGCAGTCCCGCCGCGATCATGGTGTACAAAAAGTAAATGCCGGAGCTTTCCCCGTAGATCACGGCGACCGCCAGCGGCAGCACCAGAAACGCCGCCACGATCAGCAGGATCATGCCGAAAAGATAGCGAAGCAAGGGATAATTCATGTCCGTTCCCCCTTACCGCCGGGTGGTGAAGATATCGTTGAGGCTTCTCAGTCCGCTGTGGGCTGCGACCACGATCACGCTGTCCCCCACCTCGATGGTGTCGCTGCCGCGGGGGGTAATGGTCTTGCCGCCCCGGGAGATGCAGCCGATCAGCAGGCCGTCCTTCAGGTGCAGATCCTGCAATGGGATGCCGCAGAAATCGGCGCTGGCCGTGACCCGGAACTCCATCGCTTCGACCTTATTGCTGACGATCTTGCACAGCGTCTCCATGCTGGCATAAGCGTCGGAATTCTGCATGGCCCGGACGTAGCGCACCACGTTGTCCGCACAGATATTCCGGGGATAGAACACGGAATCCAGAGACAGGCTGGCCACCAGCGGCTCATAGGAGCTGCGGTTGACCTTGGTAATGACCTTGGCGCGGGTCGTCCTCCCGGCAAACAGGGAAATGATGATGTTTTCTTCGTCAATGCCCGTCAGCGCCGCAATGGCATCCATGTGCTCGATGCCTTCCTCCTGTAACAGGCGCTGATCCGTACCGTCGCCGTGGAGGATCGTCGCCTCCGGCAGAAGCTGGCTCAGCTCCTCGCAGCGCTTCGCGTCCGATTCGATGATCTTCACGTCCATGCCGGTCGCCAGCAGCTGCCGGGCAAGATAATAGCCCATCCGTCCGCCGCCGATCAGCATGACCTGCCGCACCCGGGTCTTCGCCACGCCGACCTGCCGGAAAAACCGCTGCGCCTCCTGCGGACTTGCCACCACGGAGATCCGGTCCCCGGCCTTCAGCTGGAACTCACCGGAGGGGATAATGACGTCCCGCTCGCCCCGCTCCACCGCGCAGATCAGCACGTTGGCCCGGAACTTTCCGATGTCCTTCAGCGCCATGCCGTCCAGCGGGGAACCCGCCGTCACGCCGGTTTTGAGAATTTCCACATGCCCTCTGGCAAAGGTGTCGATCTTGATGGCCGAGGGGAACCGCAGGACGCGCGCCATTTCCGTGGCGCAGGCTTCCTCGGGGTTGATGGCCATGCTGAGCCCCAGATCGTCCTTGATGAGGTTCAGTTCCTCCACGTACATGGGGTTGCGCACCCGGGCGATGGTGTGCCGCGCGCCCAGCTTCTTGCCGATGAGGCAGCACAGCAGGTTCAGCTCGTCCGCGCCGGTACAGGCAATGACGAGGTCTGCCTGATCCGCTCCTGCCTCTAGCTGAACCTCCCGGGAAGCGCCGTCGCCCTCCACGACCATCACGTCCAGCTCGTTGTTGGACTGATCCAGCCTGACCCCGGAGCGGTCTACCAGCGTCACTTCATGCTTTTCCTTCGACAGCTGCTCAGCAAGGACACTGCCGATTTTTCCGTCGCCGATAATCATGATTTTCATAAATATCACCCACGTCTTTATCCATTTTGCCTTACTATATCACAAATCCCGATTGAATGCAACCGCGCTGGAAAATCTGTGCAGAATCTGAAGGGGGTGTCAATAAAATCTGTCATTTTCTGTATTTCCTTCCGGAAATTCACGCTAATACTCCAAAAAATATTGGCAAAGCTATGGTTGCGGAACAAAACCGCGAGAAAGCAAAAAGGAGAGAAAACGGTATGAAGAGCAACAATCAGATCAACATTCCCCAGGCTCGGGAAGCGATGGACAAGTTTAAGATGCAGGCTGCCAGCGAGGTTGGCGTGAACCTGACCAACGGTTACAACGGTCACCTGACCTCCCGCGAAGCCGGCTCCGTCGGCGGCCAGATGGTCAAGAAGATGATCGAGGCCTACGAGAACGGCATGAAGTAAGCGAAAGCTGAAAAAAGCGGAAAGCCGCCCGGTATCGGGCGGCTTTTTGCCGTTAGTCCTTGTATTCAAACTCGATGTCGTAGAGCGAGACGGTGTCTCCGTCCTTGACGCCCAGGGCCTCCATGCGCTCGAAGATGCCCGCCGTGCGCAGGCAGCGGTCGAAGTACATCCGGCTCTCGTAGTCCGAGAAGTTCACGGACGCCACCAGACGCGCAAGCCAGTCGCCCTCGACTATCCACATGTCGCCGTCGTGCCTTATCACGACGTCCTCCGCTGTGCCTATCTCCGGCTCAGGCGGGACGTAGTCCGGCTCATACACAGTCACCGGCGGCAGGTGCGCAAGCTCGCCCGCCGCGGCCCGCATCAGCTCCCGCGTACCCACGGTGGACGCGGCCGAGAGCTCGAAGAACCTGCAGCCCTTCGCCTCCACATGCGCGCGCAGGCGCTCGAGGTTGTCGCTGCCCGGCTCGAGCAGGTCGCACTTGTTCGCCGCGACGAGCTGCGGCCGCGAGGCCAGCTCCGGGTTGTACTGCTCAAGCTCCGCGTTTATCGCCTCAAAGTCCTCCACCGGGTCGCGCCCCTCGCTGCCGGAGACGTCCACGACGTGCAACAGCAGACGGCAGCGCTCCACATGGCGGAGGAAGTCGTGGCCCAGGCCAATGCCCTCGCTGGCACCCTCGATGAGGCCGGGGATGTCGGCGCAGACAAAGCTTGCGCCCTCCCCCACCGACACGACGCCCAGCGTGGGCACCAGCGTGGTGAAGTGGTAGTTTGCGATCTTAGGCTTGGCTGCGCTGATGGTGGAAATGAGGGTGGACTTACCCACATTGGGGAAGCCGATCAGGCCCACGTCAGCGATCAGCTTCAGCTCCAGCGTCACCTGGATGTCCTCACCGGGCATGCCGGGCTTGGCAAACTTGGGGATCTGGCGGGTGGGGGTGGCAAAGTGTGCATTGCCGTAGCCGCCGCGGCCGCCCTTGGCGATGGTGACGGGGGTGTGGTCGGACAGGTCGGCGATGACAAGGCCGCTCTCTGCGTCCTTGATGACCGTCCCCAGAGGCACCTTGATGACGAGATTCTCGGCATTCTTGCCGTGGCAGAGGCTTGCGCCGCCCTTGCCGCCCTCGGGGGCAGTGTACTTGCGCTTGTAGCGGAAGTCCATCAGGGTGGAAAGATGATCGTCCACCACAAAGATGATGTCGCCGCCGCGGCCGCCATCGCCGCCGTCCGGGCCGCCAGCGGCCACGAACTTCTCACGATGGAAGCTCACTGCGCCATCGCCGCCCTTGCCCGCATGGAGCCAGATGGTGGCGATATCGATAAAATTGGTTTGTGCTGCCATACAGCCCCTCCTATTCTTAAAAAGCCTTTTCCCTCTGTTCCGCTCCCCTACCCGGGGAAGCCGGCCGCGCCAGAGCGCGGACTGAGAGGTTTGATTTCCAAACAGAACAGGCTTTTTCGTTACCTAAAAAGAGCCGGGCCACGAGGGTCCGGCTCTTTGGGTTGCAGTTTTTCAGGCAGAAGTTACT
>OLZA01000867.1_pt1 | contig 13047 bp, 10 predicted proteins | sample 1673431 | NCBI WGS metagenome assembly OLZA01 (sample SAMEA103958111, study PRJEB25191) | human gut metagenome | biome: human-associated habitat [ENVO:00009003]; feature: intestine environment [ENVO:2100002]; material: feces | place: Germany | collected 2013/2015 | reverse complement strand
CCTGCCGGCCGCCTTCCGTGAGGCGGTCGAGTTGTGCCGCCAGGTCGTCGAGCTGTGCCGCGAGGCCGCCCGGGCGGGGTTTGAGATATTGGTATTGTAGTATCATGTCTTGCCGTTGTGGAGATTCATTTTTTTTCCTGTTCTCGTGCAGGGGAGTGCCGGATTTCCGGGGCCGTCCCTGCGCAGCAAAGGTACAAAAAACACACCGAATAAGCCCCGGCTCCTCGCTGCTTTGTGGGAGGCCGGGGCCATAATTTCATGGTTATTCAGGGGGTTAAAAGCCCATCAGGTGCAGGATGGTGGGGGTGAGCAGGGCCGTGAGGATGCCGTTGAGCGTCAGGCCCAGACTGGCGTAGGCCCCGTGCAGGCGGCTGACGTCCATCGACGTGGCCGTACCCACGGCGTGGGCCGCCGTACCCATCGACAGGCCCTGCGCCATGCTGCCGTGTACGTGGGCCACGTGCATCGTCTTGTAGCCCACCACGGCGCCCAGCAGCCCCACGCACACCACCACGGCCGCCGTCAGTGAGGGCAGACCGCCCACGGCGCGCGTCACCTCCATGGCAATGGGCGTGGTTACCGACTTGGGCGCCAGCGAGAGAATCACGTCGCGTGAGGCACCCATCGACCGGGCTATCAGCACCACCGACACGATGCCCGTCACGCAGCCGGCCAGTTCCGAAATCAGGATGGGCAGAAACTGCTTCTTGATGGTCTCCAGCTGCAGGTAGAGGGGCACGCCCAGGGCCACTACGGCCGGCCGCAGCCAGAACTCAATGAGGTGCCCGCCCTGGTTGTAGGTGTCGTAGCTCACGCCCGTGAGCTTCAGAAACGCAATCAGGGCCGCAATGGTCAGCAGAATCGGGTTGAGCAGCACCCAGCCCGTGCGCTTGTTGAGCTGCTTGGCCAGAAAATAGAGCGTAAAGGTCAGCGCAATCAGGAAAAATTCGTTGTTCACGTAGCTCATGCCTCGCCCTCCTTTCCTTCATTGGTTTCAGGGCCTTTCTTTCCGCGGGTCAGCGTCTGGTGAATCCATCCCGTAATGGCCAGCACCAGCACCGTGCTCACCACCGAGGCGCACACAATGGGCCAGAACTGGGCCTCGATAATGTCGAAGTAGAGCATCAGGGCCACGCCGGGCGGCACGAAAAAGAAACCGATGTTGGCCACCAGAAAGTCGGAGAGCCCTTGCACCCATTGCAGCTTAATCCAGCCGGCCTTCAGGAAAAACGTGAGCAGCAGCATGCCCAGAATGCTGGAAGGCAGCGGAATGTGAGTCAGGTAAATAATCAGTTCGCCCAAAGCCAGGCAACCGAAAAGAATAGCACATTGGCGTATCATGAACTTCTTTTTTTGAATAAACGGGTGCAAAGTTAGCAGAACTCTGGCAAAGCGCGGAACATTTTTTTTGCTTTTTTTCTGCTTTTTACGTTTTTTGCTCCACCTCGGCTTGTCCTGCCGCACCTTCCCCTCTTCTTGTCCTTGCAGGCAGACAACGGGGGCGGGTGCAGGAGATATGGCACGACGGAGCCGGGCAAAAAAAGATAAGGTCGGACTTTCTTTTTACAGCGTTCCTTCCTGTTTCAACAAGGTCCCGCCTTGTTTGACTGTCCGTCAGGGTGCTTTTCATTTTTAGAGATTAATTAGAATTCGGATGTCTTGCGCATTAAAAAAAAGATTAAAAGTACTGCCGGATGTAGGAATTTATGGTTACGGATGAGTGAGATAAGGAAAGTATAACCTATATAATAATTATTTATTGGATTGTGATGTATGCCTTTTGCAGAGTGGATGGTATTCGGCAGGCACTCGGTGGCAGACAGGTATAGCAATAATCTCAATATTTGCATTCTGTGTTTGCTCAATGTGGACGATGGTACATTTTCATGTATTTGTGAAGAGGGGTGGTGGCTTCGGATTCTTGTTTTTTAGGTAAAAATAAAACTTTGGTTATCTGAAGAAAACTTTTATCTGATAGAAATTTGTAACATGCTCGTTCTCAGTATGATAAAAGCATATATAGAAAACTTTTCCTTTGCTCAAAAAACTTTATTTGTGTAATTTTGTAAAAAAATAATGAAGATTTTTGTGGCATTTTAAGTATAGGGGGATGAACAGGAAAAGATTTTGGGTAATTATTTTTTGTGTTGTTGTAGCGCTTTCCGTCAGGGCCAAAGATGGAAAAGACAGCCTTTATATTATAGGGTGGCCCTGTGATGCCTTTACCATGAATCCGGTGATTGACAAAACCCGGGTGGAATTGCTGACTCCGGACAGTACGGTCATTGCCACTGCCGTGCCGGCTGGGAGCGGGCAGAATCCGTACGACGCGTACTTTGCGTTGAAGGTCGGCGTCCGTTCGGGCAATTTCATCGTGCGCCTGACCCATCCGGACTATCACACCCTGACCAAGGCCTTTACGCTGAAAGTGGCCAAGCGCGAGCCGAACTTCAGTCTGGGTAATCTGAAAATGCGGCGCCTTCCCCAAACCCGCCAGCTGGGCGAGGCCGTGGTGAGGGCTACAAAAATCAAATTCTACACCAAGGGCGACACCCTGATTTACAACGCCGATGCCTTTAATCTGGCCGAGGGGTCGATGCTCGATGCGCTGGTGGAGCAGCTGCCGGGGGCCGAGCTGAAACGTGACGGCCGCATCTTTGTGAACGGCAAACAGGTGGAGAGCCTGCTGCTCAACGGCAAGGACTTTTTTAAGGGCAACAACACGGTGTTGCTGGACAACCTGCCGGCCTATACGGTGCAGCGCATCAAGGTATATGACAAGCAGAGCGAATTCGGCGAGTTCATCAACCGGAAGGCCGGTCGGAAGGTAGACGACGGCAGCTACGTGATGGACGTGGTGCTGAAGCGGGAATACCAGATCGGGTGGCTGAGCAACATAGAGGCCGGTGGCGGCACCAGCGACCGTTGGCTGGCCCGCCTGTTTGCCCTGCGCTTTACGCCGCAGTCGCGCTTGTCGGTGTATGCCAATGCCAACAATACCCACGAGAACCGCAAGCCGGGGAGCAGCGGCGAATGGTCGCCCAGCGAAATCGGTAACGGCATCAGCACCACCGAAAGTGGCGGCATAGACTATCTGGTGGACGACAAGAGACGCCGCTGGCGCGTGGAAGGTAACCTGAACGCCTCGCACAGCGATACGGACGTGGATACGCGGCAGTCGCAGGAGCACTTCCAAAACGCCGGCAATACGTTTACGCGCAGCCGGCAGTCGGGCGATTACCGAAGTACGAATGTCAGCACTGACCATCACTTCCAGTTTAACCTGGGGCCGGAGAACAACATGCACGCCCTGGAGCTGCACTTCCGGCCGAATTTCAGCTTCAGCGACAGCCGGAACCTGAACGACTGGCTCTCGGCCGAGTTTTCGGCCAATCCGTATGAACTGGAAAACTGGGAGTCGCTGTTTCAGGGTACGGGAGCCGACGAGGTCCTTACGTCCATACTGGTCAACAAGGTGCGCAGCCGGCAGAGCAGCAATGCCACCGACGTGAAGGGCGGAATGAACATGGATGCACAGTTTGACATTCCGCACACGTCCAACTTAGGCCTTTTCAGTGCGGGGGTCAGTGGCGGGCGCTACAAGGCCCACAGCTTTGACCTCTATCAGATGGACAACAGCCAGACCAGCGACTTCAGGCACCGCTATCTGAACGAGCCGGCCGACCATCTTCAGGCCAATGCCAGCCTGGGCATCATCACCCCGTTTGACGCCCAGTGGAAATGGGTGGCCACCACGACCCTCAGCTATCAGTATACGCACGACAGCAAGGAAAACTCACTTTATCGTCTCGACTGGCTGGAGGACATGGCGGATGCCGGGCTTGAAACCCTGCCGTCCACCCGCGAAGCCCTGCTGGAGGCCCTTGATGCGGCCAACAGCTACCTGACCGAGAACGACCGCCACCAGACCACGCTGACTTTTGACGGACGCTACGACAACGACATCCGGCGGAACAATACCCGCTATGCCCGCTTCCGCTTTACCTGGAAGCTGGGACTTACCTGGCACACCGAACTGTGGGACTACACCGGGCAGGCCCTGCGGCACAACCGGCGCACGGCCTGGCTGCCGCAGGCGGGACTGCAGATTCTGCGCAACACGCCGGGCATGAAGCATGAGCTGGAGTTGCAGACGGCCTACAGGCAGCAGTTGCCGTCAATGTTCTCGCTCATGGGGCTGCGCTTCGACAGCGACCCGCTCAACATTCAGGAGGGTAATACCGGCCTGCGCCGCACGGATGTGTTCTCGTCGGTCTTCTTCTATCGCTCGCGGGGCTGGCTGTCGAAACACGGACGCAACCTCTCGGCCACCGTCAGGATGAATGCCTACCGCAACGCCGTGGCCACGGCACAGACTTACGACGCCGCCACGGGCGTGCGCAATTTCCGCCCGCAGAACGTGAACGGCAACTGGGACATGCAGGCTTCGGGTACTTTTTACACTCCGCTGGGGCATAAGGGATTTTCCATGAACCTCTCGTTGCAGGATAATTTTTACCACAGCGTGGACCTGACGGGTACGGACGCGCTGACGCCGGTGCGCAGCACGGTATGCACCAACTATCTCTCGCTGCCCGTAAGGGTGGACTACAGCCGGCAGAAAGTGCGGGTGGGGCTGAAGGGCCAGGTGGCCTGGAACCATGCCGGCAGTACGCGCCCGGATTTTCAGGACATCAATGCCGCCGATTTCAATGTGGGCATCAACGGCCACGTCACGTTGCCCTGGGATGTGCAGCTGGCCACGGACTTCACCTATTTTGCCCGTCGGGGATATGCCAACGGTGATATGAATACGGATGACCTGGTATGGAACGCCCAGCTTTCCAAAAGCATCGTGAAGGGACGGCTTACCTTTGCCCTGGTGGGGTATGATATTCTGGGGCAGCTATCGAATATTACCTATTCCGTCAATTCGCAGGGTTCGGTGGAGACCTGGCGGAACGTGATTCCCCGCTACGGCATGGTGCGTGTGATATTCCGATTCAACAAACAACCGAAAAAGAAACCTTAATACTTATATATCCTTATTGAAAGAGGCGGGCGGAAACGGCGCGCCCTTGAGAATGATTAAATGAAGAAAAAAATACTAAACAACATGTCTGTTATTCAAAAAACAATGCGAAGGGCCGTCAGCCGGCCCATGAAACGGCTGCTGTGCGGCCTCCTGTTCTCGGCATTGGCCTTGTGCGGCCGGGCCCAATCTTACTATGTGGATGGATTTATTTACGATTCCTTTACGGGAGAGAATCTGGATTCCGTAGAAGTGGTATTCATGCGGCCCGACAGCACCGTAACTGAGCGGTTTATCAGCAAGAAATTTGGCTGGTGGCAATTTTCGGAAAACTTGAAAGCACCGGGAAAATACATCATTCGGTTTTCCAGAAAAGGCTATGAGACCACTTATAAGAATGTGGATTTCAAGTACCGTAAGAACCGTGTGACCAGCGGTACGTTTGGCGAAGTGCTGATGCGCAAGAAATCGACGGCCCGCCACCGCATGCTGTCGGAGGCCGTAGTGAAGGCCACCCGCATCAAGATGGTGATGAAGGGCGATACGATTGTGTATAACGCCGACGCCTTCCAGTTGCGCTCCGGCTCCATGCTCGACAAGTTGATTGCCATGTTGCCGGGCGTGGAGTTGAAGCCGGGCGGTGAGATTTATGTCAACGGAAAGAAGGTACAGAGTCTGCTGGTGAATGGCGAGGACTTCTTTAAGGGTGACCCTACCGTGGCACTCAAAAACCTGCCGTCCTATATGGTGGACAAGGTGAAAGTGTATGAGCGGACGCCCGAGAGGATGCTGGCGCTGGGCATGACGGCAGAGGATTTTAAGCGGGCGAGTAACCCGCTGGTGGTAGACGTGAACCTGAAAAAGGAATACAGCATAGGGTGGATAGCCAATGCCACCGTGGGGGGTGGTACGGACAAACACTACAACGCCCGGGCTTTTGCGCTGCGCTTTACACCACAGTCGCGTCTGGCCTTTATGGGATACTCCAACGACGTGTATGCCAACAGCTACTACGACACCAACGGCAACTGGCAGTCGCCCGGCGGAAATGCCAACATCCGTACGCACGAACTGACCTCCGACCTGCTGGTCAACGACAAGCGGAAACGCTACAAAATCAACAACACCGTAACCTTTAAGGCCACCCGACAGGTGACGGAGGAGCTGCAGAATACGGTGGCCTACTATGGTACGGGCAACGTGTACGGCATGAGCAGCCGTCAGGGTACAGCCCGCAACTGGTTTATCAGAGACTACGGAACGATTAACGTCACCCCGCAGCAGAACAACGGCGTGCGCTTTTCGCCCATGAACTCACGCGGCATTTCGATAGACATCAAACCGAACCTGTACTATTCACACTATGAGAACCGCGACCAGTCACGCCGGGCCAGCTACGAGCAGAAGCTGACAGAGCATTATATGGGTGAAGCGCTCGACAGCCTGTTTTTTGGCGGCAGTTCGGCCCTTTACCGGCAGCACCTGATCAGCAGCTTGCAGCAGGGCCGGCATACGGAAGGCTATTCGCTGAATGCCGGTGCAGAGGCTACCGGAACCTGGAAACTGCAAAAGATGGGGGGTGACTTTCTGGACTTTGCGGTGGGCGGCCTGTATGCACAGGGACGCAACCGCGAGCTGTTCGGCACATCGGCTTATGACGGCAGCTACGCGCAGCAACGCTATGCCGTCAGCCCGACGCGCAGCTATAACGTGCACGCGGATGCGGGCTATTCCTATAAGTTGAAATTTTCCAAATTTAAAGTTTGGCTTATTCCCGAATACAGCTACCGGCGTCAGTATCGCTCGGCCGACCGGTCGTATTACCGGCTGGAGCAGACGGCTCTGGAGGATTGGGACATTGACCGCCTGGCCTCCACCAAGGATGCGCTGACGGAATATATCGACCTGAGCAATTCCGAATATGCCGACAATTGGAAGCAGGCCCACCGCATGGGAGCCAATATCAATGTATATTTTTACGGGAGCAACGACCGGAAAAACAATAGCATTGAGGTGAACCTGCCCGTGAGGTTGCTGAGTGACCGGCTAGATTATGAGCGCGGCCAGATTGACCGGCTCTTTACCAAGCATTACACCTTTTTTGAGCCTTCGGTAAATTATCGTTTTGATTATAACGATGGCAGTAAGCATGAAACGCATGCCAATGTACGATATGGCATGACCGAGAGTGAGCCGGCCGCCACTTATCTGGTGGACTACCGCGACGATGCCACGCCGCTGGTGGTGCGGCTGGGTAACAGTGCGCTCCGCCCCACGCGCCGGCACGAGGCTGCCGTCAGCTATTCGCGCAATACTTACGCAGGACCACGCTATCGCAGAATTTCGGTGGCGGCTCAATACAACCTGTGGCAGAACCTGTTGGCCCAGTCGGTGAGCTACAACGAACAGAACGGCGTAACCACCTATCGGCCGGTAAACATCAACGGTAACTGGGGCGTGAATTCGCAGTTTTCCTGGTACAGCACGCTGGACAAGAAAAAACGTATCAATTTTACGGCTACCACCAACTTCAACTTCCGCCACAGTGAGGATTATGCCGTGTTGGCGGGCGAGGCAGCCAGCAGCCGGATTATGGTGGACCGCTACATTACCAGCGAGCGCCTGAATGCCTATTATGCCTACAACTATTATTCGTGGTCGGCTACCGTGAATGCCGAGTGGACACACTCCACTTCCAACCGTTACAGCGGGTTGAACGCCCTGAACATCAGTTATGGCGTAAGTGGCGGCGTACCGCTTCCGGGCGGCTTCCAGTTGGGCACCAACCTGACGCTTTACAGCCGTTACGGCTATTCCAACGACAATTTCAATACGAACCAGCTGATCTGGAGTGCCAACCTCTCGCGTTCCTTCTTCAATGGGTTGATGAACGTGCAGCTGGAGGCCTTTGACCTGCTCAACAAGATGTCGACCTACAGCTACGGCATTAACGCGCAGATGCAGACGGAAACCTACCGCAACGTGCTGCGGCGTTACGTCATGCTGAACTTTACGTTCCGGCTGAACCGGGAACCGAAAAAGAAGTAGCTCATCCTGAATGTCCGGCACGGAATACGGAGCCGGAAAGGATTTGTCAGGTTGTGCGGCTGGGCGGAGGCCCGGCCGCACAACTTGTGTTAAATGTGAAGTAGTGAATCATACTGAGCTTGTAACGGCGTGACACTAAAAATATAGCGATAAGACAGGGAAAAAGACCTCTGCATTTTCAGATGGATTAGTTACAGGCGAGTAGCTTTATTGGTACTAAAATTCTTTGTACTAATTGTTGGCTATGCCGTAAAAACTCTGTAACTTTAAACTTCTAGAAATTTTATAGAGAATTTTATTCAATACGATAGTAGTATAATATTAGCTTTTCATTACCTATGTCTGAGTTTTATTATATTCCTGATTTACCACTACCTTACGACCTTGAAACAAAAGAGGTGATGAAACATCTGGTTTCTGCTCATCGTTATCTTGCACAGTTGCATGGTGTAGCACGAATTATTCCCAATGAAAAAATATTGATTAGTACGTTGACCCTTCAGGAAGCAAAAGAAAGTTCATCCGTCGAGAATATCGTGACCACGCAAGATGATTTGTATAAGACGGATTTGGAAATGGCTTCTTTTGCAAATCCTGCAGCTAAGGAGGTTTTGAATTATCGTGCAGCTATATTGAAAGGTTTTGAACTGGTTAGGGAAAAACACGTGCTTTCGTGTAATATTTTATTAAAGAGGTTCAGCAGCAGTTGGAACACAATAAGGCGGGGTTCAGAACGGTGCCTGGTACAATGCTTAAAAGAGACGATGGAGTAGTGGTATATACACCTCCTCAGGATGGGGATGAAGTTGTGCGGTTGATGAGGAATCTTGAATCCTTTATCAATGACAGTACTCTTTGTGACCTCGATCCGTTGATAAAGATGGCTATTGTTCACCATCAGTTTGAGAGTATTCATCCATTTTATGATGGAAATGGCCGCACAGGGCGTATTATCAATATCCTGATGCTTATTACAAGTGGCTTTTTGGATTTGCCTGTATTATATCTTAGTCGGTATATCACAAAAAATAAGGGAGAGTATTACCATTTGATTCAGGCTATAAGAGACAAGAATACTGAAAACCAGAAAGAATGGGAAGAATGGATTATTTTTATCCTTAAGGGGGTGGAGGAAACTTCCCGTGATACTATCGATTTAATTAACCATATTTCCGGCCTTATGACTGAATACAAGGAAATCTTGAAACCTTGTTTTGGCCGAAAATATAAACATGAGTTACTCAATAATCTTTTTAAACATCCATATACCAAAATAGAATTTTTGGAACAGGATATGATGGTTACCCGTCAAACGGCAAGTAAATATCTTGACATGATTGTTGAACAGGGATTGCTGTATAAAACAAAGTTGGGGAAGGAGAATTATTACATCAATATAGCTCTCTTCAATCTATTAATGAATAGAAAATCTTGATATGCTTAACATGTATCTGAAATGTGTTAAATAATCCCTGATTTTTTAACCCGTTCTTGATTACAAGTTAAGGAAACCGGGTTTGCTTAACGTGTGGTGATCATTCAGAGGCAAACTTTACTGAAGGATAATCTTGTTGTTGGCTGGATATGGTCAGGTCCTTATAAGATGGACTCTATCTGCGGCGGTCGGTTCGGATGGAATGCGGTGTGCGGCTGGGCGGAGGCCCGGCCGCACAACCTTGTGTTAAATAAAAGTAAATATTACGCGGTTAGTATGTTTGCTAAGTTATTAGTATTATATTTGCAGCAGAACATTAATTCCTTAGTATACATATGAAAAGAAAGAACTTAACCAAGTCCGAGTTCCAGGTAATGGAGCATTTATGGAACATGCCGGCGGGCGGCGGATTTATCGGTGAGATTCTGGCTGATTATCCCGATCCGAAGCCTGCTTACACCACGCTGGCTACGTTTTTGAAAATCCTGGCCACCAAGGGCTTTGTCAAGTCGCGTCTGGTGGGTAAGATGCTGTGGTACACGCCCCTGCTGACGCGGGAGGAATATATCGAACAGTTCCTGACACACGTGAAGGATACGTTTTTCAGCGGTTCCTTCTCGTCGCTGGTGTCGTTTTTTGCCCACCGCGAGAATCTGGGCGAAGACGAGATTAACGAAATTCTTTCCATTATCGACAAGAAGTAGGAAGGTGGCGCCATGATGCTTTCGTTTGACTTTCACCTGCTTTCGTTTGTGGTGCTTACGGGTGTGCTGTGGGTACTGTATAAGTTGCTGCTTGAGGGCCGTGTTCCGGTAAGGGTGGTTTATGCCTACCTGCTGGTCGGCATGGTGGCATCGGCAGGAGTAAGCATGCTTTCGCCGGTACGTCTGATGCCACCGGACGGAACAGAGGCTGCCGTGGCGGCCACGGCGGAGGGGGCACGGCGCTACCTGACCGTGAGTCAGATTATTGAAGGGTCGTCGGCCGGATGGTGGCTGGTGGAAAACGGCTGGCGCATGGCTTATGTGGGTGGCGCGGCACTGGTGTTGCTGTACGTGTTTGTGCAGCTGGTGGCGCTGCGGCGCTTCAAGCGGGTGGCCGTAAGGCGGTATGATTTGCCGGGGCTGCGCGGCGTACAGGTATATGAAGGGCCGTATGATGCCCCGTTTTCCTACGGACGGAGCATTTTTCTTCCTGCGGATTTGCCGGAAGGGGAGCTGCACGACATGGTGCTGCGGCACGAGCGCAGCCACTTGACGCACCGCCACTTTGCCCAGTTGCTGCTGTTTCAGCTCTGGGTGGCCCTCAACTGGTTTAACCCGTTTATGTGGCTGTGGTTTTTCAGTCTGAAACGGGTGCAGGAAATGGAGGTTGACACCGACCTGCTGCGCCAGGGGGTGGACCGCCGCCAGTATCAGCTCAGTCTGTTGCAGCTGTGTGTGCTGAAACGTACCTGCCTCTCGCTGCATTCCAATTATTTTTATTCGCCGCTAAAGCTGCGCATCCTGTTTATGAACCGGCGTCAGCGCCGGGGGTGCTGGCGGCTGACGGGAGCTGCTGCCGTGGTACTGGTGGCGGCGGGGGTAGCGCTGGCCTGCCAGACGCGGCGTGACAATCCGCTGCGCGGAACGTGGGAACTGGTGGGAGTGGTAGACCCGCATACGGGGCGCGTGAAACCGGCGGCGGTGCGGCAGTTGAAATTCGTGGGCAACGAGTCATTTTTTACCATGGCTTTCCTGAACGATTCCATCAACGATACATCCATCCTGTTTCAGGGCTCGGGCGGCTCGTATGAATATGTGAACGATACCCTGGTGCGCGAGCGGAGCATGGACTGCCCCGTCAGGCAGATGGGGACCGACCGCTTCCGGATGACGTGGCGGAACCTGGGCAACCGGCAGGAGCCGTATGTGACGGAGGAGTGGCGTCGTATAGAGACCCCGCCGTCGCTCGAAAAATACTGGGAAATTGTGCAGTAGGCTTGTCGTTGGTCTTTTTTTGCCGTCAGGATGCAGGAGACAAAAAGAGGTTAAACGACATTTTAAAAAGAAAAAACACCGAAAAAAGACGGATGAAAATTTGGAATCCGTCAAAAAATACCGTATATTCGCTTTTAGAAAAGACATCGGAGCGAGATGGATAGGATAGAAAAATTCCTGAGGTATATAAGCGCGGACAAAGGACGTTCGGCACTGACCCTGAAAACCTATCGGGCAGATCTGGAAAACTTTTGCGCTTACTTGCAGGCAACGGACCGTCAGCTGGACTGGCAGGACGTGGACCGCGACCTCATCAGGGGATGGGTGGCGCAGATGATGGAAACCCATTATAAACCCACCTACGTGCGCCGCAGGCTGAGTGCCGTGCGTTCGTTCTATCAGTATTTAATGCAACAAGGTCTGGCCAACCGGAATCCGGCGGCCGAGGTAAAGGGGCCGAAACTGGGGAAGCCGCTGCCCACCTTCTTGCGTGAGGAAGAGCTGAACCGCCTGTTTGACAGTGACGAGTTGTTTGACAGCACTCCCGAGCAGCAGCGCGACCGCCTGATTCTGCTGACGTTCTATTCGACAGGCATACGTCTGGCGGAGCTGGTAGGGCTTGATCTGACCGACGTGTCGCTGGCCGACCGGCAGCTGAGGGTGCTGGGAAAACGCGACAAACAGCGTCTGATACCCTTTGGCGAGGAGCTGGCCGCTGAGTTGACCCGCTACGTGAAGACCATACGGCCGGAGCTGGCTGCCGAACATGAAAGAGCCTTTTTCGTGGGGCGTGGCGGATTGCGCATTACGCGCGGTTACGTGGCGGGAATGGTGCACAAGCGCCTGTCGGCCGTGACCACCCTGGCCAAGAAGAGCCCGCACGTGTTGCGTCACAGTTTTGCTACGGCGATGCTCAACCATGGGGCCGACATTGAAAGCGTGAAGGAACTGTTGGGGCATGCCAGTCTGGCAGCAACGGCTATTTATACCCACGTCTCGCTGGCCGAACTGAAAGAGGAATATCTGAACGCCCATCCGAGGGCATAAACCTAACACTTAAATTAATTAAGGAGGAACATTATGGAAATTAAGATTCAAGCCATTCATTTTGATGCAACCGGAAAGTTGCACGAATTCATCCAGAAGAAAGTCGGCAAACTCGAAAAAATAAGTGACAATATTCGTAAAGTAGAAGTAACCCTGAAGGTTGTTAAGCCTGAAACCGCCAAGAACAAGGAGGTGGACATGCATGCTTATGTAACCAACAATGATTATCATGCCACTAAAGTGTGTGATACTTTTGAAGAAGGAGTGGACCTTTGCGTAAGCATAATCGAGCGTCAGTTGGAGAAGTATAAAGAAAAACTGCGCGGAAAGTAAAAAAAATCTCTCAAAAATTTGGAATATTAAAAATAATGCCTAACTTTGCAGCCGTTTCGTGGTTGTTGCTACTGCGAACGGCTGCAAAAAAGCCGAGACAGAGGTAACAAAGAAACAAGGGCAAATACCAGAGTGGCCAAATGGGGCAGACTGTAAATCTGCTGGCGTACGCC
>OLZA01000853.1_pt1 | contig 13349 bp, 8 predicted proteins | sample 1673431 | NCBI WGS metagenome assembly OLZA01 (sample SAMEA103958111, study PRJEB25191) | human gut metagenome | biome: human-associated habitat [ENVO:00009003]; feature: intestine environment [ENVO:2100002]; material: feces | place: Germany | collected 2013/2015 | reverse complement strand
CGAGACGATGCCGCAGGTGCCTTCCATGTCTGCACTTAAAAATACTTTCATTTATTTTATCTCGCTTTCCTTATTAAATCAAAAGTAGGAGCCAACCTGAGTGATGGCGGCTCTCAGGTCTGCCCGGTAGTCGGGGTCATCGGGGTTCAGGGAATTGAAGGCGAAGCCGTTGTCTCCGCTGCGGCCGGTGCTGTGGCAGTAGCAGCCGTGACCTAAGTACATGGCGACATGGCCGGGGAAGAACAGCAGATCACCGGGTTTCACATTTTCCAGAGAAATTACGTGAATGGGAAAGTCCTCCATGATATGGGCGTCCCGGTAAATAAGAATGCCGCAGAGCATATAGGCCGTGGACACCAGACCGGAGCAGTCAATGCCCATGGGGGACTTGCCGCCCCAGCGGTAGTGGGTACCCCGATAGAGCATGGCGGCGTCCACCAGTGCCTGACGAAGGGTTTCCTCGTCCTGAGACAGGGGCGCGGTATGGTACTCTCCGAGGATGCTTTCCGGGACGAAGCCCGTTCGGCCATCCGCCAGACGCACCTGCTGCCAGCCCTTTTCCGGCTGACCCACCGGGGAGAGAATGCCGCCCCGGGGAAGGGTTGCCATAATCCAGCCCTGAACCTTGGGGGCGGAGAGAACGTCGCAAAAGTTCTTATTGCGGACAATTTTCTTGGGCAGCGCCGCCCAAGCGTCAGCGGCTTCGTCGCCGACGATCAGATCATCGGCGGAGACGATACCCTCATAGCGGTAATGGGTGCGGACGCGGTACCAGCCGGGGGCGGGCTCTTCCAGAATGTCCACTACCATGCCGTACAGCGCCTCGTCTTCCAGCGTGCTTTCCCGGGTGGGGGCGGCCAGCAGGGCGCAGATGGGGACGTTTACAATGGCTTTCATTTATTTCTCTCCCTTCATAGCGTCGTAGATCATCCGGGACAGCTGACCGATGAGCCGGTTTTGCTGGGGCTGACCGTCCAGCGCGGGGCCGTCCCATGTAAAAATGCCAAGATAATAGGGGCGGTCGTCCGTCAGGAAAATGCCCACGTCGTGGTTCAGGTGATCCAGCCCGCCGGGCTTGTGGAGCACGGTCACGGCGTCGGGGATGTACCGCTGCAATGCGTCGGTACTGCGGCAGCGGGAAAGAAAGTCGAAGGCGACCTCCCGCAGGGGCTTATTCAGGATTTCCCCATGGTACAGCCGGGAAAACACCCGGTACAGGTCGGCGGGGGAGGTATAGTTGTTCCGCCCCTCGGCGATGGCCTGAAAGTCCAGCATTTTCCGCTGGAGAGAGGTCTGGGTCAGGCCGATTGCCCGGCAATACTGATTGACGTGGTCGTAGCCCAGCAGGGAAATGACGGTGTTAGTGGCGGTGTTGTCGCTGGAAACGATCATCCAGTACAGCATTTCCCAGAGAGAAGCGCCGTCCTGCCGGTAGCCGGGTTCGAAAACCTCGGTGTCGCTGCAAAAGTCCCCCGGGGCAATGGCAAGGGGCTGGCCAAGAGACAGCTTCCCGTCCATCACGTCCTGAAGAGCGCAGCACAGAATGGATACCTTGATGGTGGAGGCGGAGACCACGCGGGTGTTCTCCCGAATGGCGGCGATGGGGGTGCCGGTGGTCAAGTCCACGCAGTACAGCGCGGTTTTGGCGGGAAATGCGTCCATGACGGCGTTCAGCCGGGAAGCCAGATCGTTCATGGTCATGCCTCCAATGTGATGCTGCCCGCGTCCGCATTCAGACGGCACTTGCGGCCCATGGGCAGCGCCAGGGTGGTGGCGCAGTGGCCGCAGGCCAAATCCATGACGGCGGGCTTTCCGGCGGGGACGATGAGCTGGGTGAAGATCTCGTCCAGCGTCAGGGTGCGCTCCGGCATTTCCGGCACGCAGTCCGTCCACGCGCCCAGAATGATACCGGCGCAGTCCCGGAATTTCCCGGCATTGCGCAGCTGGGTGAGCATACTGTCCAGACGGTAGGTTTTTTCGCCGATGTCCTCCAGAAACAGGATTTTGCCCTTGGTATCGACCTCCCAAGGCGTGCCGAGAGACGCCGCCAGCAGGGACAGATTGCCGCCGCAGAGAACGCCTTCCGCCTTACCCGGAACCAACGTGCGGATGCTCTGACCTTCCGGATTGGAAAGTGCGCCGTTCAGACCGCCGAACAGGGCCTTTTTCAGATAGTCGAGTGTGTATGTATCCGGGTGCGGCTCGGTAGATGGCATGGTGCAGTGGAAGGTGGCGAGACCGCAGACCTGATTCAGAAACAGGTGCAGGGCGGTGACGTCGGAATAGCCGCCGAACCACTTGGGGGTCTTCCGGATAGCGTCCGCATCCAGCAGGGGAAGAATGCGGTGGCCGCCGTAGCCGCCGCGGATGCACCACACGCCGTCCATGGTTTTGTCGGCAAAGGCGCGGTTGACGTCCTCCGCCCGCTGGGCGTCCGTTGCGGCCAGATAGCCGTCCCGGTTGGCAAAATAGCAGGAGGGGTACAGCACCGGCTCCATGCCCAGCCGACGGACGAGGTCAAGAGCGCCGGGCAGTTTTTCCTCCGGCACGGCGGAGGCGGGGGCGACCAGCGCCACTCTGGCGCCGGGGAAAAGGGGCTTGGGATCGATCATGGCAGGCACCTCGAAAAGAAATATGGCGCAAGCAGAACACATACCCGTGCTCTGCTTGCAGAATGTCAAAACTGTTTGCGGTATTCTTCCAGCTCAGGCTCACTTGCCAGAACAAAGTGGCCGGGGACGATCTCGCACCAGTCCGGCTGGTTCGTCTCGCTGTAGTGATGACAGCTGGGGTCATAGACAATGAGCTTTTTCTGCCGCTCCGCGATGGGGTCGGGCTGGGGAATGGCGGACAGCAGCGCGCGGGTGTAGGGGTGCAGGGGATGGGCGAACAGCTCCTCGCTCTCCGCCAGCTCCACGATCTTGCCCTTGTGAATGACGGCGATGCGGTCGCAGATAAAGCGAACCACCGACAGGTCGTGGGCGATGAACAGATAGGTCAGATTCCGCTCCTTCTGCAGCTTGGACAGCAGGTTCAGAACCTGCGCACGGATGGAAACGTCCAGCGCGGAGATCGGCTCGTCGGCAATGATGAAGTCCGGTTCCATGATCAACGCCCGGGCAATGCCGATTCGCTGACGCTGGCCGCCGGAGAACTCATGGGGAAAGCGGCTGGCAAATTCCGGCAGCAGACCCACGTCAGACAGGGCGCTTGCCACCTTGGCCTGACGCTCGCTTTCGGACAGATGGTGTCCGCCAGCGTAAAGTCCTTCACTGACAATATAATCCACCTTGGCACGTTCGTTCAGTGAGGACATGGGGTCCTGAAAGATCATCTGGATGCGCTGGGTGACCTCCCGGTCAAGAGCCTTGGAGATGCGCCCGTTGATCTGCTTGCCGTCAAAGAGGATTTTGCCGCTGGCAGTGGGGTGAATGCGGATGATGGCGCGGCCGATGGTGGTCTTTCCGGAGCCGGATTCACCAACCAGACCGAAGGTCTCGCCCTGATAAATGTGGAAGGATACGTTATCCACCGCGGTAAAGGCGTGCCGCCGGGAGCCAAACCGGACGACAAGATCCTGAACCTCGATCAGCTTCTTTCTGTCTTCAGCCAACGCGGTTCACTCCCTTCTCCCGCAGGATGCGGACGTGCTCCGGCGGCTCCACCTTGGGAGCGCGGGGGTCCATCAGCCATGTGCGGGCATAGTGGGTAGGCGTGACCTCGAAGAAGGGAGGACGCTCTACAAAGTCGATTTTCAGTGCTTTGGGGTTTCGGGGGGCAAAGGCGTCGCCCTTGACCTCGTGGAACAGATTGGGCGGCGTACCCTGAATGGAGTACAGCGGCTCGTCCTTGGTTCCCAGCTGGGGAAGGCTGGACAGCAGCGCCCAAGTGTAGGGATGGCGGGGGTCGTAGAACACCTCGTCACAGGTGCCAAGCTCCACGATGTCGCCCGCATACATGACGGCGATGCGGTCGGCCACGTTGGCCACCACGCCAAGGTCATGGGTGATGTAGATGGTAGTGAGGTCATACTTTTTCTGCATGGCCTTAATCAGCTCCAGAATCTGTGCCTGAATGGTCACGTCCAGAGCGGTGGTGGGCTCGTCGCAGATGAGGATCTGCGGACGGCAGGCGGCAGCGATGGCGATGACGACACGCTGCCGCATACCGCCGGAGAACTCGTGCGGATACTGCTCGTAGCGGCGCTCCGGGTCGGGGATGCCGACCTTGGCCAGCATCTCGATGGCGGCCTTCTTAGCCTCCGCGCCCTTCAGACCCTGATGGTGCTCGATACTCTCCTGGATCTGCTTGCCGATTTTCTTCAGCGGGTTCAGGCTGGTCATCGGGTCCTGCATGACCATGGCGATCTTCTTGCCGCGCACGCCCAGCCAGTCCTTCTCGGTGAACTTGGTCATGTCGCGGCCTTCGTACATGATGGAGCCGCCGGTGATCTTACCGTTGACATCCAGCATACCCACGAAGGTCTTGGTGAATACGGACTTGCCCGAGCCGGACTCGCCCACGATGGCCAGCGTCTCGCCGTCATAAAGGTCCAGCGAGCACTTGCGGATCGCGTTCAGCTTTTTGCCACGCAGGCTAAAGGTGATCTCCACGTCTTTGGCAGAGATGATCGGTTGTCTATCCATTTTTGTGATTTTCTCTCCCATCTGTTAAACGTGGTTGCGCGGGTCAGCAGCATCCGAGAAAGCGTTGCCCATGATATAGAAGGAAATGGAGATGATGGACACGATGGATGCGGGGAAGACCAGCAGGTAGGGGTAGTCGAGGAAGAAGCCGCGCACCTTGCTCAGGATGAGGCCCAGAGACGGAGTCTCGATGCCCAGACCGATGCCCAGATAGGATAGGGTGGACTCGAGGTTGATGGTGGCGGGGATGCTCAGCGCCATGCGCAGGATGATGACGGAGACCAGATACGGCAGGATGTTCTTGGTCAGGACGCGCCACAGCGGGGTGCCAAGGCAGCGGGACGCGAGGTTGTACTCGCGGTCACGGAACATGAACACCATGTTGCGGACGCGGCGGGCCATGACCAGCCAGCCGATGGCGATCATCGAGACGGCCATGATGGTGAAGCTCTGGCCGACGACCAATGCGATCAGGGTCATGTAGATGATGTAAGGCACATTGTCGATGAGGTTGTACAGCTCGGTGAAGAAGCGGTCCAGCTTACGGACATAGCCCCAGATCAGGCCGATGATAACGCCGAGGATGCTCTCGCCCACGGCAACGATGAGGGCCAGACGGATGGACACCTGCGTGGCGTACCACACCTGACACCAGTAGTCGCGGCCGAGGTTGTCGGTGCCGAACCAGTATTCGCTGTTGGGCTTCCGGAAGGCCAGAGAGGAATCCGTCACCAGCGTCTGATAATCGTACTTGCCGATGGCCAGTGCGATAAAGGAGAAGACCACGAGGAACAGGAACAGGAACAGGCAGACGACAGCAGCCTTGTGCTTGAGGAAGTTCTGGACGACAGAACCCCAGTAGCTGTAGTTGGAGTAGCCGACACGCTCGGCTTCCTCCGGAGAGTAATCGACGAAGTAGAACAGTTCGTCCTGCTTCTTGCCCTCAAAATCCGATGCTTTTGCCATCAGCGTGCGGCCTCCTTTCCGGTCAGAGTAATGCGCGGGTCAACGAGCATCATCAGCACGTCGCCCATAAAAACACCCACGATGCCCAGCACAGCGTAGAGGATGACCAGCGTCTGCACGACGTTCAGGTCATAGCGCTGGATGGCGTCGGTCAGCAGGGGGCCCATGCCGGGGACGGAGAAGAACCGCTCCATCAGCAGAGAGCCGCCCACCGTCAGCAGGATGGACTGGGGGATATACTGCACCATGGGGACCATGGCGTTGCGCAGAACATGCTTGAACATGATCTCGCGGGAGCTCAGGCCCTTGACACGGGCCAGCTTGATATAGTCGCGGGTCAGCTCATCCACCATGTAGCGGCGGGTCCACAGAGCGTAGCCTGCGATAGACGCCAGCGACAAGCAGACGATGGGCAGCACGCTGGACGGGCCGACGTTGCGGGTCGAGTACAGCGTGGGGAAGCCCAGATACTTGGAGCCGAACACCAGCACCAGCGAATAGGAGACCAGAGAGGGCACCGCGTTGACGAAAACGGTGTAGGCAGTGCCGATCCAGTCAAAGACCTTGTCCTTAAAGGCGGTCTGCAGGATGCCCAGCAGGACGCCCACCACCAGCGAGATGCCGGCAGAGATCAGGCCGAGGCGCATGGAGACGCCGAACTTCTTGCCGATGACCTTCACGACAGAGGCACCGTTCTGGATGCGGCGGGAAGTGCCGAAGTCCAGATGGAGCAGGTCGTTGTAGAAGTGCAACAGCTGGGTGCCGATGGGGTCGGTCAGACCGGCGGCTTCCAGTGCAGCGTATTTCTGCTCTTCGGTAAACTTCATGAGCTGTTCTTCCGTGAAGTAGTAGTCCGTAGGCAGGCAGCGCATCAGCAAAAAGACGATGGTTGCGATCAATAAGATCGTGACGAGCGACTGAGCCAGCCGCTTGACGGTGTATTTTAACATGATAACCAAACCTTTATAAAATAATCATCAGGCTTTGGTTGCTGCATCGAAAGCAGCGGAGAAAGCCTCGTACTCCTCGGTGGTGTAGCCGTCGCCCTGACGGGTCTCCCAGTTGACGGCCTTGTAGTTGCAGGGGCCGTACATGGCGTTGATCTTGGTGTACTCGTTGACGTGGGTCAGGCACCAGAGCACCTCGTACAGGCAGGGGATGCACAGTGCGTTGTTCAGCATGGAAGCCTCAGCCTTTGCGAATGCGGCATAGCGTGCATCGGTATCGGTGACGATAGCCTTTGCCTCAGTGACCAGATCGGTGAACTCCTGATAATCTGCCAGCAGCTCCTTCTGGTAGTCCTTCGGGTCGGCCTCGACGGCTGCGATCCAAGAGGTGGTCTGAGCGTAGTAAGCGTTGTCGTCGCTCAGGACTTCCTGACCGAGGAAGTTGACGGGATCGCCGAAGTCAGCGCCCCAGCCGTTCTGCAGGATGGAGTGCAGCTGGACGTTACGGACTTCCTTATAAAGAGAAGAGACGTAGGTGCCGATGTCCAGCACGACGAAGTCATCGCCCAGGCTCTCGGAGAAGCACTGCTTCAGAACGGTGGCGGTATCCAGAGCAGTGGTGTCGCCGCTCTTGATGTAGTGGTAGCAGTGGACGGGGAAGGTGACGCCGATGGCGCTCAGCTCTTCCATGGCCTGCTTCTTCAGGTCAGCGATGTCGCCGCCGTTAGCACGCAGGCGGATCATGGTCTCGCCATCGTACTTCTCAGTGTCGAAGCCCATCTCCTTGGCAACCAGAGTAGTGTACTCCTCACCCTTGGTGTTGTAGCAGACGCCGGGCATGGTGTAGTAGTCGTTCTCGCACTTCAGGGGGTTGATCTTGTTGGTGCGGGCGTAGTAGTTGGTGAGGTTGAGGCCCTTGTAGAAGCACTGACGGAACGCGCGGTTGGAAACAGCCTTGTTCCAGTTCTCGTCCAGATTGCCGTTCTCATCCTTGCGCTGGAAGTTCAGGTGCATCTGGTAGCTGTACTTGGTGGGGCGCTTCTCGCACAGGAACTTGTTGTGCTCGTTGTTGGGGTCGGAGGTGATGGTGGTCAGGTTGGACTCGGTCAGGTCGATGTTATCGACCTCGCCGTTCTCGTACAGCTGCAAGCCCATGGACAGGTCGGGGATCATGGTGATGGTATGATGCTCGAAACGGGTGCAGTCGTCTGCAGCGTAGTAGTTGGGGTTGGGGATGAAGCTCTTGGTGTTCTGCTGGATATACTCCTCGATGAGGTACGGACCATTGTACCACATGGTGGAGTAATCGCAGGCGCGGAAGCCATCGATGCCCAGCTCGTTGATAAGGTCCTCAGAGGCGGGGTAGAAGCTGTTGTAAGCAGCGACGGTGTCGAAGTAGGGGCAGGGGTTCTTGCAGGTGAAGACCAGAGTGTAGTCGTCCGGTGCCTCGACGCCGACACCGGCAGCCAGCATATCCTCGTAGGTCATGTCAGCAGCAGCGTCGCCCTTGTCCTTGGTCAGGTCGTAGTACTCGGCAGCGCCCACGACGGTCTCAGAGGGCATGGAGGTGTTGAAGGCCTCGTTCTTGAGGGCGTTCAGGACCCACTCGAAGCCCACGAGGAAGTCCTTGGAGGTCAGGTGAGACTTGACCTCGCCGTTGACGTCGCACCAATCAACATTGTCGCGCAGGTGGAAGGTCCAGACGGTGGAGTCCTCGTTGTGCTCCCAGCTGGATGCGATGGCGGGCACTGCCTTGCCGTAGCAGTCGAAGCTCAGCAGGCCGTCCCAGCAGTTGGTGGTGACGTTCATGTCGGAAGCGGACTGGCTGTACAGGAAGTTCCAGGTCTCCAGCTCACGGTTGGCAGTCTCGAAGGAGACGTAATCGGTGATGGCGTCGGCTGCGGGTGCAGCTGCGCCGGAGGCAGCACCGGAGGTGCTGGCAGCAGTGCTGCTGGAAGAACCACCGCAAGCGGCCAGGATGCTTGCAGCGCCCACGACGCCGGAAGCCTTGAGGAAGCTGCGGCGGCTGATGGAATGAGACTCAAAATTTGCGTTCATTGTGTTTTCCTCCCAATTATTCTTTCGTGTCTCGGCTCTATGGCGCAGGGTACCTTGCCCTGCCGATTTCCCACTCCTACGAGATTATCTGCCCCTCTGTATTACCAGAGAATACAAAAGAGCGCAGAAACAGACCCCTCTGTCTGTGTCTGTGCTCCTCCCGTAAAATCCTTAACACGACATATATTGTACCATCGAAATAAATGGTTGTCAATGGAATGGAAATCGCTTTTTCTTCTAAAAGAAAGCCGTACTCTGCATAGAGATGAAATAAATTTACTTTACTGTGGTGAAGAGTGACGAAAATAAGATAAACAGGCCCAAAAACAAAACAACGGGAGCTGTTCTTGGGCTAAGAACAGCTCCCGTGTGTGGATCACGGGCCGGAAGCAGGAACTCCCGGCGGAAAAGATTTAAGAAAAAGTTAAGATTTTGCGGCGTCGAAAGCCTTGGCAAATTCCTCGTACTGAGCGGTGGTGTAGGCGTCCTCGCTGGTCTCCCAGTTGACGTACTTGAAGTTGCAGGGGCCGAACATGGCGTTGATCTTGGTGTACTCGTTGACGTGGGTCAGGCACCAGCGGACATCGTAGTAGCAGGGGACAGCCAGCGAGTTGTTGATCATGTAGGCCTCGGCCTTTGCGAAAGCCTCATAGCGGGCATCGGTGTCGTCCACGATGGCGTTGGCTGCGTTGACCAGGTCGGTGAACTGTTCGAACTCGTCTACCAGCTCCTTCTGGTAATCGGCGGGGTCCTCCGCCACCAGCTGGATGTTGGAGTAGTTGACGGCATAGTAGGCGTTGGAGTCATGCAGGATCTCCTGACCCACAAAGTTGATGGGGTCGCCGAAGTCTGCGCCCCAGCCGTTGATGACGAAGCCGTGCAGCTTGGGGATGCGGACCTCCTTGGCGAGGCTGGAGACATAGGTGCCAAGCTCCAGCTGGATGAAGTCGTCGCCGAAGCTGTCGGTGAAGCACTGCTTGAGGACGGTGGCGTTGTCCTGTGCTACGGTGTTGCCGGCCACGAAGAAGAAGGGGACTTTCACCGGGAAGGTGACGCCGACGGCGGAAAGCTCGTCCATGGCCTGCTTCTTGAGGGCGGCGATGGAGTCGGCGGTGGACTTGCGCAGGTGGATCATGGTCTCGCCGTCGTACTTCTCGCCGTCGATGCCCAGCTCCTTGGCAACCAGATCAACGTAGTCGGTGCCTTTGGAGTTATAGCAGATGCCCTTCATGGTGTAGAAGCTGTTTTCACACTTGAGGGGGTTGATCTTGTTGAAGCGTGCGTAGTAGGGGATGAGGTTCAGGCCCTCTTGGAAGCAGCGGCGGAACGCCCGGTTGGCCACGGCCTTGTTCCAGTTCTCGTTGGGGGTGCCGTCGGAGTTGAGGCAGTTGAAGTTGAAGTGGAAGTCGTAGGCGTACTTGGTGGGGCGCTTCTCGCAGAGCTGGTCATTGTAGGCGTTGGAGCTGTCGGAGGTGATGGTGGTCAGGGTGCTCTCGCTCAGCTCCAGCTCGTCCAGCTCGCGGTTCTGGTACAGCTGATAGCCCACGGTCAGGTCGGTGATCATGCTCAGGGACACGCGCTCGAAGCGGCTGCACTCGTCAGCTGCATAATAATGAGGGTTCGGGATGAAGCGCTTGGAGTTGTCGGCCACAAATTCCTCGATGAGGTAGGGGCCGCAGCACCACTGCTGGGTGTAGTCCACGCCGCGGAAGCCCTCGACGCCCAGCTTCTCCACCAGAGCCGGAGGGGCCGGGTAGCAGCAGACGTAGGAAGCCACGGTGTCGAAGTAGGGGCAGGGATTTATGCAGGTGTAGACGACGGTGTAATCATCCGGTGCATCGATGCCGACGCCTGCGGCCAGCATATCGTCGTAGGTCAGGGCCGCGGCGGCTGCGTCGTCCATCGCATAGGTCTTGTCGTAGTAATCGGCTGCGCCCACGACGGTGGTGGAGGGCATGGAGGTGTTGGCGGCCTGATTCTTCTTTGCGTTCAGCACCCACTCGAAGCCCACGAGGAAGTCTTTGCTGGTCAGGTGGTCCTGCACCTCGCCGTTCATGTCCACCCAGTCCACATCGTCACGGAGGTGGAAAGTCCAGACAGTGGAGTCCTCGTTGTGCTCCCAGCTCTTAGCCAAAGACGGCACCGGCTTGCCGTAGTTGTCGAAGCTGACAAGACCATCGATGATGTTGGTCGTCACGTTGAAGTCAATGGCCTGCTGACTGTAGAGCATATTCCAGCTCTCGATCTCACGGCCAGAAGTCTCGTAAGTAAACAGCTCGCTCAGGCCCTTGCCGGAAGCAGCTGCACCGGAAGAAGCCGACGAAGCGCTGGCTGCGGTGCTGGAAGAAGAGCCGCCGCAGGCAGCCAGCAGACCGGCTGCGCCAACAGCGCCGGCACCCTTGAGGAAGCTGCGGCGGGTGATGGTGTGAGACTCAAAATCGTGGTACATATTCTTTCCCTCCTGTAATGATTGGTACGGCTCTGCGTTTCCCAAATCCCTATCCTGTCCATACTACTTTACCTAAAAAGGGTACAAAAAGGGCGCAGAGACAGATTTTATTGATCTGTTTCTGCGCCATTGCAGAACCCGTATCGATTGCAAATATTCTATCATCCCACAGGCGGGAAGTCAAGAAAAAACACTCTGGTACGGATTGAATCTTATTGATTCAGCAAACACATAAAAATGAAAAGATTTCATGTGTTGGCTGAAATAGAATGACTTTTGTGCTTGCTTAGCCCTGAATAGCAGCGTCGAAAGCCTTGGCGAACTGCTCGTACTGGACGGTGGTATAGGCTTCCTCGGAAGTCTCCCAGTTGACAGCCTTGTAGTTGCAGCCGCCGTACATGGCGTTGATCTTGCTGTACTCGTTGGCGTGGGTCAGGGACCATGCGATGTCATAATAGGTGGGGCTGACCAGCACGTTCTCCAGCATATAGGCCTCAGCCTTGGCGAAGGCCTCGTAGCGGGCGTCGGTGTCGTTGACGATGGCGTTGGCGGCATTGACCAGATCGGTGTACTGCTCGAAAGCGTCCATCAGGTCTTTCTGGTAGTCGGCAGGAGCCTCAGCTACCCGGGCGATGTTGGAGTAGTAGTGAGAGTAGAAAGCGTTGTCGTCGTGGAGGGTCTCCTGACCGAGGAAGTTGATGGGGTCGCCGAAGTCGGCGCTCCAGCCGTTGATGACAAAGCTCTGGAGCTGAGGAGTGCGGACCTCCTGCGTCAGGCTGGAAACGTAGGTCTGGACGTCCAGCTTGATGAAGTCGTCGCCGAAGCTGTCGGAGAAGCACTGCTTCAGGATGGTGGCGTTGTCCAGTGCGGAGGTGCTGCTGGCGATGATGAAGTAGGTGGCCTTGACGGGGAAGGTGACGCCGATGGCGCTCAGTTCCTCCATGGCCTGCTTCTTCAGGGCAGAGATGTCGCCGCCGTTGGCACGCAGGCGGATCATGGTCTCGCCGTCGTACTTCTCAGCGTCGAAGCCCATCTCCTTGGCCACCAGAGTGGTGTACTCAGCGCCCTGCGTGTTGTAGCACAGGCCCTTCATGGTGTAGTAGTCGTTCTCGCACTTCAGGGGGTTGATCTTGTTGTAGCGGGAGAACCATGCCTTCAGGTCCAGGCCGCGGTAGAAGCACTGACGGAAAGCGGTGTTGGCGATGGCCTTGTTCCAGTTCACGTCGGGGGTGCCGTCGGCGTTGTTCTTCTGGTAGTTGAAGTGCATGGCGTAGGCAGAGGGGCGGGCGCGCTTCTCACAGAGCTGGCTGTTGTACTCGTTGTTGGGGTCGGAGGTGATGGTGGTGATGGTGCTCTCGTTCAGGTCGATCTCGTCCAGCTCGCGGTTCTGGTAGAGCTGGAATGCGATGGCCTGATCGGAGATCATGGTCACGGTCAGACGCTCGAAGCGGCTGACGTTGGCAGCATCGTAGTAGTGGGGGTTGGGGATATAGCTCTTGGTGTTGCCCTGAATATACTCCTCAACGAGGTAGGGGCCGCAGTACCACATATTGGTGTTGTCGCAGCCGCGGAAGGTTTCGATGCCCAGCTCGTCGATCAGCACCTGAGAGGCGGGGTAGAAGCTGGTGTAGGAGGCCACGGTATCAAAGTAGGGGCAGGAGTCCTTGCAGGTGAACACCAGAGTGTAGTCGTCGGGAGCCTCGAGGCCCACGCCTGCGTCCAGCATATCCTGATAGTGCAGGTCGGCGGCGGCAGCGCCCATATCCTTGGTCTTCTCGTAGTACTCCTCAGCGCCCACGATGTACAGGGTGGGCATGGAGGTGTTGTTGGCCTCGTTCTTGGAGGCGTTCAGCACCCACTCCAGACCGACCAGAAAATCGGTGGCGGTGATGTGCTCCTTCACCTCGCCGTTGCAGTCCACCCAGTCCACGTCGTCGCGCAGGTGGAAGGTCCAGACGGTGGAGTCCTCGTTGGCCTCCCAGCTCGTGGCGATGGCGGGTACCAGCTTGCCGTAGCAGTCGAAGCTCATCAGGCCGTCCCACAGGTTGGTGACGACGTTGGCGTCGCTGAGGGTCTGGCTGTACAGCAGGTTCCAGCTCTCGATCTCACGGTTGGCAGACTCCCAGGAGATATACTCCTTGAGGGGAGTGGCACCGGTAGAGTTGGGGGCTTCCGCGCCGGAAGCGGCCGTGCTGCCGGAGTTGTTGGACTTGCTGCCGCCGCAGGCGGACAGCAGGCCGGCGGCACCCACGACGCCGGCGCCCTTCAGGAAGCTGCGGCGGG
>OLZA01000841.1_pt1 | contig 13531 bp, 9 predicted proteins | sample 1673431 | NCBI WGS metagenome assembly OLZA01 (sample SAMEA103958111, study PRJEB25191) | human gut metagenome | biome: human-associated habitat [ENVO:00009003]; feature: intestine environment [ENVO:2100002]; material: feces | place: Germany | collected 2013/2015 | reverse complement strand
TAGCCGGCTGAGAGCCGGCATAAATGTTTTTATATTTAGTTTGTTTATTAAGTTAAGTGGTTGCTTTTCCTGTAATAAAGGATATTGTTGCAGCAACTCCACCTGCTATTAAACCTATAATTCCTGCTTTACCTTTAAGCTTACCTAAATGTTTTGCAATTCCGTATGTTGCAGCACCGATAGCTCCAGCTCCTGCAACTCGACCAATATTTTGTGTCGTTTTTTCACCTGTACCAACAGGTTGACCTGTAATTGCAGAAATATTATCTTCAGCTGAATGCCTGAAATATGTACCAAATGTTAATGACTGGATAAAGCCTTGTGTAAATGAACTATGACTATTTTCCCGTAAATCTTGTACTAAAGATTTACCTCCATTCATTTGAGCATATAGTGAGAGTGCTCGACTTTTTATTTCCTGAGGTGTTCCATCTCCATAAGCTCTTCTTACACTTTCAACATAAGCTTTAAAGGCTTTTGGAATCTGATCTTGTTCATTTTGCAGAATTTTATCTTTAAGGTTTGTAGCTGCACCTTTAATTCCTTCAACAGATGCATTTATTCGTAAATCAGCGTTCATTTGCATTTTTTGTTGATCAACGTTGTAATCTATCCAGAATTTTTGATAATCTTTCATATTATCAAAATAAGACTGGTTGCCTATTGTTCCAGGAGGTGTTATTGGTATCATTCCTCCGTAGCCGCTAAAAATGCTTCCCCCCATTCCCAATGGGTACATGCTGTAATCTATATCTAAATCATCAAACCCATAGGATGATGCGTATGGATTATATTGAAACGTTGGTGCGACACTATTGAGTGCGTTAACATTACTAACCATACTTTAACCTCCAAAAAATATTAACCTTTTACCTACCTTACTTATATAAAAAATTTTGCTATTATAAAATTGCTTATAAATGAATTTGTGTTACATTATGTTACATTATTTAGTTGATGTAGTTGGTTTTATTGTTGGTTATTATGTAATTGTGCAGGACTATAAGGATATTCAATATTGAAAAAATTATTATCAGCCTTGTTTTCATTATTTGTTCTCGGTGCAATTTCTGTTGCCGTGTATTTTAATCAGCAATTTGTGAAAATCCAAGCAGATAAAGTTCGAGGAATGTATTATGTATATAAAGGGGATAAAGCATATAGTCATTTAAAATTGCAAAAAGCTATCGGATTTTATAATAAGGGGTTAAAATTATATCCTGAACATTATGGGGCATGGTATAACCTTGGAAATATTTATGTTGAATACGAGGATTATTATTCTGCATTATATGCATATTCTCAGGCTTTTAAACATAATCCTAGAATGATGGTTGCTCGAATGAATTATGGAATTATTGCAACTGAGAAATTAGGGGATTTTGATTCTGCACTTAAACAGTACAATATGGTATTAAAGACAAAAAGGCATTTGTTATCTATTCCTTATGTTTACAATAATAGGGTTAGTTATAAAGAAAATAGAGCAATTGCTTATTATAATATTGGTGTAACATACAGAATGAAATCATTGTATTCGAATGATGATTGGGAATTACAACGAAAATATTTGGCAAAAGCTATTCAGGCATATAAAAAATCTATTGAAATAAATCCTAAAAATTATGACGCGCAATATAATTTAGGTTTAGCTTATCATATTTCAGGAAATTATGATGAAGCAGGAAGATGTTATTGTAAGGCAATTAGTATTTCTCCGATGAATTATGAGGCTCATTATAATCTTGCGGTGTTATTAAGAAAACTTGGACATTATCAAGAATCTTATGATGAAATTGATAAAGCTTCAACATTAATTACTGCTTTGGATGAGAATTCCGCAACTCAACAATATGTTGCAATAGTTATGAATGATATAACAAGAAACTTGTATCAAAACGAAGAATATAAACGACATTTAAGAACCATATTAGAGGAAGAAAAAAAGAAGACAAGGCAGCACATGGCTCGTTCGGAAAAAGACATAAAGGCTAGAGAAACAGACAAAGATAAGCAACAAGATTCAATTACTTCGGTTGGAATTAATTTTGTTAATGGAAAGATTGTTGCTACTGAAGAGTTGGATAAGGCAATGCTTGAAAATTTTGGTAAATGTCCATCAATGTCAATTTTTACTTCTGATTATGAAGAAGATGATATTTTTTAATGGTTACAAATCGTAATGAATTATCTTAATTGTTTAAGTTTTAGTACAATATAACCGATAGCTATAATAGTTAGCTAATTTAAGGGTTAAAGAGTATGAAAGTTCCGGCAGTAACTTTTAATAATATAAATGGTTACAAATCTAATATACTAAAAGATAAAACTTCAGGAAAAGATTTGCCGGATTCTTCATCTGTTAGTGATTTAAGCAAAATGCCATATATCTATCCTGTATCTTTTACATCAATACAAAATTCTTCAAAGTTAAGAATTTTATTCGGATATAAACTTCCATGCATGTATAGCGGAGTTACAATGATTGATCCTAAGGTTCTTACAAAAATGCTTAAAAATAGAGTGTTTTACAGACCTTCAGTTGAAGTTATTAATATGCTTGAGCAATATAAGGATAGTATAGTTGGTATTGAAGCTAAAGTTTTGGATATTCTTAGAGAACGTTCAAAGATTCATCCAGATAAAAATATTCAAGAATTGTTAAAAGAAGTTGAGCCTGTTTTTAGAAGGCGATTGCGTAAAAAACAAACTCCGATTTTCCATGAATTAGTTGTTGCTTCTTATCAATTGCCGGAAAAAGAACAGTATAAGTTTAAAAAGCTTATGATTGAAACAGATAAGAAATTGAATGAAAAACCTATTATAATTCCATTTTCTTCTTATGAATTCAAATATAAATTGTCAAAGATTAAAGATGATATTATTGAAGGTGGCGATATTAAGTCTAAAAAGGTAATGAACAAGCTTATAAAAGAATCTAAGAAATTTTCTAATTCAACAAATGCAAACACTATTGAAAATCAAAAAAAAGTACTTTCGTTTTTAGAAATTATTTTGAAAAAATCTGTTTTAAAAAATAATGAGCAATTAAAAAATTTGATAGAAGTCTCTAAATCCCGATTGACAAAGGAAGAAATTATTGTTCCGTTTTCAAGAAAAGCTTTTATATATGATTTAGTAAAAATAATATCAGATGTTCCTGATGAAAAACTTCAAGAAAAACTTATAACTATTGCACAAAAACTTCCAACTTCACAACAGAGTACATCTGCATATATACTGAAAGTTGTGTCGGAACCTCCTGATAAGATTGGACATAGATTGCTTTGGCCATCTTTGGCTTCAGTTGAACATATTCTCCCTCGTTCTTGCGGCGGGGCAGATGTAATGGCAAATTTTGGCGGAGCTACTACACGTACAAATTCTAATCGAAAAAGTATTGACTTTGTTACTCAGCTGAAACTTCATCCTGAGGCTAAAGTAAATTGTCAAAAATATGTTGATAGACTTATTGAACTTTATCATAATGGTGTTTTTGCCAGACATAATATTAGCCCAAGGTATATTCATGATTTTAAAAGAACTATTTATGAACAATCAAAGCATCGTTTGAATTTGGATATTTCAAAATTGTAAATTTAGAATTTATTCAGATAACTATAGTTGCTTTGTAACAAAATGTAAAATTCAATACAAATGCTTGAGTATGGCGTTAAAATGTATATTTTGGCTTATAAATGTTCTAAATTTTTGTTTCTGAGTTAAAGATATAGTTTAAATATGTCGTAATATTATTTGTTAATTTTTTTTCGGATAAAAGAAAGGTATTAAATGGCAGATTTAGAAGTAGGCAAGCAAGCTATCAGCAAGGGAATAGACCTAGGGAAACTACAAGGTGGAGTCAAAAAAGAGAGCCTAAAAACAGATAGCCAAAAATCAATATTTGGCACAATAGACAAAGACCAAAATGGAATACTAGACGAAGAAGAACTAACCACCTTTAAAACAAGCTTGGACAAAAATGGCAACAATACAATAAGCAAAAAAGAAATAAAAAAATATTTGAAAGAAAATAAACTGTCAAATATAAACAAAAAAGAATTTGAGTCCGCCCTCAATTCCTATATCGAAAATACAGAAAATGTCTCAAATGTAAAAGTCAAAAATATCGATAACGAAAATAAGAAAACAATAGAAATAACCTACAAAGACGGAACAACAGAAATAATAAATCCCGACAAGTCCTCCCAAATTACCCAAACAGATTCCGCCGGCAGCACAATAACAAAATATTTGGACGAAAATAAAACGCTCCAAAAAGATACCGTAACAACCCAAGACGGTACTACCATAACAACCGAATACTCAGAAGACGGAAAAACCCCCCTCACCTCAGAAACAAAAACCCCAAATGGAAGTACCTCGACAATAACCTACAAAGATGGTTCCCCCTCAACAAAACAAGTAAAACTCGGAACAACCACAAGTACCTACATCTACGATGAATCAGGAACAGAACTCCTGAATTCAAAAATAGAAAATGAAGGTGTCCCCACAAAAGAAAAACGGACATCATATACCTACAATGAAGATGGTACAGTAACAGAAAATATTACCGAGTACGGAAAAACAACAGAACGCCTCCGCAAAGGTACTACAATAATCTCAGAAAATATAAACGAAAATGGAAAAATATCCAAACGAACCTACTACGAAAAAGGCTACGAAGAAGAAACAACAGATTCTAAAGGCCTCCCAACCGTAAACGTATACTCGCTGGATAATAAAAAATTGGCCCAGCAAAAAATAATAAATGGCCAAAAATATTCAGTCCTCTACGACGGAGCAGGAAATACAACAGGTATCATCGTCCAAAATGGAGAGTCAATCCCCGCTCTGGCGAAAAAATTTGGCTGCAGCGAACAAGACATAATCTCTCTGAACAAAGATATCCTGAAAGGTAAAAAGTATTTTCAAGTAGGTACAGAAATAAAAATACCAGGCGAATTGGAAGCCGATGCCCCTCAGCTCCAAGGCCGCAAAAGCGCAGATGAAGCAATCGCAGAATATGCCCAATGGGCCGCCCAAGAAAGTATATACAAATCAATGGGTCTCCAAAATCATAAAGGCCAAGGTTCAAAAATTATCGGAACATACAAAAACGGTAAAAAAGAAAGCTTTACCGTAATAGGTGAGTCCGGTAACGGTCGCCATCTGGCAAAAAGTAAAAATGGAAAACTCGTAACTATCGCCCACGACGGCATAATTCTGAAAGATGAATATGTCCAATTAACCAACATATACTCCAACGGTAAAAAACTCCAAGGAAAAATAAAAGTAAAAAATTCAGATGGTTCAAGTACTATCCAAACAAAAACTTATGTAGAAATCCCAAATACAAAATTACCCAAAGGAAGAAAAGCCGTAGTCGATTCAAACGGAAAAGTCTGGGTAATGTCCCACGATGGAGTAATACTGGATAATAACTATGTAGCCAAAAGTAATTACTCCGACGCAATCCGCAGCAATAGCTCAACCGCGCAAAAAGCAACCGTAGACATGTTAACCCAACAACTCGATATTGCGGAATCAGCCTTCGAAACCCAAATGAAAGAAGATGGCTGGGCCGGTGATTTGGCGGATGGAATAAGTAATATCTGGGGAGTGTTCCAAAAAGACGGGAATCAGGCCTGGCGTGTGCGAAAAGATTTAGCCCGTTATAGAGAAAACATGAATGAATTGAAGTCTGCCGCTCAAGAAGGTGAACCCCAATTCAAAAAGAAATTTAAAGAAATGTTCGGAGTGGAGTATAATCAAAATGCAATAGCAGATTATATGCTGAATCCATCAAGCACGAATTACAAAAAAGCATTTGGCACAAAGAATAACATAGGTGAGCGAGTATCAAGATACAATGAATCCCAACAAACAGGTGCTGCTGTTGTTAAAGGTGCTGCAACTGTTGCTGCCGGTGTCGCAATAGGCGTAGCTACAGGTGGTACAGGTTTAGTTGCTCTGGGTGCTGCTGCAGTTGCGACTACAGCTTCTAGCGTAGCGATTAATGCTTCAGATAGACTTTCTTCAGACGTAGGTTTAAAAGAAGGTGAAATGGGTGAAATTCTTGAAAATGCTGCTTGGGATGGCGCTGCTGTGTTGGCCGGCGGTGTTGTTGGAAAAGCTGCACAAGCGACTATAAAGGGAGTTTCAACTGCTGCGACGGTAACAAGATCAGCTGCTAATGCTGTTGGTGATGTTGTGATGGGTGCAGCACAAGAATATGCTCAAACTGGAGAAGTAACTCTTGGTGGTACTGCATTGAATGCTGCTTTAGGAACTGTTGGTATGGCTGCTGAATCGGGTGTATTAAAGCGTGCTGGTCAAAAAATCAAAGGTGCAATTCATAAGGATACCCCAGGACCAACTCCAACCCCAGGACCAACTCCAGGACCAACTCCAACTCCAGGACCAACTCCAGGACCAACTCCAACCCCAGGACCAAATCCAGGACCAACTCCAACCCCAGGACCAAATCCAGGACCAACTCCAACTCCAGGACCAAATCCAGGACCAACTCCAACCCCAGGACCAAATCCAGGACCTGTAAAGTCTATTTCAAAACCGGCTCCGTCATCACAAATAACGGATATTTCCGGTATGCGTAAATTACTGGCGCAGTATAATATACCTATAAATTATGCTGATAATTTAATGAAATTAAGAAATGCAAATCCTAAGCGCTTTAATAAAATAGTAAATAGTGGTTTATTTGATTTAATTCGTGATAAGAAGATTTCACCATCTATTTTAATGAATGTTAATGGTAAAAGATTTTTATCTAAGAAACTTTTAAGAGATATTCAAAGGCTTAAAAATCAAAATTCTATAGTTACTGTATTACCAAGAAAGACAAATATTAATAATATCAGTGCTTACGTTGAAAATGGAAATGTTGCAGAGTTAAACGGTAAACTATATGTAAATGACAATGGCAAGCCTGTTGAATTAAGAATATCGAAAGAGAAATTTGATGATTTATTTCCTCCTTATTCCAGTGTAAATATGGAACAAGGCTCCTTAGGAGATTGTTGGTTAATATCTGCTCTGGATAATATGATGGATTTACCAGGTGGTCGAATTGCAATATATAAAATGTTGGTTCAAAAAGGTGATGATATTCTTGTAGTTTTTCCTAAGAATACATATGAAGCAATCAAATTTCCACATGGCGAAGTAATTGATGCCAGTGGGCACCAATGTAGAGCGGCAAAAGGACTACAAATGATTGAGCAGGCTTATGCAGTTCACAGGTTTGGACGTTATACTAGTAATACTAGTCAAATTACAGATATGGCTCAGTTGACAAATATTGAGAGGGTTATGTCGAATCTTCGTGGCGGATGGAGTACTGATGCGTTTTCTGAAATATTGGGTCCAACGGCTGAAGTTAAACTTTATGGTTCTGATTTTACTAGGTTAGAAAAAATGGAACTTATTAAAAAGTATGCAAATGATGAAAATGTTGTAATTAATCTGGGAACATTGCCAAAGGCGAATGCTTCAGCAGAATCTTTGTTGTCTCAAGAATATGATTTATATTCCTCTCATGCTTATGCCATAAAAGGATATAATGAAAAGACCGGGATGGTTTATATTTCAAATCCTTGGCAGGCTGCAAATATTATAGAAATACCTGTTGATGAATTATCAAAATATGTAAATAATATTTATACCGCTAAAATAAATGCAGCACAGGGAACTATGGTAAAAGTAAATAATGATGCGGTCAGTATGTCTCAGAAACCTTATGATTTTGCTGTATCTGAGAGTGAACTTCCATCTGTAAATGATTTGAATATAAATGAGTCTATTTCAACAATTAATGAATTTAATAATTATGGAATATCTTCATTACGACCTTCTGAATTAAATGAGCTTAATGCTGCAATTGATGATGTATTGACTCAGGTAAGAAGTGGTTCTGTTGCTGACCCTGAATCTGCGATAAGAAGTGTTGAAAATTTGTATAATAAGGCTCAACTTAAAGGTGGGGTCTATAATTTAAAAAATATCGATAAATATACATTTAATGCATTGCGTCAAGAAATCGGGCTGCCATTAAACTATTTAGATGCTCGTATGAGTCGTTCGGTAGGGCATTTAAGTTCTGCACAGTCTGAAGTATTGACTGATATATATAATAATTTGGGTTCTAGGATTGCTGCAGGAGAGGCACCTTCTAAAGAATTGTTAAGTGATGTGATTTCACAAAGAATTCAAGGAACAAATCTTAATAAAGATAATATAGAACGCACATTGTTATTAAAAATGCAAGATAGCGATGTATGGAATGCGAGAGATTTCCGTAAGTCTTCATCAGATTTGTATCCAGAACAGGCAAATTCTCTTGTGAAAAAATATCGAGATGGTTTTAGGATAAAAGAAGTAAAAGTAACTCCTTCCAGAATGGGATTGAATCGTAGTGAAGGAACATTCTTCAATAAATCTGAATTAGATTATATTGAAGATAATTTAAGTGGTGGCATGAAAGAAACAGTTCCTGAAATTTTAAATGAAATCGGTAAAAAAATTCAGCAAGGTGAAATGCCGTCTTATGATTTAGTGAGGGCAACTATTTTAGATATTGGTCCTAAGCATGGAGTTAATGTTCGCCAATTAGAAGACAATGTGTTGTCTTGTATACAGCAGTTTGATGAATGGAAACCTATATCAAAATATTTAGAAACTCCAAAAAGAATTTTGGATCGCAAAGATCCTACAACAATGTCTGTTAATACAAAGGTGTTTAGAGAAACTAAAGGAATTTCAGGTGAATATAAACCTGAAGTTAAGACTGTATCTCATAATTTTGAAGGTATTAATAGTGAAAATTTACGCTCAGACGAAATTAAGTCTATTACAAGGATTATGAATCCAAAAAGAGCTCAAACAGTTGTAAATATAATCGATAATCTTGAATGGGAAATTAAGCACGGGGCAACACCGTCAAAAAATTTACTTGGCAAGGTAATTAATGATGAATTGTTTAAAAACCCGAATCCAGCAATAGATCCGGATAAATTCCAGATAGAAATCAGAAATTTATTGAATGATTCTGCTATATTTCCTGATTGGTCCGGAATTACTACTTTCTGGTATAAAAGTGATATGGCATCAAATGAAATAATAAATCAGTATCCTGAATTTATTACAAACTTTTTGCATAAACGAGCCATAGATAATTAATACTTGCAAATTTTAAAATATAATGTACAATGGGTCAAGAGGTAAAATTATATGGGTATAAAAATGAATGGTCCGGCAGATAATCCTTTTATGGTTTTGCAAAAAAAAATAGAAGAAGCTCAAAAGTTAAATAAACCAATTGATGGTTATGTTAAACAGCAAATTGATCTTCTGAAAAATGCGCATGATGAATTTGTTAAGACTGCGCAAGAGCAAGGTTATGATTTAAATAATCCGAGAGTTGGCGAAATTGAAGTCCAACAATACTCCGCAATGAAACAGCTTGCGCAAAAAATAGGTCTTCCTGTTGATGAGTATGATGAGATGATAAAATCTGTTCAAATAAGGGTTTTTGGTGAAGAAAACGCAAAACGTTTCTTTGGAAATTAAGCTAATAATTGTATAAAGTTTTATTAGTATTTAACCTTTGACAGCTCCTTCATTTTCTCCCGATATGAAGTATTTTTGCATTGCAAGGAAGAAAATTATAATAGGTATTGTTGAAATAATAGAACCTGCTGCGATATAGCGCCAATTTGAAGAAAACATTCCTTGTAGATTATTAACTCCAACAGGTAGTGTGTACATTGTTTCTTTTGTTAAGACAATACTTGGCCATAGAAATTCACCCCAAGAACCTATAAATGTGAAAATTGCAAGAACAGCTAAAGAAGGTTTGACCATTGGGAGTAGTATTTTCCAAAAAACTTGAAAAACATTACAACCGTCAACTATTGCTGCTTCTTCCATTTCTCTTGGAATTGCTAAAAATGCCTGACGCATTAGAAATATTCCAAAAGCACTAACTGCAAATGGCATAATAAGTCCAATAAATCCCAGTATATCATTTACACTGTCAACGAGATGAAGTTTTAGTGTTATTAAGTATACAGGAAGCATTATTGCCTGAAAAGGAACCATTATTGTTGCCAAAATTGAAAAAAATGCTATTTTTTTCCCTTTGAATTCCATTCTGGCTAAAGGATAACCGGCCAGAGAAGACAAAATTAAGTTTAATATGACAGTTCCTCCGGCAACAATCATGCTATTAATAAAATATCTCATTAAATCAACTTTGTGCCAGACTCCGATATAATTTGCTAATGTAAAATCTTTTGGAATTATTGTTGGCGGATATGCAAAAATATTTTCATTAGCCCCTTTTAAAGATGTTGATAAAAGCCATATAAACGGAAATATTGATAGCAAAGAGACAACTATTAATATCAAATGAATCCAAAAATTTTTTAAATTGGTACTTTTCATAAATTATATTTTCCTCTCTCAAAACAACAAATATTGATTAATGAAAATATCATAACTATACCAAGTAGGATTACCGCCATTGCCGAAGCATAACCCAAGTCAAGGTTTTCAAAAGCTTTTTCATAAATATAATATACTATTGTTTTTGTAGAATTAAGTGGACCGCCTTTTGTCATTACATAGATTTCTGCAAATATCTTCATAGCAGAAATAGAACTTATCGTTGTAACAAGTGCAATTGTCGGCATAATATGAGGTACTGTTACAGTTAAATGTTTTCGTAAAAAACCGGCTCCGTCAATATCGCAAGCTTCGTATAATTCTTTGGGTACGCTCATTAGAGCCGCAAGATAAATCATCATATAATATCCTATACCCTTCCAAATAGTTACAAATATTACAGAATATATAGCATATTTAGGGTCTGTTAGCCAACCTATTGCGTTTATATGGAAGATGCTTAATATATAATTAAGGATTCCTTGCTGAGCATACAGCCATTTAAATGCAATTGCTGCAACTACAATTGAAACAATTACAGGTAAATATATTAAAATTTTATATAGAGTTATTCCTCTTATTTTTTGATTTATTAGAATTGCTAAAAATAAAGGTACTATCGCAAGAATTGGAACTGCAACAATCAGGTAGATTACAGTGTTCCACATAACTTTGTAAAATATTGGATTGTGTAATATTTTAATATAATTTTGAATACCGGTAAAATCGGGATGATAAATATTGTTTGAATAATCAAAAAAACTTAGTCCTATAGTTTGGAAAAATGGTATAAAAAAGAAAATCAATAAAACAATGCCTGCAGGAAGCAAAAATAAATATGGTGCAATTTTTCCATAATACTTAAACATAAACAAATTATCTCACTATCTTTATTTTGAGTCAAGAAGTAAGCTTTTTGATGTTTTGGCTTTAATTAAGGTTTTTCAAAATTTTTTATTTTAAAACTTTTTGTGTTACAATCGTATTGCGAATTTAATAATAAAAAGAGGATTAAAATTATGACTCAACAATTGGAAAAAAATCAAGAATCAAATTCATCTCAAAAACAAATTCGTCAGGTAAGAATCCAAAAGATGGAAAATTTGAGAGAAAGAGGATTGAATCCTTATCCTTATGGATATGATAAAGATATTATGGCTCAGGAGCTGCAAGATAAATATAAAGATCTTGCTGTCGGAGAAGAATTGGAAGATTGTTATCATGTAGCCGGTAGAGTTATGGCTAACCGTAATACCGGTATGTTTATCGATTTAGTGGATGCTTCCGGAAAAATTCAAATTTTTTCTCACAAAGAAAATCTTTCAGAAGAAGATTTGAAAACTTTAAAAACTATTGATATTGGCGATATAGTCGGTTTTTATGGTTCTGTTAGAAGAACCCCTCGTGGAGAATTGACAATTAAAGCAAAATCTTTGCAAATATTATCAAAGTCTTTGCTACCGCTTCCTGAAAAATTTCATGGATTGACAGATGTAGAAACAAAATATCGTCAAAGGTATGTTGATATGATTGTCAACGATGATGTTAAAAAAACATTCCAAAAAAGAAGTTTGATTATTCAAAAAGTTAGAGAGTATTTGAGTAATCTTGGTTTTATGGAAGTTGAAACTCCAATGCTTCACCCACAGGCCGGCGGAGCTAATGCAAGACCATTTATTACTCATCATAATACACTTGATATGGATATGTACTTGAGAATTGCGCCTGAACTCTATTTGAAACGTTTGATGGTTGGTGGCGTTAGTGAAAAGATTTTTGAAATAAACAGAAGTTTCAGAAATGAAGGTATAGATACAAGACATAATCCTGAGTTTACAATGATGGAGTTATATCAGGCTTATGTAGATTACAATGATATGATGACATTGACGGAAAATCTTGTGGCTTATGTTGCTAAAGAAGTTCTTGGTACAACAAAAATTCAATATGGTGAAAATGAAATTGATTTAACCCCTCCTTGGGATAGAAAAACAATGTTAGGAGCAGTGGAAGAAGCTACAGGTATTGATTTTAATAAGGTTGAAACTGTTGAAGAAGCTAAAGAAGCTGCAAAATCAGTCCATGTTGATGCTGATGATTGTGATAATTGGGGACAAGTTATCGAAAGAGTATTTGAAGAAAAAATTGAAGGTTCTTTAATCCAACCAATTCACATTTATGATTATCCAAGGGATATTTCTCCTCTTGCAAAAGTTCACAGAGATAACCCTAGATTAACTGAACGTTTTGAAACACGTGTAAATGGTTGGGAAATTAGCAATGCTTTTTCAGAATTAACTGATCCTATTGACCAGAGAGCGCGTTTTGAGGCTCAAATGGCAGCAAAGGCTGCCGGTGATGAAGAGGCTATGCCAATTGATGAAGATTATATATGTGCTCTTGAACACGGAGTTCCTCCTATGGGCGGTTTAGGCGTAGGTATTGATAGATTGATTATGTTATTAACAAATTCTCCTTCTATAAGAGATGTGATAGCATTTCCAACATTGAAGAAAAAAGATTAATTTTTATCATCTGAAATATTGGTGCGGTTTGAATTGTAAAATTCAAACCGCATCTAATAATATATATGGGGTGTTTTATGTTTAGAATTTGTACAGTTATAATGTTGTTTACATTAATAAGCGGACCTGTTTTTGCAGGTACTTTTCAGGATGGTTATTATTGTGGTGTTATATCATCCAGAATAAATCCTTGTTGTATGGGGTATGGGGATTCTGAAAAGTGTAAACAAAAACAGTATAAAAAATGGAATAAGTTTTGTGAAAAAAATAATGGGGATAACTGTAGTTATGATTTTTGGCTAGGTAAACGTTCTTGGGATGACGATGCTTGGTACGCTTATTGGAATTCTGACACTTATAAAAATGTTCAGAAAGTTAATCGAAAAGTTAATATGTTTAGGAGTATTGTTAATTCCACAAAAGAGTTATTTACTTGGTAATTAAATAAAAAAAGAGCCTTCAATGAGGCTCGTTGGAATTAAGAATAGCTGGAAGTATGAAAAAGATTAATTATATTAAACATTTATTTTAAATTT
>OLZA01000835.1_pt1 | contig 13589 bp, 17 predicted proteins | sample 1673431 | NCBI WGS metagenome assembly OLZA01 (sample SAMEA103958111, study PRJEB25191) | human gut metagenome | biome: human-associated habitat [ENVO:00009003]; feature: intestine environment [ENVO:2100002]; material: feces | place: Germany | collected 2013/2015 | reverse complement strand
GTTAAATTTATATAAATTTAACTAACAGATGTACAAATGATTGTATTTTTTGTCTGAGAAAAGATAAAGATGATGTATGTGGACAAAAATTATGGTTAGAGAAAGAGGATTTTTCTGCAGAAGATGTAATCGCTCAATTAAAAAATTTTGATATTACATCTGAAGTTGTTTTTTGTGGATATGGTGAACCTCTTTTAAAGTTAGAAATTTTAAAAGACGTTGCTACATATATTAAACAAAAATATCCTGATACAAAAATAAGAATAAATACAAACGGGCATGCAAATTATGTATATAAAAGAAATATTGCTCCTGAATTGAAAGGTTTGATAGATAAAATATCTGTTAGTTTAAATGCTGCCACTTCTGAAGAATATAATGAACTGTCTCAGCCAAAATTTGAAAATGCTTATGAGGAAGTAAAAAGTTTTATAAAATGTTGTTCGGATATTGGTATTCAAACAGATGCGTCAGTTGTTGACGGTTATAAAGGCAGAAGGCTTGATATTGAAAGATGCCGGCAGATAGCAGAAAATTTGGGCGCAACTTTAAGAGTGAGAGAGTGGATTGTAAATGGATATTAAAAATAAGGAGTAAAATCATGCAAGTTCCGGCAATCTCAAGTTCACAACAGAATAAACAAGCATTTCAAGGCAATATACATATTGTTAATGATTTAAGTTATTTGCCATGTAAATATGTAAGACAAGCTTATGATTCTATTGCTGAGATGATTAAAGATAAACCGTTTGATTTGTTTATAAGACAAAACCATCAAGACAAATCCATTAGTATGATAGCTAAAAAATCGAAACATTTGGGTAAGATGGATAAACCATTCATGGAAAATATAATAATCAACGCATCAACTATGGATAACGGGAGTGATACGGTTAATTTATATACTGCAGTAGCAAAGGATACTATCGATACATATAATAAAGCATTTCCGACAGTATCGGCAGGTGAAAAAATAAAAGCATTTTTTAATAAATTTGGTAACAAATTTGTGAGCGCATTCCAAGATAAAGATGAAATATAAATCATGTAAATTAAAAGGAAAGGACAAAACATGAACATTTTAGACAAAATCATGAAACCGAAATCCATTGCGGTAATAGGTGCATCTACAAAAGAGCATACTATCGGTTCTGATATTATGAAGAGATTAGAAGAGTACAAATTTAACGGAAAAATTTATCCGGTAAACCCTAAAGGTGGAGTAATCCAAGGTTTACAAGCATATACTTCAGTGTTGGAAGTACCTGGAGAAGTTGATTTAGCAATTATTGTAGTTAATGCAAAATTTGTATTATCTACAATTGATCAATGCAATGAAAAAGGTATTAAAGGTATTTGTATAATTACTGCCGGATTTAAAGAAACAGGCGCTGAAGGTGCAGAATTAGAAAAACAACTTGTTGCAAAATTAAAAGAATATGGTATGAGATGTGTTGGTCCTAACTGTTTAGGTGTTGTAAATACTCATCCTGATATCAGAATGGACGGCTGTTTTGCAGAAAGTTTGCCTGAACGTGGAAACATTGGTTTTGTATCTCAATCAGGTGCTTTAGGCGGCGGTATTTTAAATATCTTAAAAGATTTAAATCTTGGTTTTGCTCAATTCATTTCAATCGGAAACCAGGCTGATGTTAATGCTGAAACAGCTATTGAGTATTGGGAAAATGATGATGATGTTCAACAAATCTTACTTTATATGGAATCAATTCAAAATCCTGAAAACTTTAGAAAATTAGCATCAAGAGTAAGTAAGAAAAAACCTATTCTTGCTTTGAAATCAGGAAGATCTGCAGCTGGAGCTTCAGCAGCTTCATCACATACAGGTTCTTTAGCAGGTGCAGATAAAGCAGCAGCTGCATTATTAAAACAATCAGGTGTAATTAGAGAATTCTCTTTGCAAAATCTTTTTGAAACCGCAAAAGTATTTGCAAATTGTCCTATTCCAAAAGGAGACAGAGTTGCAATTATTACAAACTCAGGTGGTCCTGGTATTATGGCAACCGATGCCGTATGTGAATATGGTATGCAAATGGCTAAAATTACTGATGAAACAAAAGAAAAATTGAGAAGTTTCTTACCTTCTGCAGCATCAGTTAAAAACCCTATCGATATGATTGCTTCAGCTCCTATCGAACACTATAAGGAAACTTTAAAAACAGTTATTGCTGATGAAAATGTTGATATGATTATTACAATTTATCTTCCATTCTTAGGTTTGAAAGATATTGATGTTGCCAAAGCTTTGATGGAAATTAAGGCAGAACATCCTGAAAAACCAATTATCGGTGTATTTATGACTAAGAATGAATTCTTTACAAAACTTTCAGATATGGAAGTTAATATGCCGTTCTTTATGTATGCAGAGCAAGCTGCAGACGGTTTGAATAGATTAAATCAACAAAGATTATGGATGGAAAGACCGGAAGGTAAAATTCCTGTATATGATGTAGATTATGAAAAAGCAAAAAGAATTATCAAACAATCTTTGGCTGAAGGTCGTGCTCAATTAACAACCAGAGAATCAATTGATGTTTTAGATGCTTATGGTATTAGAGTATGTAAGTCTGGTTTTGCGACAACTGAAGATGAAGCTGTTGAAGTTGGAAATTCAATAGGTTATCCGGTTGTTATGAAAATGACTTCCAAAACTACATCTCACAAAACTGATGTTGGCGGTGTAAGAGTTAATATTCAATCTGAAGAACAATTAAGAGCTGAATATCAGGATTTAATTTCTAAATTAACTGAAAAAGGTTTAATTGACGGATTGGAAGGTGTAATCATTCAAGAAATGGTTAAAGGCAACCGTGAAATGGTTTGTGGTATTGCAACTGATCCTCAATACGGACCAATGATGATGTTTGGTTTAGGCGGTGTATTTATTGAAGTAATGAAGGATGTAACATTTAGAATTGCTCCTTTAACTGATGTTGATGCTGCTGAAATGATTAAATCAGTAAAAGCCTACAAACTTTTAGAAGGTGCAAGAGGAACTAAACCGGCTCAAATGGATCAAATTCAGGAAACATTATTGAGATTATCTCAATTGGTTCATGATTTCAGCTTCATCGATGAATTAGATATTAACCCATTGTTAATTTCTGAAAAAACAGGTGAAGGAATTGCAGTTGACGGACGTATCAAAGTTCGTATGGAAGAAGCAGTTGCAGCTTTAGGTTGTGATTGTTCTTCTTGCGCTTGCGGATGCTGCAAATAGTTATATACATTGTAATGATGAAAGCCGGTCTTTTTAATAAGACCGGTTTTCCCCACTAAGAAAAATAAAGGATACCCCACAGATGATTAAAGTACAAAGAATGTTTTGGGCAGCTGTAGATGCAACTCATGATAGAAGATTTGTTGCTAAGTCTGCTAATAAAAAACTTAAAGGAATTGATGTAAACTTATATAAGGCAATAACAAAAACTTCAGGACAACCAACTGATAGTTTTGTTCAAGAATGTAAAAATTGGAAAAGAGCTTATAATTCAAATATTTTAAGACTTTTACAATTGGAAAAGTTAAATGAACCGTTTAAAAAACCTTCAACATTATCTAAAGTTGTAGATTATGTTGCAAGTTCATTAGGAAAAAATAGAACAAAATAGTTAAACATATATATTAAAAGAAAAAAGCTACTTTTTAAAAGTAGCTTTTTTCTTTTATCCTAAATATTTTTGTAAAGTTTCTTTATTAAATACTTCGACACTATTTTGTGAGTGTATGAATATCATACAGCTTATAATAGTTTTTAATGTGTCAAAATCTGAAAATGCCATTTTGTTTCTTAAATCTTCCATATTATTTGCAAGAAATTCCATTATTACAGTTTTATCATTATAAACTAGACTTGAAAAATAATCGAAAGATTCTTTAGATTTAATTCCCTCCAGATAAATTATATCTGGTGATTGGAATTCTATAAAACGTGCGGCTTTATCCATATTAAAACCGACATTTTCATTAAATTCGCATTGATTAACTCCGGCAAGTTCATATTTTGAAATACTTTCTAATGTCATAATATTTTTTGATTTATTTTTGGCTGCTTCTAGCAAAAGCGAGTAAATTACATGTGTTTTACCGCTTAGAGATGAACCGCAAACTAAGATGATTCCCGGTTTTACGAGTGCCTGCTTAACTTCTGAAAGTTCTGTTTTTGAAGTTATAATTTTTTCTAATGCAATTGGTGGCTTGTATATTTTTAAGAAAATTCTTTCACCCATAATTGTAGGGAATGTAGAAACACTCGCAATAACGATTATATTATCTACTTTAAAGCAAAGCTTTCCGAGTTGAGGAACTTCTGAAACAGAGGGGTCAAGTTCTGATAGGGTTTTTAGCTTTGCAACAAAAGAAGATACCAAAACAGTAGGAATAATTCCTTTATTCGAAAGTTCTCCATGTTTTTTAAAGTTAACTCCGAGTCCTTCGTCTTCTCCTTGGAATGTAACCTCATGAATGCCTTCAAGAATTGCTTGTTTTAATATTGCCCGAATAATTTTTTGGATATGATTATCGCTTAAGTCTTCTTTATGTAATTCATCTTGCCAATCGTATCCAAGAGTAGTATCAGTAGATATATTGCCAACAGTTACATCAATTTTATAATATTCGTCTATTTTTTTGAGAATATTTTCTTCAGATGACAATACCGGATCAATTTCACATTCGGCAGTTTCCATTATTTTATCTATAGCAAATAAATCTCTGGGATCTGCCATCGCAACTGTTAGAGTATTTTCAATTTTGAATAGTGGTATAATTTTATATCTTCTTGCATCAGAATAGTTTATATATTTTAAACAATTAGGATCTAGTTCGTAATCTTCTAAATTTACATAGGGAGTATGGAGTTTTGACTCCAAAAATTTAATAAGCTTTTCTTCAGATAAAAATCCTGAATTAATCAAAGCTTGACCAATATTTATATTTTGAGCATTTGCAATTTCTTCGGCTTGTTCAACAACTTCGTACTGAACGAGCCCTTCTCTGACTAAATCATATTTTAGAGTTTCGAGTGTTTTATTTGTAATAATATTCATCTTAATTTTCCGGTTTCAAATATTTTTGAACTGTTTTTACTACATCGTCAAGGTCAAAAGGTTTTGTGATGTATTCATCTGCTCCTGTTTCTTCTCCAATAAGTTTGTCTTCTTCTTGTGAGCGTGCCGTAATCATAAGAATGGGGATATTTTTATATTTATTATCAAATTTTAGTAGACGACTAATTTTGTAACCATTGATTCTTGGCATCATAACATCAAGAATAATTAAGTCAGGTATAATTTCTCGGGCAAGTTTTAAGCCGTCTTCTCCATTATAAGCACAGTAACATGTATAATTACATCCTTCTAATACGAATTTTAAGCTTTCAACAATATCCTGTTCATCATCAACTATCAAAATCTTTTTCATATATACCCAAATCTTTCTATAATGCTATTTAATTAAAGTATAGCATATTTTTGAGAGTTCTACTTTATTATTACAATATGTAAAATACTTTTAAAGCAAAGGCTCGAATATTTAATATTCGAGCCTTTGCTTTAAATTTGCTATTTAGTTGTTTTGTTATTTACCGCCGCCGGATCCTCCATATAAAAAGTCGTTTTTGATATTTGATAGTAATAATTTTTGCCAAGCAGATTCATAACCTGAAATTTCATTTAATTGTGTTTCCAAATTTTCTTTCTGCAGTTCAAGTTCTGATTCCCAAGCATTTATACTTGCCAGTTCAAATTCGTGATCATTTTGAAGTTCGAGAAGAATTTCTGAATATTCGTCAGTTCCATAACCATATTCTTCGTCATAATATAATGCTCTTAATTTTTCATTATATTCCTGTTGTGCAGTTGCATTTGATCGGGTTGCAGATAACTGACGCATTTGAATATCAGATAATTTAGAACTTATTCTACTTTTTTGTTGAGTATAGAATAGTAGTTTTTCTTGCAAATTTGAAATTGACATAATCCTGACCTCTTCTTATTTTAATCTCTCTTGTATATATAAAGTAAAATTTTTTTAGCTGATTTCAAGGTTTGTATATTCTGTTACATTTGTTTACATTTTATCTGTATTTATCAAATTCTATACTTTTGACTTCTTCAAATTTATCATTATAAAATCGGTATGCTATGGAGTGAAATTTTTTCTATCAATAAGAAATGCAAACATCCTAATGTACCTATTGAACAGGATATATATTATTGTCCGGATTGTGGTGAGTTAGTTGAAAATAGGTGGTATCTTGTCAGATGTTCTTGTTGTGGAATGAAGTTAGTTGCCACAATTAGAAATGATGAGGTAGTGCCTGAAGATAATTTTTGTCATAATTGCGGTAGTAAAGGATATACAGTTGAACAAATTGATAAAATAGATTGTATCAATATAAATTATGCGATTTTGGTAAAAGAAATTATCAAAAATGAGATAAGTGAATATACTCAAAGTTGGCTGGATGTTAGCCAAACATACAATGGCAAACTAAAATTGCTGAAATAATTCCTATTAAATCTGCAAGCAGCCCAACAATCAGTGCATATCTGATTTTGGAAATTCCCACAGCACCAAAATATACTGCAAGTACGTAGAAAGTTGTTTCACTACTGCCAACCATAATAGCAGCAAGTTTCGTAGCATACGAATCCGGTCCTAAATTATTAGCAATATCCGAAAATACACCTAAAGCCGCAGAGCCGGATAAAGATCTTACTATCATCAAAGGAAGGGTATCCGCAGGAATGTGGAATTTAGTTAATGCCGGAGTTAAAATATTTGCAAGCATTTCAATAGCTCCACTTGCTCTAAGCATTGAAATGCCAACTATTATTGCAACTAAATACGGAATAATATTTACGGCTACTTTAAATCCATCTTTTGCACCTTCTGTAAATTCTTCATATATTGGCACTTTTTTTACAATTCCTAGTGTTAAAATGCCGATTAATAAAGCTGGTAATGCCCATAAGGATAGTAAGTTAAGTAGTTTTGACATTTACTTCCTCCTTGTGATTCTTATGCTTAGTTGTACCGGTAAGGAATTGTCCTATTTTTGCAATTATAATTGCGGAAATAAATGCAATAGTTGTAACTAATAGTGTTGGAGCAATAATTTCTGTCGGATTTTTATAGCCGATACCTACTAAAACTGCGAGCACCGTGGTTGGAATTAGTTGGAAACCTGCAGTATTCATTCCTAAAAATAAACACATTGAGTTCGATGCTGTATTTTTTTGTGGGTTTATTTTTTGTAGTTCTTCCATTGCTTTAATACCGAATGGGGTTGCCGCATTGGAAAGTCCAAATGCATTGGCTGAAAAGTTCATCGCAATATCTCCTATTGCCGGAGAATCTTGTGGAATTTCATTAAATAAATATTTTGTTATGGGGTTTAATATTTTTGATATCCAGGCAATTAATCCTGATTTTTGAGCAATTCGCATTATTCCTAGCCAGAAGGCCATTATTCCAATGAGCGAAATTGCAATTTTTACTGATAATTCGGCTCCGCTCATAATTGAGTTGACGACATTTTGTAAAGTCCCGTTTATAGCCCCGACAATTATTGAAAATACTATCAAAAAATAAAATATATAATTCATAGAATAATTATGTCATCAAATTTTATAACGGTCAACAAAACTGTTAACAAAAATAATCGAACATCATATCTTTAATTGCTTCATTCATTTTTGCTGCTCCATTTTTTACATTATTAGGAGAATGAACTTGTTTGATTTTTTGTGGATAATAATTTTTGTATGTATCTTCAAAATTTTCATTCATAACAATGGCGATTTTTGCGTCATCTCCATTTATATAATCTTTGTTAATTATAAATTGATTTTCCGGGGTATTAGAAATTTTTGTTAATATTTTTGCAATAAAGCTTATCATTGGAAGATTTTGATCTTTTATTTCCAGTTCATTTGTAGAATCATTAATCCATATTTGATAATTTTTTTGAGAACCAATATTATCTTTAACTACATCTTTGGAAATCATGATATTTAGGAATTTTGGGTTTACGGGGTTTGTATAATTTTGCAAATCTGTGGTACGGATGATTCTTTTATATTCAGATAAATCATTACCGTTATAATCGTCAGTGAGTTCAAGATTTAGAAAATGTTCTTGTTCTTCTTCTGAAAATTCTCTGCTGTTTATACTTTCGGGAATTAATTGTCTGTATGTTCTTGTTTCGTATCCAATATTTTTTATTCCGGTAAAGTTAATATTCATTATAAGTTTTCCTCTTTTCTATATTTTTTATAAAGTTAAACAAGATAAATTTTGCTAATAAAAAACAGGATAAATTATTTATCCTGTTTTTATTTTTATAAAAATCTATCCTAAAGAGTTTAGGCTTCGTCTAAAGCTGCAACTCCAGGTAATACTTTACCTTCGATAAATTCTAATGAAGCTCCACCGCCTGTAGAAACATGCGTAAAGTCTTCAGCTTTGCAGAATTTTTTAGCAGCTGAAACTGAATCACCGCCTCCAATAACAGATACAGCACCATTTTTAGTAGCTTCAACTATAGCTTCTAATACAGCTTTTGTACCCTCTGCAAATTTTGGATTTTCAAATGCTCCAACAGGCCCATTCATCAAAATTGTTTTTGATTCTTTTAATACATCAGCAAATGCTTTTCTTGATTCAGGACCGGCATCAACGCCTTCAAATCCGTCAGGAATTTCGTTAATTTTAACAAATTTATTAGTACCATTACCAGAGAAGTCATCAGTTGCTAATACATCGGTTGCCATAACAAGTTTCACACCTTTATCTGCAGCTTTCTTTTCAATAGCTTTTGCAACGTCAATTTGATCATCTTCACAAATAGAATTACCTATTTTTCCGCCGTTAGCTTTTACAAATGTATAAGCCATACCGCCACCGATAATTAAGTTATCAACTTTATCAATAAGATTTTCTAAAACTCCTATTTTAGAAGAAACTTTAGCTCCTCCTACAACAGCTGTAAATGGTCTTGTAGGGTTATCAAGTGCTTGTGATAAGCATCTGATTTCTTTTTCCATTAACAACCCAGCAACAGCAGGTTTAAGTATATGTGCAACTTTTGCAGTAGAAGTATGTTTTCTGTGTGCTGCGCCAAATGCATCATTAACATAGAAATCACCTAGTTTTGCAAGTTCTTGTGCAAATGTCATATCGTCATCTTTTGCTTCTTCTGCTTTATAATATCTGATGTTTTCTAATAGTGCAATTTGACCATCTTTTAGTGCTTCTAGTTCTTTATCAGCACCTTCACCTACAGGAGATTTTACAAATAGTACATCTTCACCCAAAACTTTTGACATATATTTTGCAACAGGTTCTAATGTGAATTCAGGATTCCATTCTCCTTTAGGTCTACCTAAGTGTGCCATAAGAATGATTTTAGCTCCTTTGTCTTTTAAAAATTTTACTGTAGGTAAAATAGCTTGAATTCTTGTATCATCTGTTACATTTTTGTTTTCATCAAGAGGAACGTTAACATCAACTCTGATTAGTGCACGTTTTCCCTTGATATCTCCAAGGTCTTTAATTGATTTTTTCATATTTGTTCTCCTTCTTAAATGGTGTACTACCGCATGTTAATATTACAAAAAACATAATTCTAAAACAATAATAAAATTTCTGTAAAATAATGTAAATAAACTGTTTAAAATTTTAAAGTCTTTATCTGATAAAACCGACAGCTATAATGTTGACAATTAAAAAAATATTATTAAATGAAGAGTGAAGAAAGGCGGCATAATGTCAGTAAATAGTTTAGCATCACTCGGAGGCTATTGTATATCAGGTGTATCCACATTAAGTGAATCGACAAAGCGAAAGTTGCAGGCTTTGGGGATAGATCCATCAAGTGTAACCTCTGAGGCTCAGGCTCAAAGTTTGATAAATGCAGCTCAAACAAGACAACAGGTTCAAAAGGCAAACAATGAAAGTAATTCAAAAAATACTTGTTCCAGCGAAGCGGAACTTATATCAAGAGCAAAGTCTCTGGCTTCAAAATTGGGGGTAAGTGTATCAAATAATTCACCTCTAACAGAAATTCTTAGTAGTATTTCATCTAAAATAAATTCTTTGAGTAATCAATCTTCGACTGAAGGTTATAATATTCAGAAATTACAACAATTTCAAGCAGAATTATACTCAATCCAAAATGAGTATTCTACAGTGAAGCAATCTCAAAATTCAATGTATACGGCTATGAATTTGACCGCTAATATGAATAAGTTTTCATTAGGTTTAAACTAAAATTTATTGTTCATATATGTTATGAAAATCCGTGCATGCAGCGCGGATTTTCTTATATAAAAGTATTTGACATACATCTCTTTGGGTTATATCATTTAAGAGTAGTAGATAATAAGGAGCTTAACATTGGAAAATTCTGAGACTAAAAATTGTCCGTTTTGTAATGCAGAAATTGATGCTGCGGCTAAAAAATGTAAATTTTGTGGTGAATGGGTAGACGGGAATAGTTCGTTACCAAAAGAACTCAGACATTTTAATTGGGGAGCTTTTTTACTTAATTGGATTTGGGGTGTTATGCATAAAAAGTATATAACACTTCTTGTTCTTCCTGCAAGTATTATTCCATTTATAGGACCTCTGGCACTTTCTATTTGGTTTGGTTTTAAAGGTAATCAATGGGCTTGGGAATCCGGACAGTGGGAAGATTTTGAGCAATTCAATGAATCTCAGAAAAAGTGGGTTCGTTTGTGGTTAGTATTGTTTATTTTTGGTACAATACTTACGTTAAAGATATTTTTTATTCTTGCATATATAGGAGCAGCAGAAATATAATTATTTATAAATTTTAATCGGCCGATATAGCTCAGATGGTAGAGCAACTGATTCGTAATCAGTAGGTCAGGGGTTCAAGTCCCCTTATCGGCTGGTTGTTTATTCGGAATAAGGATTTTTAATATGGAAACTACTATCTATGCTCTTACTGATTCACATCAGGAAAGTAATAATTTGAGCCGATTGCTTTCCGGTATTTATAATTTTGAGAAAGATAAAAATAAACCTTTTTTAGTTTTGGACTGTGGAGATTTATTTAAAGGTATTTATGATAAAAATTTATCTGTGAATGCTTATTTAACTTTTAAACATTTATTACCACAGGCAGAAATAATTTTAACTTTGGGGAATAATGATTTTGGTTTTTCGGAAGAGGATTTTGAATTTTTAAAAGACACAATAATAAAGTTTAAACGAGCAGGAATACATGTTGTTTGTGCAAATCTTACGAATTCTTGTAATGGCGAGTTTTGTTCGTTTGTTGACAGGTACAAAATTATTAATATAAATAATAGTAAAATTCTCATAACAGGCTTTTGTTTAAATAATTCGTGTGTTAAAAGGTTCGGTTGTGAGTTGTTGCAGCCGGAAATTGTTTTTGAAAAGTTAATAAATTCAATACCGGAGCAATATAATCATACAATAGTTTTGAATCATCACTGGTATACATATAGCAAGAATCTTAAAATTTTTGCTTGCAATAAAGGTATTCCTATTGATTTAATAATAGGCGGGCATGAGCATTCCCCTATAAAGCCTGATTTTGAAAATAATATTTTCTATCCGCTTGCTTTTGCCAGGACATTATATAGAATAATTTTAGAGAATTCTGTCAATTGTGTTGAAGAGATTCCTGTTGAACACCTAAGTTTTATTCAGGAATTTGAAGTTCCTATTAGGGAATATGAAGAAAAAACACAATTAAAAAAGCCTTTGGCTAAGCGTGTTCTTAATTTAACAAAATGTTATTCTGAACCATGTCCTTTGGGAACATTTATTTCTGATTCTATGAAAAATTTTGGTAAAACTGATATTGCATTTCATTCAACCGGATTTACAATGTATCCTTTGCGTCTTGAAGATAGTAATGTAATTACAATGTATGATTTACAGCGGGTTATGTGTGCTGCTTCAACAATTGAAACAATTGAAATAAATACCGCACAGTTAAAAAAAGTTTTTGAAAATGCAACTGTGAATAGAATGTATAAAACTCAAGGAAATTCCAGATTTGTGCAATGCTCACAAAATATTGCAATTGTTGGAAAAGGAGATTCTGACAGTAAAAGTTATAAAATTATTCAAATATCAATTAATGGTGAGGATTTGTTGGATGAAAATCAGAATCCAAAGGATGAGAGCCGAGTTTTTACTTGTACAATAGATTCTTATATTGGTTCCGGCGAGCAGGGATTTGAAGTTCTGAAGAAAATACCAAAAACGAAAGTTTTGCAAAATGGGCAAGAAGTTAAAATGAATGAGATGTTTTATTCTGAAATAATAAATGCCGAAAATAAGTTTGCAACAAACTCTAAATATCCTAGTTTTGTATTAAAGGATTTATGATGTTAATGCTTTAACTATTTTATAAATATCTTTAATTTTGTCCGGATTTGAATTTATCATTTCAAATGTTAATTTTTTTAAATCTTGTACAGGTTGTAGATGTTCGCAATTAAACAGTTCAACTGTTGGTATTTGGAATGTTTCTATTATTTTTTCTAAAGTAGTCATTGATGGAAAGCTGTTTCCTGTTTCAATTTTTCCAAGAGATCTTACTCCGATATTTAATTTTTCTGCCAGTTGTTCTTGTGTTAAACCTTGTGCTACACGATATACCTTTAAGTTGCACATGAAATCTTCTACCATGACTTATTCTCCTTTTTCGTAGCGGTATAATAAATAGTTGCTAAGAAAAATGACTAAAGCATAGATAAGTGAAACAGAAATGAGCATAAAAATTGCACACCATTCCACATTACGAGAAAACATTCCTATTGCCATAAGCCAAATGACTATAAAGAGAAGTTTAAATCCTACTTTATAGGCGTTTATTTCTGCTTTTCTTTTATTTTCTAAAAAAAGTTCATCTTCTAAAGTGTGAGAAAGTTTTCCTTCAAAGAAAAAGCCGAAAAAGCCAAAAAATATAAAGAATACAAAAGGATATATTTTCCCATATTCAAAATAAGTCCAAAAACCGCTAAAACCTAGAAATCCAAATATTCCACACAGTCCCCAATATGAAGATACTGTTCTTGAATAGTTTTTGTCTTTAAAATTTTTAGAAAAGGCGTTTTTAAAGAAGATAACTGTTACATATAAGACATAAATAGCTATCAAAGCACCGACTATCAACATTGGTATATCCTTTATGGAAAATACATAATTAGACATATCCATGTTTTTAACCCAGCGTGCGTCGTTAAATAATAAAGAGTAAATTATCCCTGCAATCAGTAATATTACACACCCTACTCCCATAAAGATAACTTGTTTCATTTGTTTTTTTGTCATAATCATCCCTCTTTTCAATGTGATGTTTTTGTATCTTTATAAGACAAATATATCACTTAATATAAATGGTGTCAACAAGAAAATGATACAAATACATCTCATATCGTTTTTATATAATTTACTACAAATCAGATTTTGTCCCTTTCTTCCTCTTGTCTGCCACAAACAGTAAAGGAAAAGCCCTGTCAAGAGCCTTGCCACCATTGGTGGTGCTTTGCACTCTTTACTGG
>OLZA01000833.1_pt1 | contig 13627 bp, 16 predicted proteins | sample 1673431 | NCBI WGS metagenome assembly OLZA01 (sample SAMEA103958111, study PRJEB25191) | human gut metagenome | biome: human-associated habitat [ENVO:00009003]; feature: intestine environment [ENVO:2100002]; material: feces | place: Germany | collected 2013/2015 | reverse complement strand
CAGCTTAACCGTGCTTTTGATCATCCCGAATGCTACTACGGCCTGCTTTCCTTGTAGTTCCATAACGGTTCCGGCGGAAACCTGCCCTTTAAGGCGTACATTGTCGCCGACCTCTATCACCTCTTTATTAAATATCGGCTGGGCCGTCACTTTTTGTTTCTGTTTCTTCCGTTCGTTCCGTTCCTTGAGCTTCGCCATCTTGCGTGCGATCTTATCGTCTTCTTCTTCGGTCGCCATGACGGAGTTCTTGAACTCTTCCAAGGCTTTGCGGGCCAGTTTGGTCTGTTCTTTTTCCGCTTGGGCCTCCTTGATCTCACGGACGGTATTCTCGATCTTGGCGTTAGCCTCCGCTAGAATACGTTGGGCCTCGGCCTTTGCCTCCCGGATGATCTCTTTCCGTTGCTTGTTTACGGCTTCCAAGTCTTGTTCATAACGGGAAGTGACATCTTCCAGTTTTTTCTCCTGCTGACGGATATTCTGCCGTTTGCTTTCCCAGTACCGTTTATCGCGTACGATATCTTGCAGGTATTTGTCCATATTGATATAATCCGCTCCGACGTTCGCGGAAGCGTCGGCTATCACGTCCTCGGGCAGACCGATCTTGCGTGCGATCTCTACGGCAAAAGAGCTACCCGGATTTCCGATAGAAAGCTTGAACAAGGGCTGCATCAAATGGCGGTCGTACAACATGGCACCGTTTACGATACCTTCCGTATCCTCGGCGAAATGCTTCAAATTCTGGTAGTGGGTCGTGATTACCCCAAAGCTATGATTCCGGTTGAAGCGATCCAATAAAGCCTCGGCGATAGCGCCGCCAATCTGGGGTTCCGTACCGCTACCGAACTCATCGATTAGGATAATGGTCCGCTCGTTACAATTCTTCACGAAATACTTCATGTTGGTAAGGTGGGAACTGTAGGTACTCAAATCGTTCTCGATGCTTTGCTCATCGCCTATATCGATGAATATATGCTCGAAGATCCCGGTTCTTGATCGCTCATGCAAAGGAATCAATAAACCACATTGCAACATGTATTGAAGTAATCCGACCGTTTTCAGGCAAACGGATTTACCACCGGCGTTCGGACCGGATATGATCAAGATCCGTTTTCCCTCGGTCAGCTCGATATCGAGGGGAACTACCTGCTTGCCCTGTTTCTGTAAAGACAGGAATAAGAGCGGATGCACGGCACGTACCCAATCCATTTGTCGCTTATCCTCCACGATCGGCTTGATCGCCTTGACTTGCTCCGCGAATAACGCTTTCGCACGAATGAAGTCAATGTCGGCAAGAAACTCGTAAGATTGTAGGATATCCGGAGCTAAAGGACGGATCACGTTCGTGAATTCCGTCAGTATCTTAATGATTTCCCGGCGTTCTTCCCCTTCCAGTTCCCGGATGCGGTTATTCGCTTCCACGACCACCTCCGGCTCTATAAAGACCGTCTTGCCACTGGCGGACTCATCATGTACGATACCTTTTATCTTTCGTTTGAAGGCCGGGGCTACCGGGATCATCAAACGACCGTCGCGCATGGTCGGTGTCACGTCCTTATCGACAACCCCGTCCGATTGTGCCGCACGGAGGATGGATTGCAGGCTGCGGGAAATACCGCTCATCGTGATCGTCATTTCCCTGCGGATTTGCGATAGGGTGGAGGAAGCACTGTCCTTGACCTTGCCGAATTTATCGAGGATACTATCGATCTTTCCAATCAATTGGGGGAAGACAAAGATATCTCCCGCCAATTCAGTCAAGGCCGGATACTTGATTTCCTCATCGTCCATAGGCTTGAAGAAGCGTACGATGTCATTGATCGTTTGCAAGGAACGTTTGAGGTCGAACAACTCCCGTTCATCCAGCCAAGTACCTTCCGGCCGAATCCGTTTCAAGGAATAGCGCACGTCGAAGAAATAACTGGCGGGGAATTCCGTGTCTCCGTGTAGGATACGGATAAACTCATCGGTTTGTTCCAATCGCTTGGATACGACCTCGAAATCGGCGGAGAATCCCATCTCCGCTACCCGCTCTTCCCCGAGCGGGCTTAAACATTTTTCTGTGATTAAGTGACGGATCTTATCAAAGCCCGTCTTTTGTTCAAAATTTTGTGGATATATCACGTGTTTGTAAAATCTTTATTTGATCTCTACCGTCACTTCAGAGCGAATGGTAGGACGGATAATTACTTCTAATTTTGTCTTGCCACGCTTTATATTAAATGTACAGGCGTTGTTGCCGGACGGATTAATATAAGGGGCGAAATAGTATAAATAAGAGAACGCCGGCAAGTAATCGGAGCTTTGCGACGCATCCGCTATTTGGGGATATTTGAATACGTCCCAGAACATGCAATACTTGAAACCGTTCGCGTCCGTAAACATCGTCTTCGGATCACGATATTGCATCGTGTTCGTGATAAAGCGTTTGTAGGCGGATGAGAACTCCTCTGCCGAATGATCCATCTTATGGCGGCCGATCTTTTCTATAATGTCACGGGGACGGATGCCTGCCGCATAAGCGGGAGAGTTACGATCTACGTCAACCACTTGATCCAATTTATCGATATCGTAGCTGATCCCCGTATAATTATAGGTCTTCTTGCTCACCTTGAACGGTACGTTACGTCCGTATTTCGTGTATGGGTATTGCATACACATCAACGGGACATGCACCCGGGCGTATTCGTCTAAACGATAAGAGTCTTCCAGCAACTCGTTCGCCTCACATTCCCAGAGTACACGTCCGGGGATATCTTTTTGATCGATGATACGGATACCGAATTGCAACAGATATTCGGCTTCCGCTTCGGCGGCGGCGTAATTCAAGAACGGGAATTTCTCCATCTTACTGTGCGAGAAGTTGTACCGGTAAGTCGGTTCTTTTTCTACCAATACTTTATTCGCTCCCAGATAGTTCGGGTTCTTATCGAAGAAATAGAAAGTCTGTATCAATAAATCCGGCTTTGCGATATCAACCGTAAGTCCTTTTTTGGTCAACTCGTTCTCGATGCATTCGTTGATGACCGTTTCCAGTTTACGGTTATTCTCGTCGATGGTCGAGAAGGCGAATGTCTTGAAGTTACCGAAATCTACGCCGTCGGATGTGACGGTAGTCTTGAACGGGCATACGAATTCTTGCTCATTGGTTGTCTCCAAGCTATACATCGCATAGGCGGACGCCAGCTGGTCTTCCGTGATGGCGTTACTTTTCTTGCAGTCCTTCTTTACCAATACTTGTTTAGAAGGAGAGGAAAGGTTGCTGATAGTCAATAGGACATCGTTTCTTCCGGCGGGATTCAGCAGTTGAGGGATCTCGTCGACAGATACCTCCGTCACGGGTACCCCGTTGATCTCCTCGATCACGTCATATTTCTTAATACCTGCTTGCTCGGCGGATGAATAAGGGATGATACTTTTAATGACCGGCTTGTTGTTTCCCCAGTTCTTGCTCTGGCTGATATCGTATGTGAAGCCTAGTCGGCAGATGGATGTATTCCTGTTTTGGGCGGAAACCGTACAGACCGCCAATACTAATAGCAACGTTGATAAAATCACACTTCTCATCATATTCTGGAATTTTATTTACTCTAAAAATACCTGTTTCGTTTAAAACATAGGCAAAGGTAAAGATATTTTTGATGTGGTGGAATAGTTGGCAATATATTTGCTGCTATAATAGTGTATGAACTTGATATGGATGCTGTGTATATACTTTTTAAGGGTATTTATGTGGTACCGTATTTCGCTTACAATTAGTTAGTAATGAAAAAAATCAGATAGATTATGAGCAAGATGAATCCAAACGAGAAAAAAGAAAACGCTTCAAAAAACGAAAACGTGAATAATGAGGAAGCGACAAATTTGCAGGAAGAACAGTCAAATGCGGCAGATGAAACTGCCGGCTCTGACAATGTGTCGGGCGAGGTGGAAGCCTTGCAAAAGAAATATAACGAATTGAACGATTCCCACCTGCGCTTGATGGCTGAGTTCGATAACTACCGTAAACGTACATTGCGCGAAAAGTCCGAGCTGATCAAGAACGGTGGCGAAAGTGCTTTGACTCACCTGCTTCCTGTTGTCGACGATTTCGAACGTGCTTTGCAGAATATCCGTTCGGCGGAGGATGTAGAGGCCGTTAAAGAAGGCGTGGACTTGATTTTCGGTAAGTTCATGGGCTATCTGTCTCAGCAGGGCGTGAAGCCGATCGAGGCCATAGGCAAGCCGTTCGATACGGAGGAGTTTGAGGCTATCGCTACGATTCCCGCTCCGGAACCGGACATGAAGGGCAAGGTATTGGATTGCGTACAAACTGGATATACCTTATTTGACAAGGTAATACGTCACGCTAAAGTAGTAGTGGGAGAATAATCGGAAAATCGGCAAATAACAAATACAAGGATGGCTAAAAGGGATTACTATGAAGTGCTGGGCGTTGAGAAGAATGCTTCGGCGGATGAGATAAAGAAAGCCCAGCCAAAACCTATTTTACGTTTACGTCCCAAACAACCTATGCCATAAGAGATCGTCAATATAAAGAAGAGTCCCAATATCATATATACAATTCCATCCACATCGGACATCAATAAAATAAATCCCATATTACTCATATACAATATTATTTATATTTCTTTGTTATTTCATATTGGCTACTTTTATGTAGTACATTTGTACCTAATGCTATTTTATCTTAATGGTTTGGATAATCTTATCTATCAGAACCACACTAGCATCTATATATCTGGATTGTCCTCCAAACTTGATATTATAAATTAGATTACCTTTTTTTAAAAGATAGGAGATATGTGTCTGGTTTATTCCTCCCATTGAAAAAAGATAGATAGTTCTATATCCTTCCAAGCTTTTTAATGTAACAAGTTCATTTTCATAAACTTCCATCCCTGTTTGTATCGCATTTTTATTCGCTATTTTATTAATCTCCGTTACAGATTGATTTGTTTCAAAATATAACACAGTAAAACCTATATGCCCCATACTATCACCAATATACACATCTGATATTGGGTCTGGATTATGTACGACTTTCCACATCTTTGGATAACCAATCGAATAACCATCCCCAGAATAGATGACAAAAGAGTTATATTTATCATCTATTTGATCTAGAGTTTTATTGATGGACTTAGATACAGCATAACTAGTATTCATCATACTCCCTATAAATAACAATATGATTATAAAATAAGCCCTATAAACCTCCCGCAAAAACATAAAACAAATAACACCGTTTTTCATAACACTATTTTAACATATACAATAACATTTACCTAATGTTTGATATATCTTCTTTTTTCATCTTATTAAATAATACGCCAAGAGTATATGGATTATTACTACCCCCAAAAAAGCCCAAGCATAGATATCATTATCATCATTACTTGGAACTTCAACGTTCTTTTTCACGTTGTCATGTTCCTTTTCACGATATGATTTTATTACCTCATTCCGCAAAATCTTATGCTGCAATTCCTCCAGCTCAACGATATCATCCTTACTCTTCTCCACCAAAGAATAAAACTCATTCGCTACTTGTACCGCCTCAAAATCATATGGTTCCATGAATCGTTTAGGATCACAATAATTTATTAGTTTTCGATACAAACTATTAGAGATAGAAATACCAAGTTCCCGTACAGCTTGATCCTTTATATTGCGAATTTCTTGATTACTGTAGCACCCATAACTAGGTTTGCTCTCTAACAATGCCTTGTAAATAAGATTAGCCGCATCAACTTTCTTCTTATCATAAGGTTCCATGAAATTCTTAGGATTACATTTATCCAAAAGCTCCTCATATAAAGAATCATAAATCTTCGAATGCTGTATTTTCGACGAATCTGCACCACTCCCGGCCTCCGAAGATTTCTTTCCTTCTCGCATCACCTTGGATATCTCTTCCCAGTCTATATTCTCTTCCCCGTGTTCCATTATCTCGTCTGCCTAAGAATTTCCATTCAACCACTTATCCTTATCCTCTTTATCTTGTCTTTTCTTATTGGAAGACCATACCAGATATCCACCGATAACAATCCAGATAATTCCCCCAGACGGATTATAACCACTAGCCAAAGCACCAAGGGAATAGAATCCCCCTATAGCCAACAATATAAACCCCGCTATTTTCATATGAGTTATTTTTTATCCACGTCTATAAATTCTATTTTCTCTTTAGAACAAAGAACAACTATAAGGCCAATCAAGGGATTCAAGAATAACGAAATAGCGAAAGCCCAGCCAAAGCCTATTTTGCGTTTACGCCCCAAACAACCTATACCATAGGCTAACACTACCACTACACAGATGAAAAAGAGCATGAAAAAGATATCATCTCCATTTGCTCGTAATACGATTAATCCTAGATTTTCCATATCCTATTATCATTTAAAGTTAATATGCAATGTCTTAATAGCCTGATCCTTCAGATCCATCAACTTACTATAATTATATCTATTTGCCTGTATCTCTTGAAAGATAGCGTTGGCCTCTCTCTCCAAAGGGGTATTCGCAAACCTATCCGGATGACACAAGACTTTCAGTTTGTCATATAGAGGCTTCGAGTTGAACGCACTATTTATCGTATTTTCAAAATCTATATGACCGGATTTCAATTTATCTTTGACCTCCTTCCTCTTTTTCCGATCTCGCCTCATCAACTGGTTTATTAAATACAGGATTACCAGAAGCTCTATAACAGCGACCCATAACCATACGCTTGTCGCTTGAGACATCTGCCCATTTATAGCGATACTATCAGTCATTAAACTATCCATGGTTATTATATTCAATCGTTATACATTATACTCATTCAAGAAAATATCTCCCATGCGGGCATATTCGATCAATTTCCAACGACATCCGTAAGTTCCGGTATCATCGTGCACCTCCAGCGTATCCCAGCCTAAAGAGACCAGATTTCTTACCAAGGGAGTATATGCCAATATTACTTGACCAATTACGAGCATCTCCTCTTTACTCAAAGCCCGCCCCGACAAGGCTTGAACACGGAATCCGCTGTTTATCCAACTAGAAAACTCATTCCTGTATTCGCTAGCTCCTTTTGAGATACTTGCTTTTAATAAGACCGGCACACTCCCGTAAATAAAAGCTTCCCGTGCATTTCTGTTAAAATCATGGATCAATCGGTTACGATCCGAGCGATCACTGAACCATTCTACAATAGAGTTCCAAACGTTCGATATATTCATAAAAACCTCCTTATTTATTCATGAATTTCAATTGGTTTATAAATCGATACCAAACGGGCATCAGTCTCTCTTTAGCCGCTATTGGCATAGCGTATGCCAAATGATAATAATATTGATTCACCTTTATATCATAGACCATCGTAAATATAGAACCATCTACTTGATGATACCAAAGAGCCTCATGACCCGCTACCATCGTTTTCCCATAGTCTATAACCTTTATATCTAATCCATATTGCCTCCCGCCTACTTCCATCTCATAAAACATACTTTTCAAATCGGTATCCCATATTGAAAAATCGTAGTCATCCGTTTCCAAAGAGATATCTCTTACGACCACATTTATATTTGAGGCTATCGCATGATCCTCTGATTGTAAACTTAAATCAATATTTTTTCCTGTTGGCTTCCGGATCGAGTAGCCGCTCGGGATCTCTACAGAGTAAGCGTATTTATCGCTTTTCCATAATTCTTGGGCCATACTATCACTTAGATTATTAAAGGAGAGAAACACCAATAAGACAATCCAAGTAATACTTTTAGAGTATTTTTCATCAAGTTTAATCATACCTTATTTTTGTATACTTTAATCAATATTCAAATTAGTAATATGATATATTTCTTTTAATATATCTACTAGTTTGTACTTTAATAAAGTTTCTACTAGCTTGTTTTCTATTACGTTCAGATTCTAACTCACGATACTCATCATTTAGTTCGTATGCATTAATAGGCCAACCTTCATAATATTCTTTATAAGACATTTTTCTACGAATACTATCCATCTTCTTTTCTATATCATACAAGTTTGCTTCTAACTCATCATATATACTCCTATCCGCTGTAATATTCATTTGTATCCAATTCCCATATTCATCATAATTATAAGTAATATAGTAAACAATTTTTTCACTAAACCCTGAATACACCATCCTTGTCATCAAGCCCAATTTATTGTCATACTCAAAACGCCATTCTTCAGGCAAAGATCGTTTGCATTTTATCACACGAAATAGATCATCATATTCTATATTAATCAATTCTGATTCACCTACGGGCATAGAACTATACACAAAATTATCCTTTAATAATACACTTTTATCTTTTACTCCATTATTGTATACATCTATTTTTGAAGCTCTATTATTTGAATTTAAGTATATACAATACAATATATTTTTATTATCCTTTACATTCATCTCCAAATGATCATCATTGAATCTATACTCATGTATAGACTCAAACCAAAATGGATCTTTTTTTTCCGGAAGATACCCATGTATTGTAACCTTGAATAGCGAATCTAAATTTTTATAATCATATTCATATTCTTGCGTCAAAGAAAATGCACCATCATAAGGATCACCTTTAGGACTATCTCCCGGTGTATACAAGCCATTTACTAACGTTTGTTTTTTTGTTATTTTGCTCACTAAGTTATTTTGCTTATATTTTATATTAACAAAGGAAATTAATTGATTATCATAAAACCACGAAGTATTATCTAAAAAACCATGTTCATCGAAAGTGAAAGATATACCATTAACAACATTGGTAGTCCAAAAATTATGCCGAATAAATTGTATAGGTGGAAAATATATATCAACATTCTCTTTGAGATCCGGAATAACATTCCAAAAAAACATATTGTATATTGGATTCAACCTATTATCGAAAGGAAACTGAATCAAAGACACGGGTTCTGATAATTTGTATCCCTGTTCTTCAATTTCTTCCCTGAAAAAAGTAATTTGAACATCTCTAACTTTTTCTTTTAATCCCATATATTGCTTATGAGGAGTATTATCAAACACAACAAACTTATTCTTATCCATACAAGATGTTTGTATAAAGAGAGTTATGACAAATACATAATTCAATATTTTCATGATAAAAATATTTACTCCTCCCTGTCCCCTTCGTTCGGTGGTTTCTAAATAAAAGAAGCGTGGGGACTATTGGATACTACTGCATTGAGGCCTTGGACTGCCCTTCGCACAATAATAAACAATAGCCCCACGCCTTATAAGTACATATAATTTGCCTATCTATAGATAGGTAAGTATACGACAACAAAGACGTAGGAGCATTTTGTCCATTATCCTGTGCGAATGAAAGTGTCCAAGTTTCAATGCAAGATAATATCTTAACGCTTCTACGTTATTTTCAATACACCGCAAATGTATTACATATAAAACAAAGGGCAAAGAAAATCGTAGAGAATCTTATTTAAAGCTACTCACAAAACATTTCAAGAAAACACATGAGAAATATAGGGGCGGGATTATATAGCCTAAAACGGGCTTAAAAACGCCTTATACGCCAACATGCACTATCGTATAGCAGTTTGCCGAAAAGTACGAGATTGGTAACTTGGTTGATAGTGATCGTCTTAAAAATGAGAGAGGCGAAAGATACCACCTTCTCGGAAATATCCCCCACCTCTCTAAATTTATTTGATATACCCCCCAATAAAGGGTTATTTTCTAAAACAATACATTGAGTTATTTACAGAGCAACCGTTCTATCTTATCCTTAAGCGGAAATAGATCTGTTTGAATGGTTCCCCACACAATCTCATCCCGAATCTGATAATACCCATGCACCAACACATGACGCATGCCTATGACCTCATTCCATGCGATCTCTTGATGTTCCTCCCGAAATTCCTTTGTAATCAAATAAGCAGCCTCCCCTACAATCTCCAAATTCTTGATGACCGCAAAACGCAATATCTTGTTCCTTGAATACTCCTCAAAAGTCACATCTGTCGTGAACTCAATGACATTATTTATCGCCTCCAGCATATGCCGTAGACGTGTATTATCTTTAGGCTTCTCTCTCATATACCAATATTTTATCCCGATCTACAGAAGAAACGGCGAAATCCTTCAATTGTCCTTCCTCCACCAAATCAACCTTACGATGCAACAATTGGCTTAGAGCTTCCACCATACCCGCATACTTGAATAATGTAATACGAGCGTGGGAGTCAAAACGAACCAGAATATCAATATCGCTATCCTTCGTCTCCTCTCCACGTGAACAGGAACCAAACACCCACGCTTTCTCTATTGGCTGCAAAGAGAAAAAGCCTCTTAGCTTATTAATTATCTGTTGTTTCATCTTTTAGTGATTACCTCACGCAAATATAACGAACATTTTCTAAATTCCGTTTTATCGTGATTCTTTTTTGGAAAATCATTTACAGAACAATATCCTCTAAAAACAAAAGAAGCGAGAGATACCACCTCCCGGAAATATCCCCCACCTCTCTAAATTTATTTGACAGATCCCCGACAAGGGTATTATTTCCTACATTTTATTAGGAAAAAATTAAGACTAGATACGTTGTAAGCCTCAAATATGGGCAAAACAATGATATTTAATCAAATCTCTTTAACTTCAAAAATGACCTGAATTTCACATCAAATTCTTCTATCTCTGGGCCAACGTCTTTTCCTTGAGAAGAGAAACAACACTTCTTGATCTTTTCTATAATAGACTTACAAGCTCTTTGCGCTAATTCTCCATCACGTACACGAGCCTTAAATCCAGACCTCAACGGATCAAATCCATTACGATTAACATAATCACATAAGGCACAATCTTTCAAAATCTTTATCCCATTTATCTTATCAAGCGGTAAAGACTCTTTACTCACCTTGACTTTGGAATAACAAGATAAGAACCGATCCAGCAAATCATTCCAAAAGCTAGGATCATATAACATTGACGCAGTAACCGATCTCCCAAAGCACCTCCTAACTTTCTTTATCCGAAACTCGCATCGAGCTATATTCTTATTATTACTCCCCTGTTCCTTTCCTTTATCGTAAAACAAAAGTTCTTTCTCTGCTGTTTGAAACGTAATTCCTGTAGAATATGAATGACACCTAAAATAAGGTAAATCTAACATCCGATTGAAATATTCTATTGGAGACCGCTGTAACTCCAAATCCATTGCTAAATCCAGTCTAGTCACAGTGACCTTATCCATAGGGATGTTTAAATCCTCTCCTATCCTCTCAATGGCTTTCCGTACGTCCTCTAAAGGGAAATCGTGCATGTTGATACCGTAGTAATATTTACATAAGCTACAAGCATTGATTTTTAGAATATGAGTATTTACATACACATTATACCCCTTATATTTCCCACGTACATAAGGGAGGCCATCATTACCAATACAATCACTTCTATTCATCAAGTATGGCGACACTTCCGCTAACAAATCTATTTCTGGAACATCTTTCTGATTAAGAACAAAGTCAACCGTATCATATAACATATGACCATGTACCATATCATGCAACATACTACTATATTCAGTACATGAATCATGTCCTTTCTCACACCTTGATAGATTGACATAGATTTTAGAAGCTATCTCATCTTTCATATTCTCCTCCTTCCTTTTTTATTCATTACAACATGATTTATAGCGGCTTGCTCTATCTCTTCTACTGAATCAACACGATTTCGTTTAAGCCAACCCTCAACCTCCGAGCGATCAAAATAAATCTGCTTCCCTGAAGGTTTATAATGAGGTATTTGACAAGAGCTAGTTAATCTATATAGATGAGATTTACTTAATCCGGTAAGTAACATTACCTCATCCATGTTCAACACTTGTTTTGCTGCTAATAACAAATTTTTATCAATCCTTTGAAGGATCATCCATATTTTCCTGTCCATAATTAATAAAATAAATTAACCGTATATCCAGTCATATGTTGGTTATATGCTTTCTATACATCCCAATGACGTACCAACCTCGTCACTTTTAAAGGACAAGACAAAGATCCTACTAAAAAGAAACAACAAAGGACAACCTTGGCCACAGTTGGGGTTACTTTACTTTTTTAATAATTTATCTATTTCACCGAATCTTTTCGTAAATCTCTTTTCCCCTGTTTCTAATTTACTTATATAGGATTTCATGCTATCTGTAAACTTGCCATCTATACTCTGTCCTCTATATGTAAAGACAGACTGGGTTATTTTCCATCTTTGTATAGGAGAACCTTGTATCGCACGACAATATTGCGTAACGAAGTATCCTAATAGGTTTTTCGTTTCTATCCAGTTTATTGAACATAAATTTCCAGGCTTATCGTCAAGCAAGCCAAACCAAAACAAAAAATGCTCTTCTAATGTACCCTTATCTATAAATTGACCTTCACACAAAGAACGCCGTAGATCTTTCATCCGATCCATATCAAAAATAGGTTTAAACGTATCTATTCTCTTTTGGATAGAAGCTTCAAATTGTTCTGTAGTCTCACGGCACACTAGCCATCTCATCCGTAACATTTCATTATACAATCCGGGATATAAGTCATCTGGCTCTTTAAACCACCCATCAATATCTTTATACTGTTTATAGATATCTTGAAGGATTAATATAGATCGTTTACTCAATATCATATTAAAACCTAAGCCTAACAATTGCACTATCTCATGCATAGCCAAAGATAACAAAGACATATAATCAGTGTAAACCTCTCTTAAAACAAGACTATCAGACTTACGCTTAAGCTCATGCCCTGCAAAAACATATCTCTCTTGTAAATCTATAAGTAACTGATATACATATGATTCCCTATCACATTCTGAATTTAGCCTGTATAACTCTGCCTGTAATCGGTCTTTTTGTATTTGTAAATCTAATTCTGGATTATTTTTCTTTATATCAACTTCATCAATAGGCACTTTAGGGATTATTTTATAAGCATAACGAAGCGCATCCATTATATAAGACTTCATGCTAAAATAATCCCACTCTCCTACTTCACATTTTTTTAAAATATCTTGAAGTTCTGCTTTAGGAACTTCATCTATTACTGTATCTAATAAAGGCCCTATTTTTGTCTGTTCTTGGTATCGCTTCTCAGCCAACTCATCAAAATAGTCTTTATAGCGCCAAGGACTTATCAACCTTATTAATAAATCATGATCTCCAGTATCTATATTTTTCATGAAATGATATGCTCGCATATCTTGTGTGTTCTCTATCATAATATAGTTCATTAAAGTTATCTATCGCAAATATAACAAACTTTCTTACTTACATTTTACTTCTCCCGATATTCCATAAAAAACATCAACCTCAATTTGAACGTTCTTTGCTACTATCCAATAAAATAAGTATTTTTGCGTTATAAAAGAAGGTAGCCAGATGTTAAAACAGAGGCTTTTGTTACCAGTTTGTTACTTACTCACTTTTAACCCTTCTTTTATATTATTAAAAATCAAATGATTAAATATAATAACACATAATATTATGGCATTACAATGTGGCATTGTGGGACTTCCGAACGTAGGAAAGTCTACCCTTTTCAATTGCCTATCCAACGCGAAGGCACAATCAGCGAACTTTCCGTTCTGTACGATCGAACCGA
>OLZA01000831.1_pt1 | contig 13654 bp, 14 predicted proteins | sample 1673431 | NCBI WGS metagenome assembly OLZA01 (sample SAMEA103958111, study PRJEB25191) | human gut metagenome | biome: human-associated habitat [ENVO:00009003]; feature: intestine environment [ENVO:2100002]; material: feces | place: Germany | collected 2013/2015 | reverse complement strand
CTAACTATACATTATATGTATTATTATATTTACATATAGATCAGATATATATGCTATTTTTCTAAAGTTTTTCTAAATACTCTATACCTCCTTCTTGAACACGGTTTACAGTTCTACCCATCACATATGTATCGGTGTGACACATATGTATCAATTTAGTTTTATAAAAATAAATTGCACAAATGGAAATATTGATTTATCTTTGTATCCAGTTTGCTTTATGGACATTTATCTTAGTAAACGGTCATAATGGCAGTATTCTAGTAAGAATTTAAGATATATATGAATATGAGAGATCGTATTTTAAAAATAATGGAACGTGAAGGACTTACCCCTTCTAAATTTGCCGAATCGATCGGTATACAGCGTTCGGCAATGTCACATATTATATCTGGGAGAAATAATCCGAGTTTGGATGTTCTGCTAAAAATACTGGAACGGTTCACTTATGTTGATTCTGACTGGCTATTGTTTGGCAAAGGCGAAATGATCCGAGAACATGTGTTAACTGAACCTAATTTGTTTACAAATATGCTTGAAAATCGTCCCAATGTACAAGTTGTTGCCGAAAATCGCAAGGAAATTGGGGTTGAGACACCTGTAAACATCCAGAAACAACCTGTTGTAGAGCAAGTTATATGCCAAGAAAAGCCTTCTAAAAATGTTAGTAAAATAATGATATTTTACTCCGACAATACGTTTGATACTTTCGTCCCTGAAAAAAACAAGAAAGACTAAGGTAAACTGTTCGGTATATACGTTATATTCATGTATCTTTGCGGATAAATTGAGTAATCGTGTATATGAAGAAGTACATCTTAGACATGAAGGTGACTGAAAACTGTCACCTTCATAAAAATTATTGCCTGCTAAAGTTAACCTCGGATGGGAATCTTCCAGAGATGCTTCCCGGACAATTTGTAGAGGTTCATGTAGAAAACTCTCCTACAACATTCTTACGTCGTCCGATTTCTGTCAACTATGTAGATAAGTCTAAAAATGAGTTGTGGTTATTGATTCAACTTGTTGGTGATGGCACGAGAAAAATGGCAGAATTCCGTCCCGGTGATATTGTAAACATAATGCTACCACTGGGTAATAGTTTTACAATTCCTTCCAAGGAACAGGAGAACAAAAGACTTTTGCTGATTGGTGGTGGTGTTGGAACCGCTCCGATGTTATATCTAGGAGCTTGTTTAAAAGAAGCCGGTTTTGAGCCTACTTTTCTACTTGGAGCTCGTTCTAAGGATGATGTATTGCAATTAGATGAATTCCAGAGATTTGGTAAGGTTTATATCACAACCGAAGATGGTTCGCTAGGCGAGAAAGGGTATGTGACTAACCATACGATCCTTAAAGAGGTCCGATTTGACCAGATTTATACTTGTGGTCCTAAACCAATGATGGTGGCGGTAGCGAAATACGCAGGTGCGGAAGCTATTTCTTGCGAGGTTTCTCTTGAGAACACGATGGCTTGTGGCATAGGTGCTTGTTTGTGCTGCGTAGAGAAAAACAAGGAAGGTCATAATGTGTGTGTATGTACAGAAGGTCCCGTATTTAATATTGAGAAATTGTCATGGCTGAATTAAATGTAAACATTGGGAATTTACCGTTGAAAAATCCGGTAATGACAGCATCCGGCACGTTCGGATATGGTATAGAATATGCTGATTTCATGGATATTTCACGTTTGGGGGGTATTTTCGTGAAAGGTACCACTATCCAACCTCGTGAAGGTAATGATTATCCAAGAATGGCGGAGAGTCCTTCCGGAATGTTGAATGCCGTGGGGCTTCAGAATAAAGGCGCCGATTATTTTGCTGAGCATATTTATCCGGAGATCAAGGACATCAATACGAATATGATCGTAAACGTGAGTGGGTCTTCGGTTGAAACGTATGTCGAGTGTGCGGAAAAGATCGCAGAGTTAGATAGGATTCCCGCTATCGAACTGAACATTTCTTGTCCGAACGTAAAGCAAGGTGGTATGGCTTTCGGCGTTACTACGTGTGGTGCAGGAGAGGTTGTTAAGGCTGTTCGTAGGGTTTATCCAAAGACACTTATTGTAAAACTTTCTCCTAATGTAACTGATATTACGGAGATCGCTAAAGCTGTTGAAGCGGAGGGTGCGGATTCTGTTTCGTTAATTAATACGATGCTTGGAATGGCCATCGACGCAGAGAAACGTAAACCTATATTATCTACAATAACTGGAGGTCTTTCCGGGCCTTGCGTAAAACCTGTAGCTCTACGTATGGTATGGCAAACGTATCATGCGGTAAAGATTCCAATTATAGGTTTGGGAGGTATTTCAAATTGGAAAGATGCCGTGGAGTTCATGTTAGCTGGGGCTAGTGCTATCCAGATCGGAACTTATAACTTTGTAGATCCAACTGTTTCTATCAAGGTTATTGATGGATTGAATGACTATTGTGACCGACATGGTTTTAAATCAGTAAAAGAGTTGATCGGAGCATTGGATATTCAGAGATAATCTAAGTTCATTTATAGACTTTATTTCCATTTTTTCAATAATAAAAAAGGATGTGTTCGCTTACGCAAAAAGAACACATCCTTTCTTTTTATTATGAAAAATTATTCGATCTCTAATACGGCCGGACAATGATCAGAATGTACGGCATCGTTTAATATATAAGCGGCTTTAACTTTCGGCTTCATATTGTCGCTAACCATACAATAATCAATACGCCATCCTTTATTTTTAGATCTGGAATTGAAGCGATAACTCCACCATGTATATTCTTGCTTATCCGGGTTCAAGAAGCGAAATGTATCCGTAAAACCTGCGGATAAGAAGCGAGTCATCCATTCCCGTTCTTCCGGAAGGAAACCACTGTTCTTTGCGTTCCTGATCGGATCATGAATATCTATCGGCTCGTGGCAAATGTTGTAATCGCCACAGAGAATTAAGTTCGGACGGGATTTCTGTAACTCAACGACATATTTCTGGAAATCTTCCAGCCATATCATCTTAAAATCCTGCCGTTCATCCCCACTAGTCCCGGAAGGATGATAGACACTTACGATCGATACATCCCCGAAATCAGCACGGAGGAAACGTCCCTCATTATCATACTTCTCGATTCCCATTCCATACTCGATATGATCCGGTTCCTGTTTCGTAAGAATGGCCACGCCACTATATCCCTTCTTTTGGGCACTAAACAAATAAGACTTATATCCTAAAGTCTCGAATGTTTCTGACGGGAACTGGTCTGGTTGCAACTTTGTCTCTTGGATACATAACACGTCCGGCTGTTCTTGAGCCAACCATTCGGGCAAGCCTTTACCTACGGCAGCCCTTAATCCATTTGTATTGTACGTTATTATTTTCAATTTTTCTAAGTTTAGAGGTGAATGACTTTTATTCTGTCTCAAAGATACAACTTTTGACGATTTTACATTGTTTTCATTCCATAATCGGTACATAGAAATTTTCTATATTTGTATAACTTAGAATGAATGACAGACTATGCTGGAACATTTGAACGATATTTTAGAGAATACTCAGATAACGGCCTCGACCGCCGCCGTACGATTAGCTATCAGCTTCGTGCTTGGCGCTATTATCGGTGTAGAAAGACAATTTCGCCGTAGGGACGCTGGTATGCGGACCTTTACCTTGATCTGTATGGGATCTGCCGCCGCCATGTTGATATCTATCTGGATACCACAAACCTATCCGAATTTCTTGAATGGAGATCCGGGGCGTATCGCCGCCCAAGTCCTTACAGGTATTGGTTTCTTGGGAGCAGGAGCTATTATTCAAAGTCATGGAAGCGTGCATGGACTCACTACGGCGGCTTGTATTTGGGTAATGGCTGTAGTCGGTTTGGCCGCTGGTGCCGGCATGTTCTTGGCCGCTTCTATCACTACGGCATTTACCTTGTTCGTATTGGTTTCTTTAGAAAGGCTGGAGCGACGTATGTATTTGGATGGTGTTAATAAAATACTTACGATAAATTGCTCAACCTCGACTCCCGATCTTAAAGGTATCCGGAAAATCTTGGAAAATAGGAGCATATTTATCGTAAGTCTTTCTTATGAGCATAATTACGACAAGAATACGTCGACAATTACCTATAAAGTCAATGTGAAATCCAAGTCCTCTTACAGTGAGTTATTCACTGAGATTCGAAAACTTGGTTATATTTCACAAATACGTCTTCTAGCTTGACAATGCCGTTTATTCAAGTTCACCCTTTAGCATATGCCCGGCGATACGAGCCGCTTCCTTAACGTATTTACCGCAAGGACGTTTGGCATAATACTGTTGCGTGCGTGCGGAAGGAGAGGGATTCGTCGATGTCTCTTCCGGAGGAAGAAGGCTACGGCAAATGATCGTCCCATGCTTCTCCTTGAATAAAGCCGCCATTTTTTGTACCATGCCATAGTTGCGGGCACGCGCCTCTTGATCTAGCGGATCAAATACCGGATACTTAAATCCGGCTAACATCGCCATTGCGTTTACGGTACCACAAACCTCACGCATGCGTCCGACACCTCCTCCAAAAGATACAGACATCTTTTTCGCCAGCTCTAAATCCAACTCGAAGACATCCGAATAAGCGAGGAATACAGATTGAGCGCAATTATATCCGGACTCGAAGTTGTGGACCGCTTGGTTCACACGCTCCTCTATATCAAAGGATTTCATAGTCAACACAAGCTCTGTCCGCCTTTACCGGGCCAATAATTCCTTTAGCGACCGCTACATGTTCCGGATGATTAGCGTACGTATTTACATCTTCCAAGGTAGGCAATTCAGTAGTTAAAATAATATCCCAAGTCTCCGCCGGATTACAATTAAAATCTACACGGATCATTTTCAATACGTCTATCTTATTGATTAAGGCTTCCAGTTTATCCTTAATTTCTTGCATTTTGGCTTGCTTCTCAGCCGGAGTTTGAAACTCCTTCAACTTAAACATTACAATATGTCTGATCATAATCGCTATACATTAATTATATATATTACATCTGTTCATCCAAATACGAATCCTTGTATCCAAGGAAATATAAGATACCATCGAGGCCAATCGTAGAGATAGATTGCTTGGCGGTCGCCTTTACCTTCGGTTTGGCATGGAAGGCGATACCTAGACCGGCGATACTAATCATCGGCAAGTCGTTCGCCCCGTCGCCAACCGCTACGGTCTGGCGAATATCCACGTTCTCCACTTGCGCGATCAGGCGTAATAATTCCGCTTTCCGCTTCCCATCTACGATATCGCCCACATGATTACCCGTTAGCTTGCCATTCTCGATCTCAAGCTCGTTGGCGTATACATAGTCGATATTATATTTTTGTTTAAGGAAATTACCGAAATAAGTGAAACCTCCGGAAAGGATAGCGATCTTGAAGCCCACCTTTTTCAAGATACGCATCAAACGGTCTACACCTTCTGTGATCGGTAGATTCTCGGCGATCTCCTGCATCACGGATACGTCCAACCCCTTTAATAAGGCACAACGCTGGCGGAAGCTCTCGCAGAAATCGATCTCTCCACGCATGGCTGCCTCTGTAATCGCTTTTACTTGATCGCCAACTCCGGCACGTATCGCCAACTCGTCGATAACCTCCGTCCATATCGAAACAAATCAGACGGCGCATACGGCGATACATGCTATCCTCTTGGAAAGAGATATCCATCTCAAGCTCCGTGGAAAGTTTCATGAACTCCGCTTTCATGCACTCCTTGTTTTTCGGGGTACCACGTACGGAAAACTCCACGCTCGCCTTGGGGGTACGGGCATTCTCGTCCAACGGGATACGTCCCGTGAGCCGCTTGATATCATCAATATTCATATCTTGCTCCGCTACGATCCGGGAAACACCCGCGATTTGCTTGGCTGTAAGCTTTCGGCTTAATATCGTGATGATATATCGGTTCTTGCCCTGCATACCTACCCATTTACTATATTCTTGCTCTGTAATGGGATTGAAACGGATATTGACGTCTAATTCGTAACTCTTGAACAGTAGTTCTTTCAATATATCGCCGGAATTTCCTTCCGTGCTTTGAAACAAGATACCCAATGATAAATGGTTATGGATATCCGCTTGACCGATATCGAGGATAACAGCGTTGTTCTTGGCTAGAATCTCCGTAAGAGCTGCCGTTACACCCGGACGATCCGCTCCATTGATATTTATCAGTATTATTTCGTCGTTTTGTGCCATATTTGTCATTCTATTAGGCAAAAGTACGTAAGAATTATCGAAAAAGAGTATAATATATTAAACATTTTTGCTTATATTTGTTTTATCGTATTAACGACAAAATGTTTAATGAGAACCTGGCAACCTTAAAAAGTCCTGACCGGCAGGCGAAATGTATGAGAATCCAATTTGAAATCAAGGAAAAGTTGCCCGACATTATTTCTGAAATACTTCATTCAGATAAGTGGCTGACTTTAGTGAGAGATGAGAATCATGGATTACGACGTGTGACGATTAAAGATCCCTACTTTGATTCAGAGGCATCCGTCGATATCTGGGAGCATGAGATTCATGTAACGACAGCTTGGTCTAACTACACCTATCGGATCTATCAAAAAGGTAATTCTGTTTGGTGCGAATACATTGGCGCTTATAGAGGATTGTTGGAACAAAACCTTTTGCCGACAATGACTCCGAAAGAAAACATTCTGGATTCGGAAGTATTGAACAGTTCTTTGTTTGGTGACAGAAAGGAGACCTTGAGAAATTACAGCGCGGAAAACCTTAAGCTGAAGAATTTTAGGAGGGTTAATTTCGCCGCGGAATATCAACTGGCTTCTCCGCAAGACCATCCTAAGATCGTATATGATGAGTTTATTAAAGAAGGGGTTCCAATTCCCCCTCCTGAAGATAGAAAAGAAAAGTCCGGTAATTAATACCGGACTTTTTTTATTTGAGGATCATCGCATGATACCCGAATCCTCGTCACTATTCCAAAGTTTCTTGTTGGTCTCCTTGAACTTGCGGCCGAAGTCAAAATTCCAAGAGAAGGTTAGCATCAACATTCGGCTGAAGTCGTTCGCGTACATGTTCGTACGGCTGGGAGCGTAAGCGTTCCGATTTTCCTCTACCCGTTTGTACTGGCTGGAGAAAGGCATCATCAATCCGGCTCCAACGGCGAATTTACCTTGATTGTACCGGAACATAAACATATGGATATTCTCGCCGCCATGCAATAATTCGCCGACAAACGTATTATAGCTACTTTGTATCTGGAACATAGCCATGAATTTCTTGTACATAGCCATGACGGAAGCCCGGTAATACCAATTGTTATAGGTATGCGAGTAACTATTTCCTTCGCTGATATAACGATTGACTCCACCTGTCACGGATAGGCTTATGATCCGCTTGATGATAGGGCCGACACGTAATGTCAAGTCACCGCTTAGTTTCTGCCATCCTTTTTGGTTATCGGTAATGCGAATGAACTTATTGTTTTCCCGTATCACTTCCTCCATGATCCGGTTCGGGCTATTGCTGTAATAAAAGTTTAAGTCTCCGGTGAATATTCCTTTTTTATATAGATAATTGGCTTGCATGTCATAACTCTTATAGGGTTTCAGATAAGGATTTCCCCGGCGTATCTGGAGCGTATCGATGTATTGCTCGATGGCGCTTAGCTCCGATAGGCTAGGTGAGACATTATTTACGCTACCGTTCACCCGGAAATACATATTATCCGTAAAGTTATATTGTAAGGATACCTTTGGGCGGAACGTATAATATTGATAATCTTCCTCACCTTCTTGCTTGAGCCATGAGCGGGAGACACCTATTCCGGCGGTATAATTCAACTTCTTGACACGTCCGCTGAATTCCGTATAGAGATACGTCTCCGACTGTTTCATCTTGGTTCGTCCTCCAACCGTTCCGCTGTAGGTGTTATCCGTCCACGATTGGGTGTGTTTCAATCCTCCTCCCAATCGACCGGCCTCGAATTGCCGTTCGTAGATTCCCTCGCCGATGATGGAATATTTGTCTCCGTCCACGTTCGACAAGATATCCGATAAGAGGATATCGTTTTTCCATTCTTGATACATTTGGTTTGCGTTCGTATGTATGTACGTACCTACCATATTAAGTATCAATGTCTGCTTATGTGGTAAGGAGCGTTGGTAATAAAGGTCGAGGGAAGGACGTTTGGTAGAGTTGCTATTTGGATTCCAAGCGTATGTCTTATCCTCGGGATTATTGTTGGTATACAGGTTCTTGCCGCCACCTTTATCCTCGTCTGATAAGAAATAGCGTAGCGTGGCATTGAAATAATAATGGTCGTTATCTACCAGATTATAATTAAGAGAGAGGTTATGAGCGGTCTCGGACATTCCTCTTGGCAGACCTTCCGAGGTACGTTCCATCGTCTCGCCACTCTCAAAGCGGAAGGTCTCGACTCCTTCCGTCCAGATATGATACGGATTCCGGTAACGGACGGCGTATTGCAATCCGAACTCCGATTTCTTATGATTGAACTTCGTCGACACCTGATCGTCTCCAAAAGAGGTGGTCGGTGAATTACTAAGATCCAGATTGACAGAACCGCCGCTAGTTTCCCTCCGGACAATGTAGTCGAGTACGACAGAGGCGTTACCGTAACGTAAGCCCGGATTATCATGATATTCTACCCGGATTACCTCCTGTGGCGATAAGCCCCGGATATCGGATAGCTCCACCTTGATACCGTTGATGCAGAATTGAATAGTCCCTTCATTCGGTAGCGATACGCTATTCCGGATCGGGTCTACTTCCAAACGAGGAAGCATCAAGGCGTTCAATAGGTTGATGCCATTGCTGGAGGCCGCTTTTTGCTCGGAGGTAGGGAACGCGATCTTACGGTCCGCCGTATTACGGATAGCGGAAGCGTTGACCGTGACTTCATCTAAGGATATAGAGGAGGATGCCAATGAGATCGTACCGAGATCTATAGGCTGGGAAAGTCCCAGCACGGAGATTACCGAAGTCTTGTAACCTATGGAGGAAACAGATACTTGATAATCTCCGGCCTTGACTTTCTCGATCCGGAAAAGTCCTTTACTATCCGTCGTCGTCCCTGTGATGAATGCGGAATCGGCTGTTTGAAGCGTGATATTCGCGAACTCAAGAGGAGACTTGTCGGATAGATCGATGACTTTCCCCCGGATCTGTAATTGTTGTGCCCGAATACCCCAAGAAAAGGATATAAAAAGGGCTGCCATAATGATTTGTTTCATTATAGTACGATTTAATGATTAAGAAATAATGTGTGTATGTGCTTGTTACTTAGTCCAAATCTCTTCTCCGTTCAATCGGATCTTTTGGATATTGTTGATACGGATATGCAACGTGAGATTTTTATCTTGCCCGGCGTCCCTTGCCCCGCTAATCAATAATAGAGAATCGTGGCGGCTGACTTCCGGCAAATACCGTTTCTTTCCCTCGTAATAGAGCAGCGACCGGTCTTTTGCTTCCAGTATTTGCCCCCGAGGAAATTCGGAGGCGGTTCTCGTATCGACTTTTATGTTTTCCGCTTTCAACTCCGGATTATCTATCTGGATAATCTGAAACTTTTGCGTGAAACCTGTAAGGCATTTTTCCGACGTAAACTGGGCAACGCCGAAAGTGAGGGCTGGAACGATATATAATGTCCCTATCAAGGCGATAAATACGCAATTACTTTTTTTCATGATTGTCTTTATTTAATGGTAGATATATATAATGTATAGGCTTTCGTAAGCTCGTCGATACCTACATCTAGCAGGTGCATCTCCTTGAAGACGGCGGGAAGTACCTCTTCCACGAACTGGTTATGGCGCATCTCACGGATTTTTTGCTCGGCGTTGGAAGCGACGAAGTAGCCGATCCCACGCTTGTTGTAAATAATATCGTTGGCTTGCAGGCGCTCGAAGGAACGCATGACCGTATTTGGATTTACCTCCATCTCTACCGCCAGTTCCCGTACGGACGGGATACGGCTATCGGCTTTGTAATTACCACTCAATACCCGGTCGCAAATCCGCTCGGCTATTTGGATAAATATGGATTGATTCGTATTGTAGTTCATCTTAGTTCCTTTTCTTTAAGTTTTAGATAAGCGACGTATAAGACCACGAGGGTAGCGATGAGAAATGCGGGTGTAAAGGCAAAGCTTAGCCAATACACGGCGGTATAAAACGGTGAAGATTCATAACAAAAACTATTCATACCCGGCTGGATATTCAAGATGTTTATGCATAGATAGACAATCCCTATGATAGAAGCGATTATCAATATATATCCACCACAAGCGATTCCTAAAGCATACTTCTTGAATGTGACGTAAGAGAGGAACATCAAGGAACCGACAAACGCCAGCATGGTGAAATCTTGCAAGGTCATGATAATGTCCTTGAATGCTACAGGCTGTATATGAATGAGCATTGAGGCTATTCCCGTCCCAGTCCAGAACGTGACTTGGTATGTTAAGAATACCACGATGCCTTCGATCAAGATAGCGGCAAATTTCTCTTGGTTGCTCGCGGGAAGCGTCAAGAATAATCCTCTAGGACGGTGTATCATTAAGTTTACGTAGCTACAGAAAGCGATAAAAGTTCCTAATGATCCCAATACATATAATGTAAAGGTACGGAATCTCGTAGCCCATAAAATGGAGGATAATAGGAAAAAGAAGAGGACTCCGAGGATGACCAACACCCCATAAGCTAATTTCTTCTTATTCTCTATCCAATCTTTGCGAAGTAAAAGATTGATGCGTTGTATACTGAAATCTGTTTTCATATCTATGTGTATTTTAGGAGTTCATGATTCTTTGGATCTCTTTGGGATAAGTTATCGCCGCGTTAAAGAGCAACTCTAAGGATACGGCCGTCTCTTCCTTGCCATCCCTTGCGGTGACGCCTATTGTCCCTTGCGGGGTAGGCTCGGAATAAAGAGCTTTCTCTTCCGGCAGGAGCGGTCCGAAATAAAGTTTCTCGCCGATCTCGTTCAACGTCTTATTCAATAGGATTTGCCTTTGGTCTAAGATCAATACCGTGTCGATCAAGCTTTCCAGATCCCTGACCTGATGCGTGGAGATAATAACCGTCTGATTGTCATCTATCAAAGAGGCTACCAGTCTGCGGAATGTCGCTTTCGAGGGAATGTCCAGCCCATTTGTTGGTTCATCCATTAGAAGCAGGGGCGTATGAGCGGCCAGCGCCAAGGTTATCGCCACCTTTTTCCGTTGTCCTTGAGACATTTTCGACAGGCGATCGGATAGATTGATCTCAAACGATTCTACGCAAGCCTTGCAGATATCGTCCCTAAATGTCGGATAAAAAGGCGCGTACATCTTTATATATTCTATGGCGGTGACCTCAGGCATGGAGATTTCCTCCGGCAATAAGAAGATCTGTTGCAAGAAACGAGCGTTTCTCTCGGAAGGAATTTCCTCCAATACGAGGCAAGAGCCTTGATCCGGAAAGATCTGTCCGCTTAGAAGGTTTAGAAGCGTAGTCTTTCCTTCGCCGTTCTTTCCCAATAAGCCACAGATGTGTCCCGATCCAACCTCAAGATTGATACGATCAAGTACCTCTTTTTTGCGGCTATAGCTGAATGAGAGTTCTTTTAATGTAATCATATGTTTTGCTGCTTTAGTGTATTAGTTTAATAGTACACTGCAAATGTAGTGGAAGTTTTTGAATAAACAAGAGGGAAGGGTATTTTTTTCCTTTTATTTTTCAAGATGGCAGTACAAGGTGATTAAAGAGAATCTCTTAATGCTATTAGCCTCTTTTCCAAGAAGGATTAGCGGTTTGTTCTTGAAGCATTGCTAATTTTTCAGTTGGTGCATGATCATCTAACGGCTGTTGGAAGATCATGCACCAACTGTTAGATGATTATGCAACAGTTGTTGGATAATCTATACTTAAAGATGAAATCGCTAAGGATTCCCTGTTATCGGTCTAAAGGTAGGGGAGCAGGAAGCTAATGATTCTTGATGATTTTGCGGTTCTCTCGGGGAGAAAAAGGTACTCTACTTCTAAATTTATGTTGCAAAACAGTTAATTTTTTATCGATGTGTGCGCTAAAACATATAAAAAAGCTTGCTAATTTGCAGAAAATCGCTATATAATTTGGTAGAAAGAAGTATTTGGTTTTATATTTGCACCCGTTAAAGACAAGTAAGTGTCTCTTTAGCGAAAGAAACATGCTTGTTTACGATCCTGAAAATCAGGAGTCGGGAGTTTATCCCCCGGGAGATTCCCCCGATTAAGTTTAACGTAAAATTGAAAATATGAAGGTAAGAGCTTATGTTCTCATCGCATCGGTAGCGTTATTAGGAATGTCTGCCGGTTCGAAAAAGGCGAAACTTACCGAGGGTGTGAACCCCGGTGATCTAGCTCCGAGAATAGAGTTTTTGGGAAACGACGCTAAAGCCAGTTTCCACAACCAATTAGGACGTTATACATTGCTCAACTTTTGGGCGGCTTACGATGCGGAATCGCGGGCTCGTAACGTGCAATTGGCGAATGAGGTTAACAAGTTTGGTCCGGACAAAATCGCGATGTGTTCGATCTCTATGGATGAGAAAGAATCTATTTTTACCGAGACGGTAAAGATTGACAAGTTGGATCTGTCAACGCAATTTCACGAAGGACTGGGTAAAGAGTCAGAGTTGTACAAGAAGTATGATTTAAGAAAAGGTTTCAAGAACTTCTTGATTAACGACGAAGGAGTGATAATCGCCGCCAACGTCACACCGGAAAAACTGACCGAGATTCTGAAAGCAATTTAATCAGTATTATTTAGCAAAGAGGGCTGTTCCACTTCAAGATGGGACAGCCTTTTTTTTATCGATTCACGAGTTTTCGTTTCGAGAAGATGAAATATCATGTATAGTCTGAGAAGGAAATGTACGCTTTCTTTTTAAGTCCGTGTTTATTATTAACTCTTTTTGATTTATTAACCCTAATGGATAGGGTGATTGAGAAGGTCCTCTGTCTTTACTGTAAATGAACAACTAACATCCTATAAATAATGAGATCTATACTTTTCTTTATTTGTTTGATCTTTACCTTTGGGGGACAGGCGCAAGAGGAAGAAAAATCCCATATGTGGAAAGTAGAACTCTCCGGTGCCTTGAATAATAATTCAGCATGGGAGGTAGAGCCATCTGTTACTTATCTACCGATTCCTTATGTGGGAATTACTATGGGGTTGCTTTTCTGTAATACGATTGAGAAAGATAGTTATACGGGGTTTTCAAGAGATAATCAGTGGTTCTGGGATTCAGATGAGAGTAATCCGGGCTGTCATTTCTTTGCGTTACGTCCGGCCATCCAGTTAGTAACTCCCGCTTTTAAATTCGGGAAAGACAAGGATACGGGACTCTCTTTGGTCGTTTCACCCGGATTAACCATTCCTTTGCCTGTCAATCAAGAGTTTAATATAAGCTATGTTCCAAACACTCCCGGGGTATGGATACCTCAAAAATTCGATCATATAAAGAACAAGGGAGGTAAATCGTTATTTTATCATATTAAAAGTATGTTGAGCCTCGATATAGACCAGCAGTATATATTCTCTTTGGGGTATATATTCTCGAATTTTGATTTATATAGTGGAGGGCGAAACTTCGTTGTAGAGGGGAAAAGGCTTAGTATGCCTCGGATT
>OLZA01000797.1_pt1 | contig 14217 bp, 8 predicted proteins | sample 1673431 | NCBI WGS metagenome assembly OLZA01 (sample SAMEA103958111, study PRJEB25191) | human gut metagenome | biome: human-associated habitat [ENVO:00009003]; feature: intestine environment [ENVO:2100002]; material: feces | place: Germany | collected 2013/2015 | reverse complement strand
GTAGAGCACCGGTTTGTCCGTACGCCAGCAGTGGGGGTAGGAGTGGGTGTGCTTTTCGATCTTGAAAACCTTGTTCTCGGCCTTGAGCATCACTGAGAGATCGACGTCGAGCGTCGGCGCGTCGGCGGCGAGCGAATCGTCGTAGGCGTTTTTCACGTAACGGCCCGCCCATTGGGAATAGGCCGCTGTATCGACGTTGTCGCGTATGAAGGTCGGGTCGAGCTCTTCGAGCAGGAAGAACCGTCCCTTGCGATCGACCATCGGCTGATTCTTGCCCGCCTTATCGACCATAAACAGCGGGGCGATGCCTGCGGCGCGGGCCACGCGGTCGTCGTCCGCACCGAACGTCGGGGCGATATGCACGATACCCGTACCGTCGGAGGTGGTCACGTAGTCGCCCAGGATGACGCGGAACGCATCGCCCGCAGGCTTCACCCAGGGGATGAGCTGTTCGTAGCGGATGCCTTCGAAGTCCGGACCCTTGTAGGTGACCGGAGAGATTTCGAACTTGCCCTCCATCTTGGGGGTAAAATACGACCCCAGCAGTTCTTTGGCCAGGATGACAGTCTGGGGGGCATCCGTATAGGGATTGCGGCATTTGACGCGCACGTATTCGATTTCGGGGCCTACGGCCAGCGCGGTATTCGACGGCAGTGTCCAGGGCGTGGTGGTCCAAGCCAGGAAGTAGAGATCGCCTTCGGCTCCGTCGAAGAGTTTTTCGCTCCGCTCGTCGCGGATGATTTTGAACTGCGCCGTGCAGGTGGTATCCTTCACGTCGCGGTAGCAGCCCGGCTGGTTCAGCTCGTGGGTCGAAAGTCCCGTGCCGGCGGCCGGCGAGTAGGGCTGGATGGTGTAACCTTTGTAGAGTAGCCCCTTGTCGAAGAGCTGTTTCAGAAGCCACCAGAGGGTTTCGATGTATTTGTTGTCGTAAGTGATGTAGGGGTCGTCCATATTGACCCAATAACCCATTTTGCGCGTGAGTTCTTCCCACAGGCCCGTGTACTCCATCACCGCCTCGCGGCAGGCGCGGTTGTACTCCTCTATGGAGATTGTGCGCCCGATGTCCTCCTTGGTGATGCCGAGTTTCTTTTCGACGCCTAACTCTACAGGCAGTCCGTGCGTGTCCCATCCGGCCTTGCGGTGAACGAGGTAACCTTGCTGCGTCTTGTAACGGCAGAAGATATCCTTGATCGTGCGGGCCATGACGTGATGGATGCCCGGCGTGCCGTTGGCTGAGGGAGGTCCTTCGTAAAAGACGAAGGTGGGATGACCCTCGCGGGTGGAGATGCTTTTGTGGAACGTGTCCTGTGCGTCCCACTCTTTCAGTACGTCGGCGGCCAACCCCGGCAGATCGAGGCCTTTATATTCTTTGAACTTCATATCCTGTTGTTTTCAATCGTCGTTTTCATGGGCTGGCAGAATCCGATCCGGCCCGATTCCGCCGGACAGCCCCGAATGCGGAGCTGTTACCTGTCTTTGTCGTATTCGGCAGCGCCGGAATTCGCTGTGTGCCGCCTGTTTCGTGCGGGAAGCCGGCGGCGGATTTTACCAACATGCAAAGTTACGAAAAAATATGAATAAATAAATCCCCGGAAACAGTTTTTTATCGAGGGGCAACGAGTTGTGGAGGAAGCCGTTGCACGATTTCCTCGAAAGATTTTTGGAAGTAGTGGATTTATTCGTCGGTTGCGGTGCGGATAACGCGGGCCGGGTTGCCGGCAGCGACCGAATCGTCGGGAATGTCATGCGTGACCACGCTGCCGGCGCCGATGACGCAGCGGCAGCCTATCTTGACGCCCGGACAGACGATCACGCCGCCGCCCAGCCAGCAGTCGTCGCCGATTTCGATGCCCGCTCCCTTTTCTTTGCCCGTAGCCCGTTCCGCAGCGTTCATCGGATGCACGGCCGTCAGAAGTTGTACGCCGGGACCTATCAGGCAGCGTTGTCCCAGGCGAATCGGCCCGAGGTCGAGAAAAACGCAGTTGAAATTGACGTAGGACCCTTTGCCGATGGAGATATTGTATCCGTAATCGCAGTGGAAAGGGGCGCGGATCATGGCTTCGACCCTCGGACAGAGTTCCCGGAGCGTTGCCAGATAGGTCGCGTCCTTGTCTTTGAGCGCGACGTTGAGCCGATGGGTGAGGTGGCGGGCCCTGGCACGATCGCGTACGAGTTCCTCGTCATTTGGGGAAAACCACTCTCCGGCCTGCATTTTCTCCTTTTCGGTCATGGGAATCGGCTTTTAGTCGAAGCTCTGCATCTCGATCAACTTGGCGTAGATGCCGTTTTTGGCCATCAACTCCGAGTGTGTGCCCTGTTCCGCGATCCGACCCCGTTCGATGACGATGATTTTGTCGGCGTTGTGGATGGTCGAGAGGCGGTGGGCGATCACGATCGATGTGCGGCCTTGCAACAGGGAGTTAAGGGCGTCCTGCACAAGTTTTTCGCTCTCGGTGTCGAGGGCCGAAGTCGCTTCGTCGAGGATCAGGATTTCGGGATTCTTGAGTACGGCTCGGGCGATGCTCAGGCGCTGGCGCTGACCGCCCGAGAGTTTGGCGCCCCGGTCGCCGATGTTGGTGTCGTAGCCCGACGGACACTCCATGATGAAGTCGTGGGCGTTGGCGATTTTGGCCGCAGCGACGATCTCTTCGTGCGTCGCTCCCCGGCGTCCCATGGCGATGTTGTTTTCGATGGTGTCGTTGAACAGCACGGTATCTTGCGCAACGATGCTCATGTGGGCACGCAGGCTCTCCTGCGTGTAGTCGCGGATCGAAACCCCGTCGATCAGGATGTCGCCGCCCGTAGTGTCGTAGAAGCGGGGGATCAGCTCGCTGAGGGTCGATTTGCCGCCGCCCGAAGGACCGACCAGAGCCACTGTTTCTCCTCGCCGGATGTCGAACGAGATGCCGTCGATCACCTCCCGGCTGCCGTCGTAGGAGAAGTGTACATTGCGGAATTCGATCTTCTCGTGCAGGCCGTCCAACGTCTTGGCGTCGGGCTTGTCCTGGATTTCCGGTTCGGAATCGAGCACGTCGAAGATGCGCTCGCCTGCGGCGATACCCTGATTGATGTTGGCGAACTGGTCGATGAACGAGCGCACGGGGCGGGTGATCTGCGAGAATACGGCGATGAAGCCGACGAATCCGCCGGCCGAAAGCGATCCGTTCATGACGAGCGAACCGCCGAAGACGATCAGTACCGCGACGGCCGTCAGGCCGAGGAATTCGCTCATCGGCGAGGCTAGTTGCTGGCGGCGGGCCATCGAGAGCATCAGGCGCGAAAATTCGGCGTTGAACTCGGAGAACTTGCGGCGGATATAGTCGGTGGCGTTGTAGCTTTTGATGACCTTGATGCCCGAAAGCGATTCGTCGAGCACGCTTACCATGTCGCCCATGCGTTCCTGCCCTTTGAGGGCCGGGTGGCGCAGTTTTTTGACGATCCGTCCGATGATGAGCGCCACTACGGGCAGGAACAGGATGGCGAACAGGGACAACTGCCACGATACGAGGAGCATGTAGATCACGTAACCGATAATAAGCAGCGGATCGCGGAAGGCGACTTGCAGCGTATTGGTGATGCAGTACTGGACCACCATGACGTCCTGTGTGATGCGCGACATGAGATCGCCCTTGCGCTGATCGCTGAAATATCCGGCGTTCATCCCCATGATTTTGTTGAACAGATCGTTGCGCATGCGTTGCAGCGACCTGACACGCATGTTTTCGACCGTCCAGGCGCTCATGTAGCGGAAGAAATTGCTCAACAGGTTCATTACGATCGTACCGCAGGCGAGCAGGAGGAGCATTTTCGACATCGTGAAATTCGTCCCGAACAGTTGCGTATAGACGTAGCTCAACATCTGCGAGGCGTCGATGTCCGAGAACGAGAGCCCGTGCATGGGAAAGTCGTAAACGGGTTGGAAAACGTAGGAGTTCTTGTCGTCGAACAGCGTGTTCATGATCGGGAGGATCATGGCGTAGGTGAGCGTGTTGAACAGGGCGTACAGCAGCGCGTAAAAGAAGTAGGGGACGGCGTATTTGGAGATCGGGCTGACGAATCCCAGCAGCCGCATGTATGTTTTGAACATAAATTCCGGATCGGTTATTGTTTCGGAGTAAAGTAGGGGCAAATATAGCAATTTAATCAGGATATGCAATCCGGTTGTCCGATTTTGGGGAAAGAATGTTATTTTTGTAACAGGATAGAGTCATAAAAAGGAACAATAGACCATGGAAAATTTCAAACAGATCGATCCGGCTGAAATTACCGATAATTTTATCCGGGCCATCGGCCGGGAGTGGATGCTCGTCACGGCCGGGAACAGAGAAAGTTGCAATACGATGACCGCCAGTTGGGGTTTGATCGGGTTCATCTGGGGACGCCCCGTGGCGCAGTTCGTGATACGTCCGCAGCGTTATACGCGGGAGTTCGTCGATCGGGAGGAGAGGGCGACCCTCTCGTTTTTCTCGCCCGAATATCGTGCGGCTCTCGAATACTGCGGCAGTCGTACCGGCCGTACGGAGGATAAGATCCGCAATGCCGGACTGACGGTCGCCTGTACGGACGACGGAGTGCCCGCGCCGGCCGAAGCACGCCTGATCCTGCAATGCCGCAAGCTCTATGTCGGAAGAATCCGGCCCGAAGGGTTCGTCGATCGCAGTTGCGATACGAAATGGTATCCCCAGCACGATTATCACGAGGTCTATATTGCCGAAATCGAGCGAGCTTACGTGCGGAAGTAAGTTAAGTAGAGATAGGAGCAGGAGGTGAGTAGGGCAATGCCGTCCCGAGTTCGGGCGGCCGTGTGACCGGATAGTTTTTTAAAAAGTCTCGGGACATTTCGTCGTGTTTCGGGGCTTTTTATTCTCTTTATATGGCTTACTCTCCACTGCCCGGAACATACCCGGTATCTTCCAGCAGGTGCGCCCTGTCGTTGGCTGCGGCTACGGCCAGTTGGTCGCAGCGGTTGTTTTCGACCGTATCGGCATGACCCTTGACCCAGACGAAACGGACCTTGTGACGGCGGTAGGAGCGCAGGAAGCGGGACCATAGATCGGGGTTCTTCTTGCCGGCGAACCCTTTCTTCTCCCAGCCGAATACCCAGCGTTTCTCCACGGCATCGACCACGTATTTCGAATCGGAGTAGATCGTCACGTCGCTGCCTTCGAATTTCAGCATTTCGAGGGCTACGCAGACGGCCAGCAGCTCCATGCGGTTGTTGGTCGTCAGGCGGTAACCCTGCGACACCTCCTTGCGGAACCGTCCCGATATCAGGACCGCTCCGTAACCACCCGGACCGGGATTGCCCAGGGCCGAGCCGTCGGTATAGATGGTGATTTCCGGCATAGTCGGGTATAAACTCCTCTCTCTGCTGTTGTAAGCCGGAGAGAGGAGTTGAATGTTTCGTGATGAGTTATTTCAAGGCCGCCAGTTGTTCCCGAAGCGCGGCGATCTTGGCTTCGGCGTCGGCCTGTTTGGTCCGTTCGTTGGCCACGACTTTCTCGGGAGCCGACGAAACGAATCTTTCGTTCGAGAGCTTTTTTTGCACGCTGGCGAGGAATCCTTCGAGGTATTCCAGTTCGCCTGCGAGTTTTTTGCGTTCGGCCTCGATGTCGATCATGCCCTCCATCGGTACGAAGTATTGCGTGGTCTTTACGAGGAATCCGACGGCCGAAGGATCTTTCTCCCGGGTGGTTTCGATCTGCGAGAGGTTGCCCATTTTCTGCAGGACGGGAGCGTATTCCGCCGGGTAGTTCTCGTCGGCGATCACCCGGAGCGTCAGGGGGTCTTTCTGCGGAATGTTTTTCTGCTTGCGGACGTTGCGGACGGCCGTTACGACCTCTTTCGTCAGTTCGAACCGGCCCAGCAGCGCCTCGTCTATCTCCCGTGCTTCGGGCATGCGCTGGACCATGATCGACTCGCCTGCCTTGCGGGGTGCCAGGTCCTGCCAGATCTCTTCGGTGACGAACGGCATGAAGGGGTGTAGCAGACGCAGCAGGTCGTCGAAGAAACCGCACGTGGCTTCCAGTGTCGGCCGGTCGATCGGGCATTGGTAGGCCGGTTTGATCATTTCGAGGTACCAGCCGCTGAAGTCGTCCCAGAAGAGTTTATACAGATTCATGAAGGCTTCCGAGATACGATAGGAGGCGAAGTCCGATTCGACCTGACGCAGCGTCTTGGCGAGCGCTTGACGGAACCATTCGATTGCCAGGCGGTTGTTTTCGCTTTGTGCCAGGGTGTCGTCGATCGTCCAGCCGTTGACCAGTCGGTAGGCATTCCAGATTTTGTTGCCGAAATTGCGTCCCTGTTCGCAGAGAGCCTCGTCGAACATCACGTCGTTGCCCGCCGAGGAGCTCAACAGCATCGCTACGCGCATGCCGTCGGCGCCGAACTGGGCGATCAGGTCGAGCGGATCGGGCGAGTTGCCGAGCTGTTTGGACATCTTGCGGCCGATTTTATCGCGCACGATCCCCGTGAAGTAGACGTGACCGAAGGGCTTCTCACCCCGGTATTCGTAACCGGCCATGATCATACGGGCCACCCAGAAGAAGATGATGTCGGGACCGGTCACCAGATCGTTGGTCGGGTAGTAATATTCGATGTCTTTGTTGTTCGGGTGGCGGATGCCGTCGAATACCGAGATGGGCCACAGCCACGACGAGAACCAGGTGTCGAGCACGTCCTCATCCTGCCGCAGATCGGCGAGCGTCAGCGAGGCGTCGCCGCTCTTGGCCCGGGCTTTCTCCAGTGCCTCGTCTGCGTTGAGGGCCACTACGTAACCGCCTTGGGGCAGATACCAGGCCGGAATGCGCTGGCCCCACCAGAGCTGGCGCGAGATGCACCAGTCCTTGATATTTTCCATCCAGTGACGGTAGGTGTTCTTGTATTTTTCGGGAACGAGCTTGATTTCATTTTCCAAGACGGCCTGCGTCGCCGGACCGGCGAGCTTCTCCATCGAGAGAAACCACTGCATCGAGAGCTTGGGCTCGATCGCTACGCCGGTACGTTCGGAATAACCTACGTTATTGGTGTAGTCTTCGGTTTTCTCCAGCAGGCCGGCCGCGTCGAGATCCTTTTCGATCTGTTTGCGCAGGGCGAAGCGCTCCATACCGGCGTACAGCCCTACCTTGTCGTTGATCGTGCCGTCGTCGTTGAAGATGTCGATCGATTCGAGCCCGTATTTTTCACCGAGCATATAGTCGTTCACGTCGTGCGCCGGAGTAACCTTCAGGGCACCCGTGCCGAAAGCGATGTCCACGTACGTATCGCGGATCACGGGTACCGACCTGCCCACCAGCGGGACGATGACCCGGGCGTCTTCGGGCAGCCAGGCGTAGCGTTCGTCGTCGGGATTGACGCAGAGGGCCGTATCGCCGAGGATCGTTTCGGGCCGGGTCGTGGCGACGATGATCGTGCGGTCGGTGCCTTCGACCCGGTAGCGCAGGTAGTAGAGCTTGCCGTGCGACTCTTTGAACACTACCTCTTCGTCCGAAAGGGCGGTCTGGGCCGACGGGTCCCAATTGACCATGCGTACGCCCCGGTAAATCAGCCCCTTTTCATAGAGGTCGCAGAAGACCCGCAGGACGCTTTCGGTACGGGCTTCGTCCATCGTGAAGCAGGTGCGCTCCCAGTCGCACGAGGCGCCCAGCTTGCGCAGCTGTTGCAGGATCACGCCGCCGTATTTCTCTTTCCAGTCCCAGGCATGACGCAGGAACTCTTCGCGCGAGAGCGACGATTTCTCGATCCCCTCGGCCTTGAGTTTGGCCACCACCTTGGCTTCCGTGGCGATCGAGGCGTGGTCGGTGCCCGGGACCCAGCAGGCGTTCTTGCCCTGCATGCGGGCGCGGCGCACCAGTACGTCCTGCAACGTGTTGTTGAGCATATGTCCCATGTGGAGCATACCCGTGACGTTGGGTGGCGGGATGACGATCGTATAGGGTTCCCGTTCATCGGGTTCGGAATGGAAAAGGCGGTGCTCCATCCAGTAGTCGTACCATTTGGATTCGATCTCCTGCGGGGAGTATTTGTCGGCGATTTGCATGATATTGTATGCGGTATTTATAATAATTTGTACAGGATTTGCAAAGTTATGAACATTCTGCTAATATGAAATAAAATTAGGAGGAAAATCGTTATCTTTGCAAAATCTGTAATTTTTTAAAAAAAGTAGATGTTTTTCGTACTCAAAACTTTCCCGGTCAAGGAAAGGAGGAGCGAGGGGAAAGCGGTCGGGGTCGGGAGTTTCCGAAGGGAGAATTTATCCGACGATACGGAAAACACTTCGATTTTTAGCCACATAATAAAAAGAATATGAGTAAGAAGGATAAAATAAAGAATATCGACATGGACGATCTGAAGGCACTGCCCGATGTCCTGGACGGACGCCATCACGTCATTCCCATCGTAACGGGCGGGGACGAGGTGTTGGAAGAGGTCAACGTGCCCGAAATATTGCCGATATTGACCTTGCGCAGTTCGGTGCTGTTTCCCGGAGCGATCACGCCGATTACGGTCGGCCGAGAGAAGAGCATCCGGCTGGTGCGCGAAGTGAACGAGCGCAACGGATTGCTGGGGGCCGTGCTGCAACGCGAAAGCGAAGTCGAAGATCCGGCGCCGGACGATATGTACAAGGTCGGCACTGCGGCTCGTATTATCAAGATTCTGGAGATGCCCAACGGCAACCTGACGGTGATTCTAAACGGACTGGAGAAAATCGAGGTGAAGGAGTATGTCTCCACGGAACCTTATTTCCAGGCCAGCGTGACGCCGTTGCGCGACTCTTCTCCCGATGTAAAGAGCCTGGAGTTCGAGGCTCTCGTGGATTCGATCCGCGACATTGCGCTGGGTATCATCGCTATTTCGCCGGACATGCCCAAGGAGGCGGCGTTCGCCATCAAGAATATCGACTCCAAGCGGGGAATCATCAACTTCATCTGTTCGAACCTCGAGCTTTCGGACGAAGACCGCCAGTCGCTGCTGGAGTCTCCCGGTCTGCTGGCCCGTGCCCGCAAGTTGTTGGAGATTCTGGTGCGCGAGCAGCAGCTCGTCGAGCTGAAGAACGAGATCCAGAGCCGTGTCAAGCAGGAGATCGACAAGCAGCAGCGCGATTACTACCTGCAGCAGCAGATGCGCACGATTCAGGACGAGCTGGGCGAAGGTGCCGACAGCGAGCTGGAGGGATTGCGCGAGAAGGCGTCCAAGAAGAACTGGCCCAAGGAGGTGGCCGAACTTTTCGAGAAGGAGATCACCAAGCTCGAACGGCTCAATCCCGCCGTGGCCGAATATTCGGTGCAAGTTACCTATCTGCAACTGATGCTCGAGCTGCCCTGGAACGATGTGACGCAGGATAATCTCGATCTGAAATGCGCACGCGAGCAGCTCGACCACGACCATTTCGGGCTGGACGAAGTGAAAGAGCGTCTGTTGGAGCATTTGGCCGTCATCAAGCTGAAAGGCGACTTGAAATCCCCGATCCTCTGTCTGTACGGCCCTCCGGGCGTAGGCAAGACCTCGCTGGGCAAGTCCGTGGCGGCGGCGCTGGGACGTAAGTTCGGCCGTATTTCGCTGGGCGGTCTGCACGACGAGGCCGAGATACGCGGTCACCGCCGCACCTACATCGGGGCGATGCCGGGCCGGATCATCCAGACCATCAAACGCTGCGGGTCGTCCAATCCGGTCATCATCCTCGACGAGGTGGACAAGGTGACCGTAAGCAATCACGGCGACCCGTCGAGCGCACTGCTCGAAGTGCTCGATCCTGAACAGAATACGACATTCCACGACAACTACCTCGATACGGAGTACGACCTTTCGAAAGTGCTTTTCATCGCCACGGCCAACAACATCGGCAACATCAATCCGGCGCTGCGCGACCGTATGGAGATGATTAACATTCCGGGCTACATTCTCGAAGAGAAGGTGCGGATCGGCCTCGACCACCTGCTGCCCAAGCAGATGACGGCGCACGGCATTCCCGAGGGGCAACTGGTGCTGACTCCCGAGGTCGTCGAGCAGGTCATTGCGGGCTATACCCGCGAGTCGGGTGTCCGTTCGCTGGACAAGCACTTGGCGAAGATCGCCCGCTACCGGGCCAAGCAGATCGCTTTCGAGGAGGCTTATACGCCGGAGCTTACGCAGGCCGATGTCGAGAAGATTCTCGGCATCCCGAAATTCCTGCGCGAAGAGTACGAGGTCGGGGATATGGTCGGCGTAGTCACCGGCCTGGCTTGGACCGAGGTCGGCGGCGATATCCTCTACATCGAGTCGGTGCTGACCCCCGGCAAGGGCAAAGTGAGCCTGACGGGTAACCTGGGTGAGGTGATGAAGGAGTCGGCGACGATCGCCCACGAGTGGGTGATGGCGCACCACAAGGAGTTGGGTATCGATCCCGAAATGTTCGAGAAGAACGACATCAACATCCACGTACCGGAGGGAGCCATTCCCAAGGACGGTCCTTCGGCGGGTATCACGATGGTCACCTCGATCGTTTCGACCTATACGGGGCGCAAGGTGCGCGAGCGTATCGCCATGACCGGAGAGACGACCCTGCGGGGACGTGTAATGCCGGTAGGCGGTATCAAGGAGAAGATCCTGGCGGCCAAGCGTGCCGGTATCAAGGAGCTGATCCTTTCGGAAGACAACCGCAAGGACATCTCGGAGATCAAGGCGGAGTACATCGACGGTCTGACGTTCCACTACGTGCGGACGAACGAGGATGTGTTGCGTTTGGCTCTCGAGGAGAAGAAATAATCCGTGTTAATTTGAAAAGCGGGACGCAATGTCCCGCTTTTTTCGTATTTTAGCGACTTGAAACAGATAGAGTCACGAGTTATGGAGTTTGTTGCGATCATTCCCGCCCGCTATGCATCGACCCGCTTCCCGGGCAAGCCGCTGGCGATGCTCGGGGGAAAGCCCGTCATCCGCCGGGTGTATGAACAGGTGACCGGCGTGCTGCCCGATGCGGTCGTGGCGACCGACGACGAACGGATCCTGCGTGCCGTCGAGGAGTTCGGCGGTCGTGCCGTGATGACTTCGTCCGAGCACCGCAGCGGCACCGACCGTTGCTGGGAGGCTTATGGAAAGCTCGGCCGGGAGTACGACGCCGTAATCAACGTGCAGGGCGACGAGCCTTTTATCCGTCCGGAACAGCTTCGGGCGATCATGCGCTGCTTCGACGTGCCGGGTACGGACATCGCTACCCTGGTGCGTCCCTTCGCCGAGTCAGACGGACTGGCGGCGCTCGAAAATCCCAATTCGCCGAAAGTGGTGCTCGACGGCGAGTCGCGGGCGATCTACTTTTCGCGCTCGGTGATTCCCTACCTGCGGGGTGTGGAGCGGTCGGAGTGGCTGGCGAAACATACTTTCTATAAACATATCGGTATGTATGCCTTTCGTACGAAGGTGCTCGCCGAGGTGACGGCCTTGCCGCCATCTTCGCTGGAGAAGGCCGAGTCGCTCGAACAGTTGCGCTGGCTGCAAAACGGCTACACTATAAAAACCGGATTGACCGATAAGCCCACAATAGGTATCGACACACCAGACGATCTTGAAAAGGCAGTCAAATATTTGTCAACAAAACAATAAATTATGTCCATTGACAATAAGAAACAGCCGACAATACAAAAAATAACCGGCATTGACATCTTAAAGCCGGAACAAATATTTTTAGACAACGGTATTCCTGTCAATGTCATACGTATGGGTGACACTGCTGTCACCAGACTCGACCTGATATTTGAAGGAGGAAGATGCGATGAGCCGAGACCAATGATAAGCGATTTCGTTTCAGCATTGATGCGTGAAGGAACATTCTCAAAATCAGCAGAAGAAATAGCCGACAGCCTTGACTACTACGGCTCATGGATGGGGAGCGAGACTTCATCGCATAACACTACTTTATCTGTTTATTCCCTGAATAAACATTTCAATAAAATAATTCCCGTATTTACAGACATTGCAACAGCTCCGGCATTCCCGGAAAACAAACTTGAGAACCTGAAAGATGTAGCCATTACACGATTAAACAACAATCGTCAAAAAGTAACATATCTTGCTTCTTCTGAATTTCAAAAACGATACTACGGAGAGAATCACAACCTTGGCAAACATCCTGAGGAAACAACAATCCGCAATATCAACCGCAATGATCTTCTTAATTTCCATAAAAAAAGAATCCATCCAGCGAATGCTAAAATAGTCATTTCAGGAATGGTTGACAAAGATATTCTCAATGTCATAAACCACAATCTTGGACAAATACCATCCACAACCAGACATTCACAAAGCGCATCCGACAAATCGGCAATAGAATTTCATCCAGATAAAATATTCGTGGAGAAAAAAGACGCTGTACAGAGCGCAATTAAAATAGGAATACCGACAATCTTGCGTACGCATCCCGACTATATTCCACTACGCATACTCATCACGGCGTTAGGCGGATATTTCGGCAGCCGCCTTATGCAAAACATACGAGAAGATAAAGGCTACACATACAGCATTTCAGCACTGCTGATAGGTATGCGCAATAATTCCTGCATAACGATATCAAGCCAATGCGCTACCGCTTACACTCAAAGAGTAATCGAAGAGATTGTAAAGGAAATACATAAGCTGCAAACAGAGCCAATCAGCACTGACGAGCTCGAAAGAGTAAAAGCGTATATGCGCGGCGACCTTGCAAAGACAACCGACACACCATTCACATTATCTGATTATTATTGCGCAGCAATAACCAACAACATACCTGAAGATTATTTCATCAAGCAAAGTATGGCTATCGACAACATAACACCAGCAACGTTGCAAGATATGGCAATAAAATATCTTGCCACCAACCAAATGCTGACCATTGTTGCAGGTTTATTAAAATAACTTATTTGCAAGTTTTTTAGGAGAATATAGCCAGAAATTATTCTACAGTATTAATAAAATTGTCTATCTTTGCACTCGGAAATTAAGTAAAACATAAACAATATAATAGACATGACAAAAAAGAGCCCATTACAAATTGCGCGTGCGGCATACAAACCAAAATTGCCATCCGCACTATGTGGCGCTGTTAAAGTAATCGAAGGCGAACCTACACAATCTGTAGCCAATCAAGATGAAATCAAAGCATTGTTTCCCAACACTTACGGACTCCCGGTTTTGAAATTTGATGTGGATTCATCATCAAAAAACAAATCTAAAGAGCCATTCAACGTAGGCGTGATTCTGTCTGGCGGACAGGCACCTGGCGGACATAATGTAATCAGTGGTCTTTTCGACGGTATAAAGTCAATCAATAAAGATTGCCGCCTTTACGGTTTCCTTCTTGGTCCGGGCGGATTGGTTGACCATAAATATATGGAGCTTACCTCCACTATAATTGACGACTATCGCAACACAGGCGGTTTCGACATCATCGGTTCCGGCCGTACTAAATTGGAAAAGCAGGAACAATTTGACAAAGGACTTGAAATAATCAAACAGCTTGGAATCAAAGCTCTTGTAATCATTGGTGGTGACGACTCCAACACAAATGCCGCTGTTCTTGCTGAATATTATAAAAAAATAGGTGCCGGCGTACAAGTAATCGGCTGTCCTAAAACCATCGACGGCGACTTGAAGAATGATGTCATTGAAGTCTCTTTCGGCTTCGACACCGCTTGCAAAGTTTATTCAGAAGTAATCGGCAACATCCAACGCGATTGTAATTCTGCAAAGAAATACTGGCACTTCATCAAATTGATGGGACGCTCAGCATCCCATATAGCTTTGGAATGCGCATTGCAAGTACAACCAAATGTATGCATCGTTTCTGAAGAAGTAGAAGCCAAAAATATGACATTGGATGATGTAGTAAACTACATCGCCGACATCGTGGCAGCACGTGCAGCGGATGGCAACAACTTTGGGACAGTATTGATTCCGGAAGGTCTTATTGAATTCATCCCTGCGATGAAGGCTCTTATTGCCGAGCTTAACGACTTGCTTGCAAAGAACGGCGAAGAGTTTGCCGCAATAGCGAAAGATGCACAACGTCAATATATAATCGACCATCTTTCTGCTGTAAACGCAAAAATTTACGCAAGTCTTCCAGAAGGCGTGGCTCGCCAGCTCTCACTCGACCGCGACCCTCATGGCAATGTTCAGGTATCGCTTATCGAGACCGAGAAATTGCTTAGCGAAATGGTTGGTAAACGTCTCGAAGAAATGCGTGCGGAAGGCAAGTAT